>OKWR01001224.1_pt1 | contig 18510 bp, 20 predicted proteins | sample 1607101 | NCBI WGS metagenome assembly OKWR01 (sample SAMN04414076, study PRJEB24778) | human gut metagenome | material: faecal | host: Homo sapiens
CAATGGCATAACGTAGTCGGGAAAGCTATTCGTGAACCCGGACAAAGATTTATGCCTGAGCTTGTGAAAAACTTACTTAAATAGAAAGTGGAGACACATTAGCCAATCGCCAGTGCGCCTCCACTCATCATTTCAATCGGATAATCTGCTTGTAGAGCATTACGAACTTTTTCTCCACCACCATGTTTTCGTGGTAGTGCCCGAAGAACCAGTATTGGAATCGGCAGTGTTCCCGAACCTCATCGAGGAAGTCCGTCAGGGCATCCCGCCTGAATAGCCCGCCGCTGAATGTGTCCTGAATGCTGCTGGGGGAGCAGTGGGTGATGATGTAGTCCACATCCCAGCCTGCTTTGTCCAGTGCTTCTCTTGCGGTCCGGTATTCGTCCTCACTGGGCAGTTCCTCTTTCCACCAGGATCGGTGGTTGATTCGGTAGAGAGCCCCCGCGGCGTTGAGCTGCCGGAGCTTTCGCTCGTAGTTCGGATCGTCTGGTTCCAGAATACAGTCCCGGATGTCATGACTGCTGGCCCCGCCCATGGTAAAGATTTTCTTTCCGCAGATCTCGTAGAGCTGCCCTCGCATCAGGTGCAGAACGCTGGGACGGATCGGCTGCACCACCCCGCCGTGCCACACACTTGTCGGGTAGCTGCGGAGCAGATCATAGTTTTCGTGATTCCCACTGACGAACAGGGTGGTGAATGACCTGTCTTCCAGCCAGTCGAGCCATTGTTGTTCAATCTCACTGCCATCCCAGACGCCGCCAAAGTCTCCGTTGTCCTGAATTCGGGATAATGGCGATTATATCGAAAAAAATATTATCCCGAAATCTTTTATATTGCGCTGAAAATACAATAATTTAAAGACTTTTTTCGGCATAATATTTTTGATATTATAAGAAGCACCAGGCAAATGGAGGGTATCTTCTATGAAATCAGATATCATCTCCAAGTGTATCTCACAGAGATGCAGCGATATTTTTCCTGGGGCTTACTACGGGAATGCGTGCGGTTGATGTGGTCGATTTGAGGCTCGCCAATATAGACTGGGACAATGAGACCATAATGCAGTTGCTTGGGCATGAAAGCATGTCCACCACATCTGGTTTCTATGCTTTTGCTACATTGGAGATGATGAGTGATGCCATCAACAAGTCAGTGCCAATCATCGGAGGCACTGAGAAACTCTGGAAAAACAAGAATGCAAAGCAAGCCCTCTATACACTGGATTGAAAATACTATACCGAAAAATCTTATGTAGAATCTGCTTATTTACAGGATTCTGAAATTTTTCGGTATAGAAATTTACTCGGTATAATCGCCACAGATGATGAGGTAATCGTCTTTCATCTGACAATGTATCATAGAAAAAGAAGATGTCACCTTGAATGCTGAATTCCATTAGCGTGTCCATATCGCTATCCACTCCTGTTCTTTTGTTGCTTCCAGTATAGCAGGCTGCAGATCCACAGTCTATCAAAAGGAAGCATCAAAAGCATTCTTCTACCTTTCCAACAGATCCGCCACATCCTTGGGCCGCTATCCGGTTTTCTACTCTGTCGAAACTTATTGATGGCAACTGCCAAATGACCTTTTCACGGGCTCATTTTGCCGTTTTTGTTGCAAAGCAGTAAAGGAAAAAGCGGCGCTGCGCAGCTCTTTCCTTTACTGCCTGCCTGTAGGGATCTTGGCAGATCTGCACGATCCGCAGGATGGGCTCGACTTTGCTCATGCGGTTGTCGCGGTAGTGTCCGAACGAGCGACAGCAGTAATCGTCTTTGGTCAGGCCCCCTTGCTCGCGGAATGCCGCAGGGCGGAGCCTGCTGAAATCACCGTGGGTGTCACCGGTCATAAAAATTGACATCTTTTTTCGCCTTCCATTTTTATTGTAATCCTTGCTCGAGCACCACATCGGAGTCTCTAAACTGGATGCGGATCGTGTCGGCGTCCTCGACTGTGATCTTCTGAATGATCTGCCGGATGAACTCATCGTCGAACTCCGTGTAGCCCTCGCTGCATTCGATCAGGCTATCCCACATCTGCTGGCGCTTGGCAACTTGTTCTTCCAAACCGACTTCTTCCTGCTGGGCCTCTAAAATTTGTTCCTTGAGAGATGCCTTCTCATCTGTCAGGGCTTTCATCCTGGCGTTCAGATCGGTGTCGGCCATGTTGGCCAGCAGCATGTCCAGCAGATCAGCCTGCTCATGGCTGACTTCGTCGAGGCGGCGCTTCAGCGTCAGCAGTTTTGTACCGGCCTGAGTCAGCGCCTGCTTGGCTTCCTCCACCATCGCCAGCACATCGGGGCAAACCTCCTGCCGGATGGCCGCATATTCGTTCATGGCATCGAGGATGGCGTGGTGGAGTTTGCCCTCATCCAACGTAGGTGAGACATGGCAGTATTTTGTGCCAAACTCCAACCGCGAAACGCACCGCCAGACGATACGCTTTTTCCCATCTCTGGCCCAGGTCACCCGCTTGTATGGGGAGCCACACTCACCGCAAACCAGCAGCTCCGTCAGGGCGTATTTGCCGGAGTATTTTCCAAGCTCCGTTTTTCCGCTTTTCTGCAGCACCTTTCGCTTGCTGGAGCGACGTGTCATTTCTTTCCGTACCAGGTCGAACGTCTCTCTTGAGACGATGGCGGGGTGGTTGTTCTCAACGTAATACATGACACGCTCACCGCGGTTTTTTCGAACTTTTTGAGAGATGCAGTCAGTGACATAGGTTTTCAGCAGCAGGGCATCCCCGATGTATTTTTCATTGGTCAGAATGTTATGGATGATGGCAGGGGACCAGCACTCCACGCCCTGGGCCGTGGGAATGCCGTCCTCGTCCAGCTCTCGCTTGATCTTGCCTAACGTGCAGCCGTCCAGATACCTGCGATAGATGCGGCGGACGATTGCGGCTTCCTCCGGCATGATCTCCGGCTGGCCGTCCTCGCCCTTGCGGTAGCCCAGCATTTTCTTATATTGAAAGTGGACATTGCCTGCCTTTGCGCTTTTCTCTTTGCCCCATGCAACATTTTTGCTGAGTGACTCAGACTCTGCCTGGGCAAAGCCGCTGAACAGGGTGACCAGGAACTCACTGGATTCCGTAAGAGTATTGATATTCTCCTTTTCAAAGTACACGCCAATGCCATTGGCTTTAAGAAGTCGGACCGTATCCAGACAATCCACCGTGTTTCGGGCAAAGCGGGAGAGGGACTTCGTGATGATGAAGTCGATGCGGCCACGCTTGCAGGCGGTGATCATCTTATTGAACTCCGCTCTCTTTTTGAGGCTGGTTCCGGAGATGCCCTCATCTGCGTAAATGCCCGCCATCTCCCAATCAGGGTTGTCCTGAATCTTCTGGGTGTAGTAGGTCTTTTGGGCTTCATAGCTGTTGAGCTGTTCCTCGCTGTCGGTGGATACGCGGCAGTAGGCCGCCACACGCATCTTGCCATCGTAGTTTCTAAGTAATTCTTCCGGCTTCCTGGTTGGTGGGATTTCCCGCACACGCCGTTCTAAAGTGGTTGTTGCTGCTTCCATGGTTATTTGTCCTTTCCAGTGAAGTTATCATCCGTAAATGTGAGGCTCACCGTAGCGTCAGACGCGACGGTGATATAAGAGACCACCCGGCGAAAGCGGAGCCAATCCACTTCCACTGGGCAGTCTGAGGGTTCACATTCAGAAATAGGCTGGGGGCAGCAGTCATATCGTGCGGCTGCCCCCTGTAAAATGAGAGCCATGACTGCTTCGGGTGAGTCAGGCTGTTCGAGCCCTCGGTTGATGGCGTTGTTCAGCCGAATGACCTCCGCAGAGGGAACATAAGCGTCCGCCTCCTGGCATTCATGCGTCTGCATTTGGTGGGCAACTTCTTGGAACGTCTCATCCGTATCCAGAGAAACGGAAATGCCGCAGTGTTCGCATTTGAGATACACCTTGCTGCGATCCTGCCAGCGTCCACCCAGACGAACCATCTTTCCACCGCAGGTACATCGAAAGTAGGGCTTTAACCGGTCAACGACCGTCACCTCTTCGGACACCTGCCGCCTGTCATTCTTTTCTGAGATCTTGTCCTGCACAGCTTGGAAATCGGTTTCCGCGATCATCACAGGATAACCATCTTTTCCGGTGTAACGGGCATTTTCCAACATGCGCTTTATCTTATGCTTGTTCCAAAGCGGTATTTCGGAGCTGTATGGAACGCCCTGCCGATTCAACGCATCGGAGATGTCCTGGTAAGATGCTCCGGCACTGTAGAGGGCGAACAGCATCTGAACAACCCGCTGCTCTTCCGGAACGATCTCCAATGCGCCGCCACGGATCTGGTATCCATATAAAATCTTGCGTTTTGTCATCTTACCGCCACCTCCAATCGCTCCCTCAGTTCCAGCCCGCCATAGAGTCGGAAACGAATCTCTGTTTGAGATTCCGCGATGATCTTTTCCACGAGACTTTCGAAGAGATCATCGTCGAAGTCATCCATCTGTTCCGGCCCGTCAAGAATCGTCTGCCGCACCTTCCGAAGCGCGTCCATGACCTCGTCCAATGCTTCATTCTCCGCCAGCCTGCGCCGTTCCCTGCGGAGCTGCGCCAGCTTGGCGCTGATCACATTCATGCGAGCCGTGCAGGTATCGGCGTCCAGCAGGCCATTGACACGCAGGGTGCTGATTTTATGGCTTTCCTCTGTGGCTTCCGCGATGGCCCGGTTGATGGTCAGGGTTTTCGGGTTATTCTGCTGCAGGATGGCGTCAAGGGCGTTCATCTGCTCCATAGCGGGCTTTAGGATCATGTCGGCATTGCACTTGAGCTTGCGGTACATCCGTAGGAATGCAGCGCGGATCTCGCTCTCCGGAATGCGTCCTACGTGGCAGGCATCGGCACTGCGGTCATGGGTTCGGCAGACCCATGTTACATATCCGTTTTTGCTGGTTCGGCGCAGAAACATCGTCCCACAGTTCCCACATAGGATTTTCAGGGCGAATGGACTTCTCTCTCGACGCCTTTTCTCTTTTTGTGCTTTCTTGCGCAGCAGCTCCTGCACTTTTTCAAAGGTATCACGGTCAATGATGGCCGGATGACTGTTTTCGACATAGTATTGCATCCGCTCCCCCCGATTGCGCTTTTGCACGAACGGGAAGCCGCAGCTATAGGATTTCTGGCAGAGCGTGTCTCCAATATACTTCTCGTTGGTCAGCAGATATCGGATGCTTGTCTCCTGCCATTTCTCGGCGCCATTCTGCGTCGGAATGCCTTTTGCCGTCAGTTGCTCCGCGATCCATTTGGAGCTGTTTCCTTTGAGATATGCATCAAAGGCCCAGCGTACCGCAGCCGCTTCTTCCGGCAGAATCTCAAGGTTTTTCTTGTCTTTAATCCGGTATCCGTAGGGAGCGCTGCAGGTGATGAATTCTCCGCATTCCATGCGGTGCTGATAGCTCAGACGCTGGTTTGCCGAGATGGATAGGGACTCCTGCTGGGCCAGAGAACCGGAAACGCTCACCATCAGTTCGGTGGTAAGCGTTCCTGTGTCGATATTTTCTTTTTCGAATCGGACAGTGACTCCCATACCGGAGAGTTCTCGCAGGGAGGCGAGACACTCTTTGGTGTTGCGGGCGAAACGGGCTACTGACTTCACCAGAATGCAGTCGATTTTGCCCTTTCGGCAGTCCCGCATCATGCGATTGAAATCGTCCCTCTTGTCCACGCGTGTGCCGGTCAGGCCCTCGTCGGCGTACACATCCACCAGATCCCAGCCGTCGTGCTGAGCGATCACCTCGGTGTAGTTGCGGATCTGGGCTGCGTAGGAATGCAGCTGATCCTCAGAGTCTGAGCTGACACGGCAGTAGGCGGCGACACGCAGGTGTTCCGGTTGGAGTGCGTGTGGCGCGATCTCTTTTACCGTAGCCATCAGCGTTCCTCCCGCTGGTGGGCAGCCATCGCTTCGCTGCGGTTCACGCAGCCATGCAGGTCTTCGATAAAGGTGTTCAGGGCAGACGGGCTGTCAAACCCGTTGATGTAAACAACGCCGTCATTCTGCGTGTACTTGTCACCGTCCTGATACCCCAGCTTTTCCGCCTGCGCCGCCTCAAGGATGTCGATCCAAACAGAACCGTCTTTGCGGTAAATTTGTCTCAAATAATACTGGTATTCCACACTGTGTCCTCCTTGCATCTTTTTGGGCAACACACAAGCTACCACACTATCCGCGGAATAGCCAGCACTATTCCCGAACAGTCTGCGGGGCGTATTTTTCTCTGGCGAGTCCCTTGGCATAAGCCAATTCCTTTGCTGACAGAAGGCCCTTCTCGGATAAGTGTTCCAGCATCCGGATGGCCAGCCGGTACTGCAATTCCTTCTTGGCGTCGATCATGCGCACACCTCAAAATAGCTTTCCGGCTTCAGCTCCCGCAGGAACTTCGTTACAGCCCGCAGGCTGCTCGTGGTGCGCATGTCCGGCAGAGCCTCCCGCATGGCTGCGTAGTAGCGGCGGCCATGGCTTGCGCGCTCATCCAGAATGGCAATGACGCAGGTATCGGACTCCGTTCGGATAGCCCGCCCAAAGCCCTGACGCAGCTTAATCTGCATTTCCGGAACGGCCACATTCTGAATAAATTGGCGAAGGGAAGCGTATTCCTCCCGCTCTTTTTCCTTCAGTGCGTCAGGATAGGCGAAGGGCAGGCGGGGAATCACCAGCAGGGATACGCAGTCGCCGGGGAAATCAAAGCCTTCCCATGCCGCGCCTGTGGCCAGCAGTACAGCCCCCGGTGTTTGCCGAAACCGCTCCGTCATGTGCATGGCGTTTCTGCCCAAGGTAAATAACGGGAAGCTGAGTTCCCGCTCCCGCAGCCTATCCTTTACCGCTGACATGGCGGCGTAGGAGGTGAACAGCACCAGCGCATGGCCCCAAGCCGCACGGATGAGTTCCGCAATTTCATCTGTCAATCCATCATAGTATGCTTCCGATCTTTGGCTCGGTGGAAGCTGCGGCAAGTACAGCAGGCAATTCCGCTTATAGTCAAAGGGAGAAAGAGAAACCGACTCCGTTACGCGCCGCCCGTCCATCAGTCCAGTCTGCGAACGAAAACGGTGAAAGTCATCCCCCACAGCCAAAGTCCCAGAGGCCAGCACAAAAGCGTGTTCCGGCCTCCACAGGACTTGGCGCATCTGTTCCGTCAAATCTGAAACGGTGGCGCACAGCATGGTTCCGCCATCGCCGTCATCCGCTGTGTAGAGGATCATATTCGTTCTCGGACTACTCAAGAGGGACACCGTGCCACGCAGCTTTTCCAACTGCCTGCGCCCCTGTGCCGACAGCAGCCTGCCGACCTGTTTCTCAATAACAAGAAGAGATCGGCTGGGGATCGTCAGTAAGCGAAGGTACGCATCCAGGGGTTCGGTTTCCTCTCTGGGCTGCGTGAGCTTGCGGAGCAGCGACCCCATCGTGTCTGTCAGTACATCTGCTGCCAGCAGATATCGTTCCGCGCGGAGCTGGTTGATCATGCTTTGGATGTCACTGGCAGTCAGCGTCATGCCAAACATCTCCCGTGCCGCTTCCGGCAGCTTATGGGCTTCATCTACGATGATGACGCTATGCTCCGGGAAAATGGGTCGTTTGCCCTGACTGCGGTGGATGGCGTCCGCCAACAACAGATTGTGGTTGCAGATCTGGAACACATATCGATCCGCGTCGCAGCGTTTCAGGAAGCGCTTGTACCGGCAGTCCTGATGATCGCAGTCACAGAACTGTGGAACGCAGACACGTTCCCGGTCATACCCGCTGAGATGGGGGACATTGTCCATGTCCAGCGTTCCCTTCAGCGTGCGAAGGGCGTCGGCGGCTGCCGGATCTTTCTTTTGAAAGTTCACCTGACGAAGCCGCCTTTGCAGGCGTTCGTCGCAAACATAATGACCTTTTCCTTTGCGGATCACAGAGAGCAGCGGGCGGTCGATCTGTCCGTCTGCCAGCAGGATGCAGGTCAGCAGCGGAAGGTATTCCGTCTGCACGGCGTTCTGCAAGGCGATGCTGGAGGTTGAGATAATGACGGGCCTGCGCAGCGCCTCCGTGTCGGATCGGTTGGCCGCTGCGGCAGCTACCAGATAAGCGTAGGTCTTGCCGATGCCGGTGCCTGCGTCGCACAGGGCGATGCCACCGTTCAGCATGGTATCCAGCATCCGGTGGCTGAGCTTGATCTGCTCGGAACGCTCCGCCATGCCCTGGGCAGGCAGCAGGCCTTTGAAAATATGGTCGATCATGGCGTGGGCTTTCTGCCTGTTTGTATCATTTGTATTCATCCGTGGATTTCCCCTATCATGATAAAAAGTATTTTTGTCATTCGTTTCACCGTATTTGCAGCTCGCGCCCCGGTGGATAAAGGGAACAGTACGGACAGAAGGCGGCTACCTTCTCACGGGCGTATTCCTGGGGTCTCTACTGCTTTCAACCCCAGGGCAGCCCAGCCTCATCATGCTGGCCAGTGCTTTGTGTCTCATTATCAGCCCGAACAGAGTCAATGCCAGCCGACTTTACCAAAGTCGGCCCGTCACAGGTTTTATCGCTCGCCGAAGATATCTCCTCCGGGTCATGGCGCACACTGCGCGAACGCTCATCCGTCCGGGCGGTTGCCCGTACTGCTGGTATGCACTTTTCAAGGAACAGTGAGGGATCTCCTTTTGGGTCCCTCACTGTCCTCCCGAAAAAGCCCTCGGGTGAATACCCTTAATTTGAAAAATTCTCAAAACATTTCTTCAGATCCCGCAGAATACGGTCCCGGCGTTTGATGACCGCCCTCTGGGTAATTCCGATCCGCGCCGCGTAGTCTCTGGTGGACACACCATCGAAGAACAGCGCGTTGATCAACTCCCGATCCGCGTCATTCAGAGACAGCATGGCCAGCAGCAACATCTCCTTTCGTTCCGCAAGGCTCTGTGCCTGCTCTCGTTCCAGCGCTTCTTCCTCCGCGCTTGGGGCTGCTTCCGCGCCGACATAGTCCGAAAGCAGGTCGTCCTCCGCCATCTGCTCCAGCGAGAGGATCTTCCCAGAAAACTGTTCCTCCCGCACATACCGCTCCCGGCGGTCCGCCTGGGAGTAGGCCAGATACACATCCTCCGCCACTTCCACATCCACACCATCCACGGTGATGATATTGGCGATTGCTTCACCAGCTTCGTTATAAATGCGTCTATAATTGCGTTCTTCCTGCCATTTTTTCATTTTTCGTGACTCCAATCTCAGATTTTTTTGAAAGTTCTGAGATCGGGTCACGGGTATTTGGCGACATAGGTCTGCCAACGCTGGAGCATACAAGTCCTTTCCGCCACTCAACAATGCGAAAAGGGCGCAAAAAAAGAGCCTTACGCATAGCTGAAAAGCTACTTGTAAGGCTCCTAACTCAATACTTCCCGCTTACGTCTGATTCGACGCTGGGTGGTTGGTGCGCTTGACGAAGTTATATATTGTTTTGTTTTTTCTTAATTCAGGCCCATGCCGTATCCCTACAGAGAGTGGGCACGATGATCGGCGGCTCAGTCCTGTGCCGCACGGTGATCCCCACCTGCATACCGCACCTTGGACACTTTGCGATAATATCAGCTGGTTCATTTCCTACCATGGCAAACAGCCGATATTGGGAGAGAGCCGCTCCTGCAGGAGCATCCGCGATCCGTCCCTTCTCGCAGATGGGACAGCGAAGGATCTTGCGTATTTCTTGTTCCATGGCGCCTCGCTTTCTCTGTTCTCTTTTTTGAGAACAGTACATGAAAATTTTTTACAGCAGGTTATGGTTCTCCAGACGAATGCGCATGGCCTGTTTGGATACCTGAAAGATACCTGCCATATCCGTCACCAGCTGTTGGTTTGTCCGTCCGGAGCGCAGCTGATAGAAGCAGCGCTTGACCTGCGGCAGCGGCAGCAGAAGGATAGAGCCCAGCAGGTTCGCCTGCACTTCCAATGTGTTGTCGCTCTCATTGCCGGAACGGAGCGCCGCGTTTTCGCCGGTCCCGCTGAACAGTTTCTTGTGGAGCAGCCAGTGCCCCAGCTCATGGGCGCAGGTAAAGCGCAGCCGCCCGGTAGATGCTTCCTCTTCGCAGAGAGAGCAGTCGATGAGGATGGTGCCGCCCTTGACGGGAAGAAGATCATAGCGGTGGTTTTCCCAGTCATAGATTGCTGTGAGACCGTCGTCAAAGATGGTCTCGCCCAAAACCCGCCCATTATTCCGCAGATATTGATACTCCAGCACCAGCCCCTGTGCCTCGATGATGTCCTCAATGGGAATGGCTGCGGGGGAACCGTAATAAAGTCTGGGGTCATAGGCGATGATCACATCGCGGGCGATCCGCTCCAGCGCCTGTTCGCGGTAATATGCTTTTTTCATGCGTCTATTTCACCGCCCTCTTTGGATTTCTTTGCGCGCTGTGTGATTCGGTCGATAAATTCCTGCCACTCCTGGTCTGTGGCGTCTGCCTCCTTCGCCGTGCGGAGCGCGGCCCGGACGATCTCCCGATCCATGATGTAGTCCGGCAGGTCTGCGGATACCCGGTTATTCTGGGACTTGGCGGCAAGATCCAGCATCTGCTCGGTTTCCACCTTGCTCAGATGCAGTTCCTGCTCCAACCGTTCCAAATATGCGCGCGTCGGTGCCGGTCTGCGGTCGTTCTCAATGTTGCTCAGATAGACCGGCGACAGATCCAGCTTTGCCGCCAGCGTGCGCAGGGACAATCCGATAGATTGCCGTTTCTCCCGAACGAAGCTGCCGAATGTCTGTTCCAAGTAACTCACCTCCTATCCGTGTTCTCTTCTCTGGAAACACTGTAGCCTCAGTATAGCAAACATTCGTTCGATTGGCAAGACGTGAAAAAGATGGTGTTCCCCGCAGGGAACACCATCCAAAAATTATTTCAGCCACGCTGCCATATCCCGCATTTCCTCCAGCACTGCTGCTGGGCTGACGATGCGAATCTTACCGCTAAAGGTAAAGACCCAGCTGAAGAACGGAGGGCTTGGCGCGACCTCGACTGTGGCACGGAAATGTTGTTCATCTACAGTTTCCGTCTGCACATTTTCACCGAAGCGGTCGATGACGCTGCGCATGACCTCATTATCGCACAGCAGCTCTACGGTACAGAGGTTGTCCGGGTACATCCCAAACACCTTGCGGACATACTCCGCCGGATCAAAGTCCGGTGTCTGGACTGCCGTATGTTCCAGCGGTTCGACTGCCGTCATGCGATCCACCCGAAATTGTGCAATCTTTCCGTGCTTTTCCGACCAGCCTACGGCATAATAGCAATCTCGGCTCCAGATAAGGGCATACGGGCTGAACTGATAGCGGTAGCCGTTATGCTTGAGTATCTTTTCTTTCTGCGGGGTGTATTCGTAATACTGAAAGGTGATCTGCCGTTTTTTCTGAATGGCGTTATGGATCTCATCCACACTGTAATAGATGCACTCATTCTCCGGTTTGGCGGTGCCGTCCATATAAATATGCCGATCCAACTGGCGGGCATGAGATTCACTGGTGAGCTTACCCAACTTTTCAATAAGCCGCTCGCTCTTTTTGGCCGTAATAAAGTGGGAGGATTCTACCGCGTCCACCAGCAGCTTCAGTTCCGGCAGTTCAAACAGCCTCTCACCCACGAAGTATTGATTCTGGGTGCTTTTGACACAGACGATGTCCATACCGCTACTTTGCAAGACTTCAATAGCGGAATATACGCTCTTGCGCCCTGCCTGAATGCCATGCTCCTGCCAGAAAGCAAGAATATCCGCCACAGAGACCGGATGCCGGTCATCCGTATGCTCATACAGATACTGCTGTAAGAGCAGCAGACCGTATTGGGATTCATTTTTCATACCGATTTCCTTTTCTGTTTCCACATTTTTAGGAACAATTCGTTACAGTACTTCTTTATAGCTATCCCTTTCGGGTGATATACAAGCCCTCGCGGTGATTAAGTCATGACTTTTTGCTGCTCACATTTTCGCGGCAAATCTCCAAGTCTGGGAGCGGCAATCATAATCGTACAACCGGAGCGCCGCGCTGATTTTCTCAAATTGTGTGACGCCGTCACAGTAAAACCGCTTGTCACGCGGTATACTACGCATAAAAGCACAGCCGCAGAGTACATCTGTGGCTGTGTTTTGTGTTCAGTTGCTCACTGTTGCGTGGACTGGATATGGAGAGACAACATATCTCCCGATCTTACATGGGTTATCTTATCTGCCATCACTCTGGCAGTTTGCCTTGCAGATATGTCGGCATCCCCACTGCGGTCGTATCCGGCCTGACCTTAAACATGGCTTTTTCAATCTACCTCCCTTATCGGTTTTCCGCGATATATTTCTCCGCCATGTGGACTGCCACCGCGCCGTCCGCCACGGCGGTGACCACCTGACGGAGGGGCTTCGTCCGCACGTCGCCCACGGCGTAAACGCCGGGAATACTGGTTTCCGTGGTCTCTCCGGCCACGATATAGCCGCCGCCGTCCAGCGCCAGTTGACCCACCGCCAGCGCCGTGGCGGGCTGTCGGCCCACGCTGACAAATACGCCGTCGCAGTCCACCACGCTTTCCTCACCGGTGACGGTGTCCCGCAGGCGGACGCCGGTCAGCCTGTCCCCGGAAAGCAGCGCGGAAACGACGCTGTTCCAACGGAATTCCACGTTTTCGGCCTGTGCCAGCGGCTCGTGATAGATCTTGGTGGCCCGCAGGGTGTCTCTGCGGTGGACGAGGATCACTTTTTTCGCCACGCGGCTGAGAAGGAGGGCATCTGCCGCGGCGGAATTGCCGCCGCCCACCACGACCACCGTTTTGCCCTTGTAAAACATCCCGTCGCAGGCGGCGCAGTAGGCCACGCCCCGGCCCAACAGCTCCGCCTCTCCGGCTACGCCCAGCGTTCTGGGGTCTGCGCCGGTGGCCAGCACCACGGTTTTCCCCCGGAAGATCCCCTCACTGGTTTCCAAGAGCTTGGGAACCGCCGTCAGATCCATGCGGAGGACTTCCGCGTATTCGCTGCGTGCCCCAAAACGCTCCGCCTGCTTTTGCATCTTCTCCGCCAGAGAGAAGCCGTCGATCCCGTTCTCAAAGCCGGGGTAGTTGTCGATCTGCTCGGTCAGGGCCATCTGCCCACCGGCGGACAGTTTTTCCAGCACGATGGTGTCCAGCCCCGCCCGTGCCGCGTACAGGGCGGCGGTGTAGCCGCCCGGTCCGCCGCCCACCACGATCATATCATAAACATGATTGTTGCTCATATCTGAACCCTCCGTTATTTCGCCAAGGCTTCCTGAATGAAACGGTCGATCTCTGCCTTTGAGCCGGGCGCGGTGATGGAATCCACGGCCTTTCCGTTCCGGTACAGCACCAGAGTTGGGATGACCTCGATCCCCTCGGCCCCCGCCAGCCGCGGCTCCTCGTCAATGTTGATTTTGCCGACGGCAAGGCTGTCCGCGTATTCCTCTCCAATCTTCTCATACGCAGGGCCGATCCTCCGGCAATAGCCGCACCAGGGCGCCCAGAAATCCACCAAAACAGGCTTTTCCTCCCGGATCAACTGCTTAAACTGCTCCTGATTCATATTCATAGCTGCCATATCTGTCAGCTCCTTTCCTTTGTTTGGGTATAGTATACCGCGTGACAAGCGGTTTTACTGTGACGGCGTCACATAATTTGAGAAAATCGGCGCGGCGCTGCTCTGGTTGTACGATTAGTCTCCTTGAGCTCTGCAAAGCTTTTGGAGTTCAAACAGAAAATACCAACAGCCAAAGCGACTGTGGGTATGATCAAATCAGATTGTACGAGCTGACGCTACCTTGTCAATCTCTGCAGGTTCGTAGTTGCGCTCTCCTTCTGTAAAAGCCCAACATTCTGCCTGGTGAATTCGCACTTTCCAATACGCCCAAAGGGGGCTTAAAGGGGAGATTCTTAACGCGCAGAAGGAGGAAGACCATCCGTCTCTGGCGCCTTGAGAAGAAAGTGGCTTTTGTGAAAATCAAGCAGGCCCTCATCCCGCATTTTTCCGAGCTCCAGCGACAGCCCGCTGCGTTCCACGCCAAGGTAATCCGCAAGCTGCTGGCGGGAGAACGGAATGTCGAATTCATAGCCGCCCCGGCGCTGCGCCTCGCCGGAAAAATAGGACAGCAGCTTGGCCCGTGTCGTGCGCTGGCCCATGTGGGTGAGTTTTTCGTTGAGCCGCAGGTTCTTCTCCGCCAGTTCGCCCAGCAGGTTGCGAATGATCTGGCTATGGTGGGAGCAGGCGGAGGGGCACACGTTCAAAACGCGTCTTATATGCAGAAACATCACCGTCACCGCGCTCTCTGCCTCCACGCTCACATTCAGTACCGACCCCGGCGCACAGGCGAACACCTCCGCGAAGGTCTGCCCCGGCCCGATTTTGGAGAGGATGCTGCGGTTTCCCCAGATGTCCTCCTGCACGACGAGGGCGCTGCCCGCCAACACAAGGCCCACCTCCTCCACCGACTCTCCGGCGCGGAGCAGGCGGGCACCTTTGGGAAAGGTGTCGATCCTCGCCTCAAGGCAGGAGAGCATGACGGCAAGCTCCTCGTCGGAAATGCCGGAGAAAAGGGGCGCAGCGTGGAGCACCGGGAAAAATTCTTTCATAAAAAGTCCTCTTTCGTTGAAAATTCAACCGACTTGTTGCTTTTAGTATAGTACAATGAGCGCACAAAAGCAACAGGAGGACTGAACATGAAACGACGGATCATTGAAATCGATCAGGATAAATGCAACGGCTGCGGCGCCTGCGCCGCCGCCTGTCACGAGGGCGCCATCGCCATGGTGGATGGCAAGGCAAAACTCATGCGGGACGATTACTGCGACGGCCTTGGCGACTGCCTGCCCGCCTGCCCCACCGGGGCCATTACCTTTGTGGAGCGGGAGGCGGCAGCCTATGACGAGCAGGCCGTCATGGAAAATAAGCAGCGGAAAATGCGGAACGAGGGCATGACCCTGCCCTGCGGCTGCCCCGGCAGCCAGTCCCGGAATATTCAGCGCCAGGACGCGCCCGCCGTGGAAACGCCGCAAGCCCAGCAGACGAGCCGCCTTTCCCAGTGGCCTGTGCAGATCAAACTGGTACCGGTGAACGCCCCGTATTTTGACGGCGCGCGGCTCCTCATCGCCGCCGACTGCACCGCTTACGCCTACGCTGCCTTTCACGAGCGGTTCATCAAGGGACACATCACCCTGGTGGGCTGTCCCAAGCTGGACGGCGTGGACTATTCCGAAAAGCTGACCGAAATCATCCGGGAGAACGACATCAAGAGCGTCACCGTCGTCCGCATGGAGGTACCCTGCTGCGGCGGGCTGGAGCTGGCGGCGAAAAAGGCACTCCAGCAGAGCGGGAAGTTCATCCCGTGGCAGGTGGTCACCGTCACGGTGGACGGCCGGCTGGTGGAAGAATAACAAAATCATTAGAAAAAGAAAGGAAGAATCACGATGAAGTATGTATGTAGCGTTTGCGGCTGGGAATACGACGAGAGTGCAGGTTATCCGGAGGGCGGCATCGCCCCCGGTACGCCATGGAGCGAGGTACCGGAGGATTTTGAATGCCCCCTGTGCGGCGTGGGTAAGGACAGCTTTGAGGAGGCGTGAGCTTTCTGCAAAAGGAGTAAAGACGATGAGTTATGAAAACTGGAAGGACAAAATCGGCACATTCGAAGTGATGGACGTGCGGGGCAAAAAGATGGACTTCTTCCCCGCATTGAAGGCAAAGGCTGCCGCGCTGAAAAACGGCGAAGGACTGCATATCATCCAGACCTTCGAGCCTGTCCCCCTGTACCCGGTGCTGGCCCTTATGGGCTTTGAGCATCACACGGAGAAGGTGAGCGGCAGCGAATATCACATCTGGTTTTATCGAGTGAAGAAAGGAGAATAACCGCATGAGCTACGAAAACTGGAAGAATAAGGCGCAGGGGTTTCAGACCGTGGATGTGCGCCATATACAGGGCAGCTTCTTTGAAGGGCTGAAGAAAAGAGCCGAGGCGTTGGAGGTGGGCGAAGGATTACACATCATCCAGACCTTTGAGCCGCATCCACTGTACGCTGTCATGGAGGGCTTGGGCTACGAGCACCACACCGAGCAGCGGGGTGAGGCGGAGTTCCATGTCTGGTTCTGCCGCACAGAGAAGAAGGAAGGCGACAGCTCCGCTCCCTTCAAGCCGCTGGCTCTTTTGAACTATCCCATGATCGATGAAAAGCTGGGGCAGATCGCCGTGGATTTTTGGGAGACCACATGGCAGAGCGAGAAGCGCGTACTGCCCTACGAAACGCGGCTGCTGCTGTCCCTGACCAACGCTGTGGGTGCGGGCCGGATGCGGCAGGCGGCGCGGGAGCTGGTAAAGGCATATATCCACGGTGTGGAGAGCGCCGCGCTGGACGATGTGTTCGAGCTGCTGGCATGGAATCAGGGCATCGGCTTTTTCAGCAGCGAGATCGGCCCCTCGGCGCTGTTTCAGGCGTACAAGCTCATTAAAAACGGTGAGAAGCAGGGCAAGTCCCGGGAGGATATCTGCAGTGCGCTGCGCGAGAAATTCGGGGAGAAGAACCCAGAGATGCAGGTTCTGAACTAAAAAGCAGAAGGAGACGAACGACAATGGATAACAGGATGTTTTGTTTTCAGTGTGAGCAGACGGCAGGCTGCGCCGGTTGTACCGGAAAAGCCGGCGTCTGCGGCAAAACCGCTGAGGTGGCGGAGCTTCAGGATCAGCTGACTGGCGCTCTGATTGGACTGTCCCGTGCGGTAGATAATGCCCCGGATGCGAATGAGGGGACTTGGCGGCTGATGATCGAGGGACTGTTCACCACCGTCACCAATGTGAGCTTCAACGAAAAGACCATTCGGGAGATGATTGATCGGGTACACGAGGAAAAGGCCCGCCTTGTTCCAGGCTGCTCCGGCTGCGGCTCCCGCTGCGGGCGAAACGATGATTATGATATGAACTTGCTCTGGAACGCGCAGGAGGATATTCGCAGCCTCAAATCCCTGATCCTCTTCGGCGTGCGCGGCATGGCGGCTTACGCCCATCACGCTATGATGCTGGGTTATGCCGACGAGGAAGTGAACCGCTTTTTCGCCAAGGCTCTTTTTGCCGTGGGCGAGGACTGGGATATGGACGCGCTGCTGCCCATCGTGATGGAAGTGGGCGAGAAAAACCTCCAGTGCATGGCGCTTCTGGATAAGGCCAACACCGAAAGCTACGGTACGCCCGCGCCTGCCACCGTCCCGCTGACGGTGGAGAAGGGGCCGTTCATCGTCATCACCGGCCACGATCTCCACGATTTGAAGCTGCTGCTGGAGCAGACCGAGGGCAAAGGTGTCAACATCTACACCCACGGCGAAATGCTGCCTGCCCACGGCTATCCTGAACTGAAAAAGTACGCCCATCTCAAGGGCAACTTCGGCACGGCGTGGCAGAACCAGCAAAGAGAATTTGCCGGCATCCCCGTGCCGGTGCTGTTTACCACCAACTGCCTGATGCCGCCGAAAGCAAGCTACGCCGACCGCGTGTTCACCACGGCGGTGGTATCCTACCCGGAACTGACGCACATCGGCGAGGATAAGGATTTTACCCCTGTCATCGAAAAGGCATTGGAGCTTGGCGGCTACAACGAGGACAAGCCGTTCACCGGCATCAACGGCGGCGGCACGGTCATGACCGGCTTCGGTCATGGCGCGGTGCTTGGCGTGGCGGATCAGGTGATCGAGGCGGTAAAGAGCGGCGCGATCCGGCACTTTTTCCTGGTCGGCGGCTGTGACGGAGCCCGCCCCGGACGGAACTACTATACTGAGTTTGTCAAGCAGACGCCCGCCGATACCGTGGTGCTGACGCTGGCCTGCGGAAAATACCGCTTCAACGACCTTGACCTCGGTACCATTGGCGGCCTGCCTCGACTCATGGACGTGGGCCAGTGCAACGACGCTTATGGAGCTGTCAAAATCGCGCTGGCGTTGGCGGAGGCGTTCGGCTGCGGCGTGAACGATTTGCCGTTGTCCATGGTTCTTTCGCGGTATGAGCAGAAGGCGGTGTGCATTTTGCTGACGCTGCTGTATCTGGGGATCAAGAATATTCGCCTTGGCCCCACGCTGCCGGCGTTCGTTTCGCCCAATGTGCTGAACTACCTTGTAGAAAATTTCGGCATTGCTCCCATCACCACCCCGGAGGAGGATTTGAAACAGCTTCTCAAATAACAGCGCCTCTGGCGGCGGTGTAAGGGAACGTGACTCCCTTGACGGAACGATGTGACGATGCATACAAGGATGGAGATTGCAGTGATTTTTGAAATGAATATTGATTTTTCCTGTCTAAATCGCTATAATCGGTATATACCGAAAACAGAAGGAGGAAGGCGTCCATGCCAAGACCGCCACGGTGCCGTCGGATTTGTGGAGCACCACAGGTCGATACATTCTGCCCCAACGGGTGCGAGGATGCCGAGCCGATCCTGCTGACGCTGGACGAGTACGAGGTCATTCGGCTGGTTGACTTGGAGCAGCAAACCCACGAGCAGTGTGCCGCTCAAATGGACA
>OKWR01001234.1_pt1 | contig 18339 bp, 16 predicted proteins | sample 1607101 | NCBI WGS metagenome assembly OKWR01 (sample SAMN04414076, study PRJEB24778) | human gut metagenome | material: faecal | host: Homo sapiens
CACATTAGCAATCAATTTGTTAGGAAAACTTTAACATTTCCCGACAGTCCCTATGATAACTCCATTGCTTCGAAAGCATCGGGTCATTGAACGCGGCATTTGAGTTCTGCACCGCTTTTGTCTGGATATTGGAGACATACGGGTGCGGCCTGCGCGTCACGACGTTGCGCATGCGGGTATTGTACTGCACGCGCTCGATCTTTTTCTGCGAGGACAATGCCGTCGCCACCATTTCCAGCGAAGTTCCTTTCTCCAAATCCAGCTTGTACCAGCGGTCAAGACCGAATCTCCGCTCGTCCTCCTCATGTCCCGGATAGGACTCGAAAAGAGGTTTGCATGCCAATGCTCCCGCCTCCTTGGCGATGGAGTCAATAGCTCCCGTACCGGCCACGCCATCTGCCACATATATCAGAATTGACTCGGCATCAGCGTTTTCCGGCGTATTTATCACCTTCGAAGCTGCCGGTTTCGGGCCTCCTTCATTTACAATGTTCTCCTTGGCACAGCTGCAAGTGAGCGCAGCCAACGCCACCATCAATATTAACTTTTTCGTTTTCATAAATTTATATGTTGTCACGTTTATAGCCATCCTCCATTGCCGCTGCGATGAGACCTCACGATGATGGACACCGTCCTGCTGAACGCCATGCCGCCCATGGCCGAGTCATCGCCGACACGGCTGCCGCCACCCACGGCATTGATCTTTATTTTCATTGACCCGCACTTGGTTGGATGCAGGTAGAGTTTCCCGCGATTTATATATGGGGCTTCTTTCAGGCCCAGGCTCTGCACATCTTCCTCGGAATATTCCAGTTTTCCATAAGTCAGCTGCGATGATGACGCGCCGAACCATTCCGACAGGTCAATGCCCTGCGACTTGCCGCAAACCGCTTCCGAGCAAGGCGTGCCCTCGATATTCATCATGAAGCGCCATGCGTCGACAGCGCCCGTGCCCATCTTCCCCTTATAGACTCCCGGCTGAGGTGCCACGACTGTCGTGCCCTCACCATAGTCCTTGACAGCGCCCAAAAGGCCCGAGTCAATGTCATTTACAGATGAAAGCAGCAGACTCTTGAACTCCTTGACAGTAAATTTCTTACCGAGCTTCGTCGCGTATGCCAGACCCAGAGCGGCGACTCCGCTGACATGAGGACACGCCATGGAGGTGCCGTACATATAGCCATAACCGGAGTCATATTTTTCGGTAGGCAGAGTGGAGAGCACCCATGACCTCGGCGAAACCGGCTTCAGATATGGTTCCCCGCCAGGAGCTGCGATATTGCATCCCGCGCCATAGTTCGTATAATACGACGGAAGAAAGTCCGGGCCGAATGCCGTCACGCATATCACGTCGCTCAATGCGCCCGGGTACGAAGCATAGGCTTTCGTCTTGTTTCCTGCCGCGAAAATCGCGATTCCGCCATCCAGAACATCATTGTTCCGTGTCGCCTCGAAATCCATAAGTGCTTCATATTCAATGGCATTGAGCCCCGAATTTCCTCTTTTGTAGGCGCCGTCGGAATAATATGCCGCGTCTTGGTAGCCGAACGAGCAGGAGATTATGGATGCGCCGTTGTCCGCCGCATATCGTATGGCTTTCGCCACCACCGACGGCGTACCTCCGGCGCTGTTGTCCAATATCTGGCAGGACATTATCCTGACGCCGTCGCCTTTTCCGGTTCCTCCCGCGACACCGCAGACTCCCCTGTCGTTATTGTTCACGGCTGCAATGGTTCCGGCGCAATGCGTCCCATGTCCCTGGTCCTTCTCCTTGTCCCATGTGAGAGGTCCGTTGGTAACAAAGTTAAAGCCATGGATATCATCCACATAGCCATTTCCGTCCGTGTCCGCTCCGTCTTCTCTCTCATCAGGATTCGTCCACATATTGGCTGCAAGGTCAGGATGATTGTATTTCACGCCTTCGTCGATTACCGCGACAATGATGGTGTTGTCACCGCCCGTTATCTTCCGCCAGACATCGGCAACATTGATATCAGCCCCAGCGACTGCGGATTCCGCTACGGACTTGTCGCCGGTATTGCGGTAATGCCATTGTCTTACGAGCAGCGGGTCATCGAAAACCTGCTGGGAAGATGCCGCTTTGGTCGCCACTTCTTCGCACGGATAGCATTCACAGTCAGACACTTTCAGGAACGGGGCATCGTATTCTATGGTTTCGATGTTCTCCATTGCCGCAAGTTTCCTGGCAACATCCGAAGCGGAGTGGCCTTTTTCCGGTATTACATGATACCACCTTTCCAGCCCGCAAATGCTCTTTCTTCCGTTTTCAGGGAAGACGCTGCCAGCGATTTCCGCCCCGGCTCCGCGTACTTTATCCGCGTCAATGCCATCAGGCAAATCTTTGAATTTCACCAGGATACCATCCACATTATCACAACAAAGCGGAGCATTGACTATCTTGGCCAATGTTCCGTCTTCATTATAGTCTGTCTCCGGAGTCCCGACCGTACATGAGACGGCGAGCACTCCAAGAGCCAGCATATTGACATATCCCTTTTTATCAGTCACTTCGCAATCAAAATTAAGCGCGTTAAGTTACGACATCTCGCCGAAATGACAAAGCCGGGCTACGAATTTTTCTTGACTTCTTCAGGAATCGTGCATTCGCGATAAGTATAGGTGTCTTTCCCGTCAGGAGATGATACCATCACCAGCGTATCTCCGTCACGGGACACCTTATATGGACAGCCCCAATTCTTGCCATCCGAGTAGGTTCCGTTCAGAAGGCCGTTCGAACAAGACCATGTGCCGGAGAACTTTCTGAAGCGTCCTTCGCCCAGTTTCTGATACATCGCAAAGGTTCCTTTCGCGTCGAAATTAATATAGACAAACACCGTTTCGGAGCCTACGACAGCGCTCTTGGTGGCAAATTCCACATTCACCAGTTCCCATTCGCCCTCCACGCCCGCCGCCTTGTCTTCCTTACTGCCGCAAGCCACCGCCAAAGCCGCAGCCACCGCCACGGCAACCGTCATTGCCAATTTTTTGATCATAACCATTTTCATAAAATGTGGAACTATTCATGCGATCACGATGAATCGCAAAAATAGTTCCACGCTTATAATCAGGTCGCCTTTCCGGCGAGATTTTACATTTTATTCGAGTGTAAAGGTGTCATTGGTCCAAGAAACCAATCTCCCGAGAGACACATCTCCGCAACACTCAAATGTAAACGTCTTGCTCTCGCTGTCATATTTCGCACTTTCAGTATTTATGTACATTGAGACCAAGCCATACGATGGATGATACCAACCGGTAGGGAAAGACACTCCTCCATCTTCATCAGCAGGCACCGTAAATGAAACTTCAGACGAGCCATCCCAAAGGAAAGTGAGATCATACCCACTATCTGAGAAGTTAGTGCCGGCATTGTGATACCAATCCTTGAGCCTGTAGAGGTTAGGCTTTTCTTCAGCCACTTCCACCGGCTGCTCCCAGGAAATCACTGTGCCAAAAAGTTTGGCTAAAATACCGGAAGCATACGTTCCTTTCTTATACTCTTTCCAAGTATAATCTCTGACCACCACCAATTTACATTCAGTAGCATATGGAAGTTCCGTTTCAGACTGAAGATTTACGGTAATTTCGTTTTCCTCGCCGATTGTCAGTTTCGAACGGTCAAACGAGATCTTTACCGACGAAGCAATTTCGCCATCTTTAAACTCAACCGAAGCAGGAGCAGTAAAAGCCTCTTGTACAGCCGGATTCGCAACTTTAATAGTCACGCCCACAGATGCATCTCCCGACTTGTTCGCACGCAAGACCTCAACACTATATGCGTCTTCCATCTTCGCACTCACGACATAGCTGAACTCCGTGTCATCGAAGAAAGCTTCATCTCCACGCGCAGGGTAGGTGTTCATTCCGGTATCTTCAGAGCATGACGCCATAAAGAGTGCTACCGGAAGTAAAAACAATATCTTTATCTTTTTCATACGATTCATTGATTAAGAGGTTTAATTCTGATCTTTAGCCATATCCAATGCAGTATTGCTGTCAAATTCTTTCTGAGGAATCTTAAGTATGAACCTCGGGTCATTAGGTTTCGCATCCGTTGGTTCCGACTGTTTTTCGGAACGGCTATAGCCAAGATTCAGTCTCCTCAAATCCGGAACACGACCCATACCCTCACACCAAAGTTCAATTCTTCTCTGGAGCAAAATCTCATCAATCAGAGTGACAGGTGCGATATGGGTATCCAGGCTGACCTCATCAGAGTCCGTAAGCGAAGATATATCGCGTTTCGCCGTATAACGTTTGGCATAGAGTTCCTCCAGAAGGGCTCTAGCATCAGCATACTCTCCCTTGCGGCACTTGCATTCAGCAAGAGTGATAAGCATTTCTTCAGCTCTCATATTGATCATGTCAGCGACTCCTGTAGTGGCATTGGCATAACCGAATTTGTTGTTTACATAGTAATAACCTGTTTCCTTTCCTTCTTTGTTTTTCACTGAAACTCGTTCACCCCATGCACGACGCTCATCAGTATCGGACATACCATCTTCGTAAAGCCAGTAGTCAACACACTGCGGTCCTTTAGCTCCATACGTGCCGTCTTTAGCCATGTGGGAGATGAAACTTCCATAAAGACCGGCCTGATCCGCTGTAATTTCGAAAGCCCACAGCACATCCTTCATATTACGGTTGTTGAACTTACCAAGTTCTGACATGCCCAGCACTTTTTCAAGATCAGGCTTCTTCAAGGCTTCCTCCGCACACTTGCCCGCTCTATCATAATCCTGCTGGCCAAGCGCAGCTCTTGCCCAAAGGCCATAGGCTGTATACAAGTCGATATGTGACGGATGGCTCTGCGTCTGTCCACCGGAAGTGAAATATCCGACAGACTTTTCGAAATCACCATTAATCTGCTTGAACAAGCCCTCAATGGTACCACGACCGACACCTTCAGTGTCCTTGTTGGTGCCCTTCGTATATATAGGGACTCCTGGCTTGTCTTTATTCGCAGTATAATTGCCCTGACAGAAAGACTCATAGAGGCAGTAGTATGCAAATGCCCTGATAGCGTATGCCTGCCCAAGGACATTCTGACCGACTTTATCCTTCTTCAGCGATTCTTCCGCATCAGTCACATAATTGGCCTGGGATATGAGCGTATAGAACAAATTCCATGTTGCATACTGACGTCCACTTGTACTTGTCCAGTCAGAAGTCGTATTGAAACAATAGTCAAAATAGAACCATCCCTGTCCTTGCGAGTACATAAAATGATCTTCACCCATAAGAGAACGGACAATGGTAAATCCCGCCAATCCCGGATTTTCATGTGCCCAATTGGAACTCCAGCCATTGGAATACATCATTCTGTAAATACCATCCACGGCACTCTGCGCTTTCTGCGAATCCCCAAATATCTCCGCACCGGAAAGTGCCCCTGCCGGAGCGGTCTCCAGAACCTCTTTTTTGCATGACGCGAAGAGCATGGAAACGCCGAGCGCCACTATTAAAACATTAAGTATCTTTTTCATAATTTACCTCAATTAGATGTGACTAGAACTTAAGCGCAAGACTGAATGAAACAGTTCTTGTCGGAGCATAGACGTAGGAGGTTCCTCCGGTAAGTGAGTACTGCGGGTCCATACCCTTCAAGTGTGTGAAAATCCAGAGATTATCCACAGATGCAGCAATGCGTGCGCTCTTGAATCCTATCTTCGAAGTCCAAAGCTTAGGAAGGGTGTATCCGAGTGTAATGTTCTTGATCGAGAAGTAAGAAGCATCGATCAATTTGTCATCAGTCACGATAGGAACATCACCGATTTCATATCTAGGGACATCAGTTATATCTCCCGGCTTTCTCCATGCGCGGAGGATATCCTTATGCTTCGCTTCAGCAACATAATAGCATCCCATGAACTCCTGATATACGCCGTCATAGTTCTTTCCTCCGATAGAATAGTTGGTAGACACGGCCAGGTCAATGTTCTTCCACCTGAATGAAGTCGACAGCGAGCCATACAAATCAGGAATACGGCTGCCTACAATGACGCGATTTTCCTGAGCCTTGCTGGTACTTGTCGTGATGTAGTCATTGCCATCAGCATCCTTTGCCCAATACATCTTCAATCCTGTCATAGGATCCACACCGGCAGAACGAGCTACATAATAAGAGTACAATGTCTCTCCGACCCTGATAATCCGGCTGCCGCCAATGATATCCTTGCCTTCATCAGTAAGTTTCAAAACCTTGTTGTTGACAGTCGAGCCCATCCAAGTCACACTCCACTGAAGATCTTCCTTATCGAAGATATAACCGGTCAAAGCAAACTCGATTCCACGGTTGCGCATCTCGCCGGAATTACGGTAATAGCTTGAGAATCCGGAAGATGCAGGCAGAGGATAAGCGAGAAGCATGTCCGTGGTCTTCCTGTTATAGAACTCAAAGCTGAGGTCCAGGCGATTGAACAATCTGGCTTCCAAACCGGTATTGAGGTTGTTGTTGGACTCCCATGTCAAATCAGCATTCGCAACATCATTGATAGTCGCGCCAGGAAGAGTAGCATTAGGAGAAGACAAGTCATAGAGTGCCTGATAAGCGTAATACGAACCGACGCTGTTGTTACCCTGGACACCATAAGAGAATTTAAGGGTAAGGCCATTCAGCCAATCAATTCCCTGCATGAATTTCTCTTCTGACAATCTCCATGATGCACCTACTGACCAGAAGTTACCCCAACGCTTGGAAGCGGCGAATCTTGAAGATCCGTCTGTTCGCCAGCTGGCAGACAGGAAGTATTTCTCATCGTAGTTATATCCTACACGGGAAAGAACTGATTCAATACGGTCCACGTCGCTGGAGCTGCCGGTTCCGACAATTACCGCAGCTGCATCAAGTTCATAGATTCCTGCTCCAGGAAGTCCCGTCTTGTGTCCGGACAAATCGGCTGTCTTGTAGTTATAGTACTCATGTCCTACGAGGAGGTCCACATTGTGACGTCCGAATGTACGGTTATAGGTCAGCAACTGGTTGAAAGTATAACCCAACGAAGTCGTATTGGTTCTCTGAAGTCGTCCGTTTACCTGCTCCGCATTACCGAAATTAGGGTTGTAATAAACCATGGACTGTGAGTTGAAGTAGTCAGCACCGAAATTCACCTGGAATTTAAGTCCTTCCGACCAATTGTCCTTGACTCCCATGAGGTCGATGTGGGAACGTGCGGACAATGAATATGTGTCAGCTCTATACTTGTCGTTAAAGAGAGTGGCATTACAGTTGAAATCACTCTGTTGTCCTGCTGGACGTGAAACACCATAATCGAACTGTTTCTGTCCATTCGCATCAAGGATATAATCACCCGTCGACGGATCTCTCTGATATATAGGATAGATCGGCGCCATCATCTGAGCGGAATAGAACACATTGGAAGCTGCGGCGTCCTTTGCTCCCAATGAATTGGAACCTGTCTTGGAGAAGTTCGCTCCGAGTCCTGCTGCAAACCAAGGCTTGGCATGAGTTTCGACATTCAGACGGCCGGTATATCTTTCGAAGTTGGTGGTTTTCAAGACACCGTCCTCGTTAAGATAGCCGAGCGAGAACATATACTGGGTACCCTTTCTACCTCCGGAAACACTGATTCCGTATTCCTGGCGCAAAGCCTTGTTGTCTGTAATTTCCTTCATCCAATCTTCACTCCATCTCAAATTCGCATCATCACGAACTTTTCCGTCAGAAGTAAACAATTCAGTAACAGGCTTGTCGTATGGATTATACATTCCGCCTTCTCCGAAAATCGCCATGGAGCCGTTCAACATTTGGTTGGCAGCATTGTTTCCGTACTTATTATAGAATGCAGAATACATGATTTCCATATAATCCTTGACACCTACGGTCTCATAACGAGGGATAGCTCTTGAAGAAATGCCGACATTGACTTTCAGGTCCACTGTAACCCCGCTGTCGCTACCTTTCTTGGTGTTGATGATAACGACACCGTTTGCACCACGCGCACCATAAAGAACTGATGCAGAGGCATCCTTGAGAATGGTCATGCTGGCAATATCGTCCGGATTGATGGCGGATATGCTTCCGTCATAAGGGACTCCGTCCACTACATAGAGAGGGGTCGAGGAAGCATTGATGGAACCGAAACCACGGATTACGATAGTCGATCCTGAACCAGGCTGTCCGCTGCCGGAAGTAGCCTGCACACCAGGAGCCAAGCCGTCAAGGGCCTTTGTGACGTTGGAAACGTTCCTGCGCTCCAGATCCTTGTTTTTCACGACAGCCACTGATCCCGTGAAGGATTTCTTGTGAGCTGTTCCGTATGCGACTACGATTGTCTCATCGAGAGCTGTCGCATCCAGATTAAGTTCCACATTGATGTTTTTCTTTCCGTCAGTTGCAACTTCCTGTTGTTTATAACCGACAGAAACGAAGACAAGCACAGCGTCGTTGGATTTGACATTGATACTGTAGTTACCATCAGCGTCCGCCGATGCTCCTGTCATTGTACCTTTGACCTGGATTGATGCGAATGGAATACCTTCGCCTGTTGTAGCATCAGTCACCTTACCTGTGATGTTGCGGCTCTGCGCAAATCCCAGTCCTGCTGACAACATGATGGTCACGAAAAAAAGAAGGATTTTTTTCATAAGCATTATTGAGTAAGTTTAACATATTGTTTCCACATTCATGTACATCCGCAGCGCTAACAGCACCCACTAGAGGACGTTTATCAAATGCGATTTCTGCAAATATAAACAATACATTTTTAAAATGCAACATAGTGTAACTTTTCGTAATTACGTATATTTGCTCAAGTTATAACGATTAATAAAATGCTGATTTTTAGCAGAATCTGAATTTTATTTACAGTTTTTAATCAAATCCGACTTAAAAACTATCAAATTAAAAAGAATAAAATTTTTAATTTTTTACATAAAATATCCCAAAAACGACATTTCGTGGCCCAGAAACGGCAATTTTCCAGCAGCGTATCGCGGAAATGACCATCTGGAGAAACCACGTGACGGCAGAAGCCGCCGGCGGCGGTGGTGCCTCTGGAGGCATGGTCGCCCATGACCTTGTGAATGGGTGGCAGGCGACAGCCTGACGGGATGAGCGAAGCGAACCTCCAGAGGCACCACCGCCGCCGGGGCGCGTCAACACACGACGCGTTCAGCGTCTGAAGGGGTACCACCAAAAAACCGCCAGGCGGGACGCGGCCACTCCCCATGTTCATAGCAAACGGTTCCAAGAAAACGTTTTAAATGGTACAAAACGTGAATATTATGACACTTGGTTCCGGAAAAACGTTTTAGGCGGTACCAAATCTTGGTCGCCGTAAGATAAACATGCTGACCGGTGGGCGTGGCTGGCGGGATCGGCAGGCGCGGCGGTCGGGGGTGACAGGAACCGGCGGACGTGACGGGCAGGCGGGACGCAGCCACGCTCGGTTTGTGGAGACATTGATTTTCAATGAGTTATAAAACACAGCGTGGAAACGCAGCCCAAAAAAGCCTACGTTTCCACGCTATTATCAAAAAGATATCTGATTATCAAAAAGTTACATATCACCCACGTGGCCGCGTCCCGCCAAAAACTTATCCCCTCATTTTCAATTCCTGGCAAAGTGCGACAGGGCCAAGATGCCAAAACTTGGTGTTCTCGTTTTCCAAACGACGGTAAGTCTCTGAACGGTACACCTTCTTTATAGCGGCTACCACACTGATGTCTTCTGTTTCAGAAACAATGTCCACCATACGACTGACCTTGGACGGCAGGAACAAATGAAGATTCTTTTGAGTTACATTCAAATTCATAAACTAACCTCCTCCGCCTTTGAAAATGTAAGAAATCCAAGTGAACGACTCGTGTGAAAGAGATATTGATCAACCAGCTTGTACGTTTTGAGCTCTCGAATAAGCGACTGTTTGTCAAGCACACCGCCCTCATAAAGAGCAAAAGCGGCATAAACTCGATCATTTGCTACAGGACCGTAGACGATATCATAGTCGTGTGTGAAACCTACTTGAGTTCTATTTGCCATAACAAAATCCAGCCAGTCTTCAGACGGATTATTGAAAATCAAAGACTTTATTTTGTTAAGAACCTCAATATCAAAATCATAGATATTGACAAATCCCTTCTCGGTCCCATATTCTTTCATTCTTCGGCGCACCCATGCTTCAGCCTGTTCAAACGAAGTAGTAGTATAAAATCCATATCCATAGTCTAACGTGCGATTTGGGATACGGATTTCAGGAACTTCAACTATTTCCGAACTTCCGTGATACAGTTTCATATTATTTGTTTTTTCTGAGGTTAATGAAATTGTCGATGTCGGCCAGAATCCACTGCCGGCTTTGGGTGTGCAATGGCTCATAGAATTCGCACAAATAGTCAAGAACTCCATATTTGTCGAGTTCCTGCATCGCTTCTGTGCCAGTCATACCTTTCTCGTTCTTGTATTGTTCAATGCAGAAAGAGACAAAGTACGCGATGTCCAATTTCTTCTTGTCCATAGCAGAAATGTCTAAACCATTATGGGCAAAAATAGCATCTTTACAGCAGACGCACAAACATCTCTCCGGAAAATCCAAATTTACTTCTCCTGATCGGAGGCGAAGAACTTATATTGGAAGAGGATGAGGTAGAAGGCTCCGACGGTTACGCAGCTGTCCGCGAAATTGAAGACAGGCTCGAAGAAGCGGAACGGATGGCCTCCGATGAACGGGAGCCAGGACGGCCAGGTGGTATCGATCAGAGGGAAGTAGAACATGTCCACTACCTTGCCGAACATCACGGGCGCGTAGGAACCGCCGAACTGGGCCACCTCATAGGCCGTCGATGCGGAAAACAGCTGACCGTAGAACAAGCAGTCAATGATATTGCCGAAAGCACCGGCCGTTATGAGGGTCAGGCCGACCAGGACACCTGTCGGCACATGCTCGTAAGTCACTGACTCATTGTCCTTTCCGGCATTGACCTTAATCCTGCGGCCTTTGCGGTTCAGACTTGTGATCCACCAGCAGAGGAAACCGAACAGCACCAGGCGGAAAGCCGTCAGCACGAATTTGCCGAACATCCCGCCGAACTTCATGCCGAACGCCATGCCCTCATTTTCGATGAAAAGAATCTTGAACCAATCGCCAAGGACATTGAAATTCTCACCGATGGTCATATTGGACTTGACCAAGATCTTGATGACCTGGTCAATAACCACAAGCAATATTCCCATAACAAGCAGAGCTCTGCCTCTGGATATTTTCATGGTATTACCTGTTCTTGTTCATCTTCTCCTTAGCCTCTACGGTAAGGGTTGCATGAGGAACGAGACGGAGACGCTCCTTAGGGATGAGCTTTCCGGTAGCACGGCAGATACCATATGTCTTGTTCTCGATACGCACCAGCGCGGCCTCAAGGTTCTGGATGAACTTGTATTGACGCTGTGCAAGCTGGCTAGCCTCCTCACGTGAAAGCTGCATTGCGCCGTCATCCTCAACGGTCTTGAAAGAAGGAGTGGTATCCTCTATATCATTGGTTCCGTTATGCATGACGACCTGCCTGAGAGTATTGTACTCAGCCTTGGCCTTCTCGAGCATTTCCAGAATAATCTTCTTGAATTCCGCGAGCTCTTCATCGCTGTAGCAGGTTCTCTCCGGAGTCTGCATGTTCTGTTTAGTCTCTTCCATAATCTTATGTGATTTTTAGCTGCGTTTCACAGCAATTCTGATGGTACCTTCATTCCACTCAGCCTCCACGGCCTCAGGAACTGCCTCGGCAGCATCTTTCAACGTAATATCAAGCGCAAGTGTCTGTGCAGCAACATATTCCTTATACGATACCAATGCTTTCGAAATCTCCTCGTAAGCCTCGCCATCAGCATAAAGCGCCACCTCGACCTTGTCCGTAACATCGAATCCGCTATCCTTACGGATATTCTGGATCCTGTTCACAAGTTCACGCGCAATGCCTTCGTTCTTCAATTCCTCGCTGACCTCTATATCGAGTGCCAATGTGAGCGGGCCCTCCGAAGCCACGAGCCATCCCGGCATATCCTCTGAAGAAATCATATAATCTCCAGGATTCAGGATGACGTCGCCGCCCTCCAGTTTAAGGTCATAAGAAGTTCCGGCAGACTCGGCATTCTGGATAGCATTGATCTCCTGCTGGGAAATCTCACCGAACGCTGCTGCAATCTCCTTCATCCTCTTGCCGTAAACCTTTCCGAGAGTCTTGAAGTTAGGACGTATCTTCTTGGTAATGATGCCTGTAGTGTCGGAAATAAACTCTATCTCCTTCACATTGACCTCACCGAGAATCAGGGACTTGACCTTTTCGAGCTGCTCGCGGACCTTGTCGGAAATGACAGGAATCATGAGCTTCGAAAGCGGCTGGCGGACCTTGATGTTCACCTTGCGGCGCAATGCGAGTACCATCGAAGATGCCCTCTGCGCAAGTTCCATCCTCTCTTCCAGATCCTTGTCAATGACTGACTCGTCGCATGACGGCATTATCACGTAATGTACTGACTCCTCTCCGTCCGGAACCAGGTCAAGATAAAGCTGGTCCATATAGAACGGCGCGATAGGAGCCGCGAGTATCGCAATGTCTTTCAACACCTCGTAAAGTGTCTGATATGCAGCAAGTTTGTCTTCATTGTCCGCACTGCCCCAGAAACGCTTCCTGTTCAGACGCACGTACCAGTTGCTGACATGATCGCAAACGAAGTCCTGAATCATACGGCCTGCCGAAGTCACATCGTAATCCTCGTAAGCGGCCTTCACGTCCTTTATCAATGTATTGAGCAGGGAGATGATCCACCTGTCGATTTCCGGACGACGCTCATAAGGAACCGCCGGAGCATTGATATCGAACTTGTCCACATTCGCGTAAAGTGCGAAGAATGAATATGTATTATATAGTGTTCCGAAGAACTTTCTTCTGATTTCGTCTACACCGGCCTCATCATAACGTAGATTGTCCCAAGGCTGGGCATTGGTAAGCATGTACCATCTCAATGCATCTGCGCCGAACTTGTCGAGCTGACCGAACGGATCCACGGCATTGCCCAGGCGCTTGCTCATCTTGTTGCCGTCCTTGTCGAGCACCAATCCGTTGGAAATCACGCGCTTGAACGCAGGAGTGCCGCTAATCATCGTATGAATCGCATGGAGAGTATAGAACCATCCGCGGGTCTGGTCAACGCCTTCGGCAATGAAATCGGCGGTCGCGCCGAACTTGGACTGTCCGAGCGAACGCAGGCCTTCCTGTGCATAAGGCATTGCACCTGAATCGAACCAGACGTCGATAAGGTCGCTCTCACGTACCATCTTCTTGCCCGACTCGGAAACGAGGAAAATCTCATCCACGTAAGGACGGTGCAGGTCGATCTTGTCATAGTTCTCCTTGCTCATGTCCTCCGGGTTGAATCCCTTGTCTTTCAGCGGATTGGACGCCATGATACCGGCAGCGACAGCCTTATCGATTTCAGCATAGAACTCTTTCAGGCTTCCGATGCATTTCTCTTCCTTGCCATCCTCGGTGCGCCATACAGGGAGCGGTGTTCCCCAGAACCGGCTTCTGGAAAGGTTCCAGTCCTGGATGTTTTCCAGCCACTGTCCGAAACGGCCTGTTCCGGTAGATTCCGGCTTCCATGTAATCGTCTTGTTCAGAGCCACCATTTGATCCTTCACGGCCGTGGTCTTGATGAACCATGCGTCGAGAGGATAGTAGAGCACCGGCTTGTCGGTTCTCCAGCTATGAGGATAGCTGTGGACATGCTTCTGGATCTTGAATGCCCTGCCGTCCATCTTCATCATCATGCAAAGGTCAATGTCCAGGGTCGGAGCATCCTTCGGCAATGAATCATCGAAGGCGTTCTTCACGAAACGTCCGGCATACTCTTTATATTCAGGAGCTACATGCGTAGCAACATATTCAGGGTCAAGGTCTTCCAGCAAGCAGAAGCGGCCGTCGTGATCCACCTGCGGCTGCGGATTGCCGTTCTTGTCCAGCACCATCATCGGCGGAATACCGGCAGCGGCGGCGACCTTCTTGTCGTCGGCACCGAATGTCGGGGCAATGTGTACGATACCTGTCGTGCCTTCGTCCGTGGAAACATAGTCTCCCGGAATTACCCTGAACGCATCGCCTTCCAGCGGTTTGAACCATGGAATCAACTGATGGTATCTGATGCCAACGAGGTCAGAGCCCTTGAATGTACCGTCAAGGACTTTGAAAGGAATGAGTTTGTCACCCAGCTTGTAGTCTTCGAGCTGGAGCTCGGCAGCCTTAGGACTGAACCATTCTGATACCAATGACTTGGCTACCACATAGATAGCTTCAGCACCGGTATACGGATTGAAGGATTTTACCCTTACATACTCGATATCCGGTCCCACGCAAAGCGCCGTGTTTGAAGGCAATGTCCATGGAGTGGTGGTCCATGCCAGGAAGTACACCGGCAATGTCTCCAGGCCATAGAGAGGCTGCGATTTAGCATCCTTTATAACCTCGAACTGTACCGTAGCTGTCGTATCTGTGACATCCTTATAGCAGCCCGGCTGGTTCAATTCATGGGAGCTCAGTCCGGTACCGTCAGACGGAGAATACGGCTGGATGGAGAAACCCTTGTAGAGCAGCCCCTTGTCGTAAATCTTCTTCAGAAGATACCAGAGTGTCTCAATGTATCTGTTGTCGTAAGTGATATACGGATCATTCATGTCCACCCAATAGCCGACGCGCTCGGTCATGTTCACCCACTCGCGGGTGTACTTCATGACCTCATGACGGCAGGTGTCATTGTACTCGGCCACAGAAATCTTCTTGCCGATATCATCCTTGTGGATGCCGAGTTTCTTCTCGACGCCTATCTCCACAGGGAGTCCGTGGGTGTCCCATCCTGCGCGGCGGTTCACCTTATATCCTGTCTGAGTCTTGTATCTACAAATGGCATCCTTGATAGAGCGGGCCATTACGTGATGTATGCCCGGCATACCATTAGCTGACGGCGGTCCCTCGAAAAAAATGAATTCCGGAGCGCCTTCTCTCAGTTCGAGTGATTTCTCGAACGCATGATTTCTCTTCCATCGGTCAAGTACTTCATTGCCGACAGACACGAGATTCAAGCCCTTGTACTCTTTGAATGTCATAGTTTTTATGTATTTTTGCAGTCTGCAAAGTTAGTAAATTTTTTATGCAATGTGCACATTGGACATCATATTGTCAATTTGTCTGGCCGCATCCGTCATACAAGGCCTTGTAAAGGGGTTTACGGATCAGATAATTGCACTGGTTTCCATAATTCTCGGCACATGGGCGGCGTTCAAATTCTCTGACTTGGTCTGCGGATGGGCAGGTCCCTACCTCCACATGTCCGGACAAGTCCTGCATGTCATCGTGTTCATTCTCATGATAATCGCGGTAATCGTGGTCATGCACCTGCTGGGAAAAGTCATCAAGGCAAGCATAAAGTTCGTGATGCTGGGCTGGCTGGACAGACTACTTGGCGCCGTTTTCGCCCTGCTGAAAGCAACATTGACAATAGGTATACTCATAATACTTTTCAACACACTGAACACGTCATTCCATATTGTGGATGAGACAGTTATGGAGAAATCCGTACTTTATTCACCGATAAAGAGAATCGCGTACGGAGTGTTCCCTTACTTCAAGGAACTCCTGTTCAGGCAATAAAGACATTTGACATGGAAAGAATATTGTTCATAGAGACTTCTACAGCACTCTGCTCCACCGCCCTTTCCGAGGACGGAAAAATCGTATCGAGACATGAAAACGCAGAGCGCAAGCATGCATCGCTTACAGCGCCGTTCATCAAGGAAATGCTTGACGAGCAGGGACTTGCAGTGCGTGATTGCAATGCCGTATGTGTCAGCATGGGTCCCGGTTCCTACACAGGTCTGCGTGTCGGTGTCTCTACCGCGAAGGGACTTTGCTTCGGTGCCGGACTGCCGCTCCTGGCTGTAGGTTCACTGGACACGCTGGTATGGCAGGCCATCGGAGAGAAATTGCTTCCGGAAGGGTGCAAGTACATTGTCCCGATGATCGACGCGCGCAGAATGGAGGTCTACACCGCGGTATTCACGCCGGACGGCAAGCAGGTTTCGGAGACCGAGCCGAAAGTCATTGACAATGAGAGCTTTGCCGACATTCTCGCAGAGGGTCCGGTGCTCTTCATCGGCGACGGCGCCGGCAAATGCGCGGAAATGATCAATTCTGCCAATGCCAGTTTCGTCCAGACTTGTCCGAAGGCCGAGTCAATGCTGGTTCCGGGATGCAAGTTGCTGGCGGATAAGCAGTTCGAGGACGTGGCATATTTCGAGCCGTTCTACCTGAAGCAGTTCGTGCCGACCGTTTCCAAGAAGAAGGTTTTCTGATTCACCGCCGGGTTTGCGTCAATGTTGTGATCAGCGTGGAAATGGCGTGCGTAAAAAGGCCTGTTTCACGCACGAGAGGGGTAAAAATGCAGGTTTTGTGTGTGAAAAACGTTTTAATACGCACGACAACTTTGGCTAATGTAATTAATTAGTCAGCAATCACTTAAAACGACCAATCTCATGAACGGACCGCCGGAAAACAGCGCCAATCATCTGTAAACCAATCAGTTAACTAACTCCATCGCCCCGACCGGGGTGCGATAATTTCATTCAGCGACGAAAAGTAATATCTTTGTCGCCGAAAGATATTTTATCTAATATAGTTTTCGGGAGCTGTTCCGACACCTCGCTCCCGTACAGTTTAAAATTGAAACAAATGATTTACAGAAATTCTTACATGATGCCGGAAATCGCTGTCATCGATGTGACTGTCGAAAACGACTTCTGCGGCAGCCCGGTCAAAAATTCATTAACATTCTCTACCGACATGCAGTTCGGCGATCTCGAAGAGGAAAATTAACAAGACAACAAAATGAAGAAATTTATACTTTCTATGTTTACGCTTGCCGTTCTGGTTTCCTGCGGCAAGGAAGCCCTTCCGGCGGATAGGCCGAAAGGTGAAGCAGTCGCATTGACGATTGCACCGGAAACCAAGGTGGGAATCGAGGGCAACGAATATGTTTTCGAGGCTGGAGACAAAATCATTGCGGTAGCTGAAAACGGCAGCATTGCCGAGCTGAGCAACAGTGAATCAACGGTTGACAAGTTCAACGGAACATTCAGCGAGCCTCTCGGAAGCAGCAAGTTCATTGACCTATATTATAATTGCTGCGACGCGGAGGGGAAAGTGAACTATGCGCAGAACGGCAAGCCATGGCTTGAGGCGGTGAAGTCAGGCTACGACAGGAACGGCGATGGGAGCATCAGGATTTCCGCGGCTCTTACAGCGCCGGAGGGTGTCAGGGCCATCGGCGTGACCAGCACTTGCGGCGCGACTGCGGTCGATTTCCATGCCAACTCCGTATCAGTCAGCACTTTCGACGGAACCAGCTTCGCCGGCGAGAAGAGCATCACGGGAATCAGCCTCCAAAACGGCCCCGTGTTCGTCAATGTTCCCGCAGGCATGAACGACGGTTTCTGGCTGAAATTCACCGATGCCGAGGGCCGCGCCATGTACAAGAAATACGCGTCCGCGACCGCCATCGACCAGAATTATAAGGTCAATGTTTCCGAGTTCGTTCCGGTCAATGTCGATTTCAATGTTTCTGTTTCCGGTTTCGCTACGTCGTACAGCTACTACGCTGCAAATGAAGGAATTGAGGGCATTGATTCGAAAGATGTGAATGCTGCGAACGCTGTGGCTAATGATTGGATGGGCGCCGGCAAGGCGACGTTCTCCGTCAGCAAGGAGGGCATTCCGTCTTCGTTGCTGAAGTTCGATTCGTTTACGCTTGTAGTTGATGGTGAGGCGTTTACATACTCCGGAGACGAGAGCGGGGAAATCAATGTGGAGGCTACGACCGGGCACACCACCTGGGGTCAGAAGGACATCACTGCCACCGTAAAATACAAGACCGAAGACGGGCAGGAGTTTTCTGCATCCAAGACCATCACGAGGCAGATTACCGGTCTGCCGTATGTGGCTGCTCCGCCGAAAAACAGCGGGGAGAATCCGTGGAAGAGTGTAGCAGGAAGAAATACTTGGAGCGAAGATAAAGTATCCCTGTATTATTCAGCATTTAAATATCCTGAAATTAGTTCTCCGGCATTTAACATCCCAAAGACAGCAGATGGCAGCGACGGCAGCATCGATGTGGCTGCGAGTACCAAGATAGAGCGAAACTATTACTGGATTCCCGTAGCAGGCAACCTACAGATATGGCTTGACCAGAGCAATAAAGCATACGATAGGGACTGTCGGGAAATGTTAAAGTTTTCCTAACAAATTGATTGCTAATGTGT
>OKWR01001237.1_pt1 | contig 18325 bp, 10 predicted proteins | sample 1607101 | NCBI WGS metagenome assembly OKWR01 (sample SAMN04414076, study PRJEB24778) | human gut metagenome | material: faecal | host: Homo sapiens
GTCGGGATCGTCCGGATCTTGAAAGCAGCTTCCAGTTCTTCTTCGTTGTCTACATTGACTTTATAGATGTAGAGTTTTCCGTCGTATTCTTTTGCAAACTCATCGAGTATCGGCTCCAGACGTTTGCAATAGCCGCACCAGGGAGCATGAAAGTCTACGATACAAGGTTTGTCGCCTACGTATTTCCAATCTTTGGGGCTTTCTTCGAAGTTTCCTACTCGCTGTATAAATTCCGTTTTTGTTAATTCAATCGGTGTCATGTTGTTTCCTTTTATTATTATTAAAACAAAGATAGGGATAATATGGTTGCATTGTAAATGGCAATATTGCTTATATAGTTATCAATATTCCCCTTCTGCCGGCATTAAATGAAAAATATCTGTATTTTTGCTTTTTATAAAACAACAAATTCATGTCAGGAGAGATATATGTTCAGGATTTTGCAGCCTTGGAAACACTGTTCAAGCGTTTCTACAAACCTTTGCGGGCGTATGCTTTCCGTTTTGTGAATGATAAGGATTTGTCGGAAGATATTGTTCAGGATGTTTTTTATGAACTTTGGAAGCGGCGTGAAAGTATCCGTTTTGAGGATGAATCTGTAAAGTCTTATCTTTTCAAAGCCGTATATACGCATGCTCTGAATGCGTTGGATAAGAAACAACAGGATGTATACCCTTTGAAACCTGAGAGAGAGACGGATATATTGGATCAGTACGTTTCCTCTTATATGCAAAATTCCGAGCAGAGCTTGTTATTGAAAGAACTGGAAGAAGAAATCATGTCTTATATAAACACGCTTCCCCCTCAATGCCATAAAATATTTATGTTAAGCCGGAGCTATGGATTGAAGAACCGTGAGATTGCGGAACAACTGAATATTAGTATCAAAGCGGTTGAAAAGCAGATTAGCAAGGCTCTTTCTGGGTTGAAAGAATATCTTATCCAAAGGGACTTATTCCCTTTGTTAGTGTTGGCTGTCACTTGTCTTTCTCTTTAGACAGCCAGAGGGTGGAACGAAAGTTTCATGCCGGAGAATAAAAAGAAACGTTAATTCTTTGTAGGATGGAGGTAGGGTAAAACTACCTTTTTTTGTATTACTAATAAATGAATCTGTAATGAAAGAAGAAACACACGATATCAACGAAATCATAATCCGTTATCTGGATGGCTCGGCTGAACTGGAAGAGAAGAGGCTATTGCTTCGATGGCTGAAACAATCGGATGATAATCGGGATGATTTTATTGCAACTCGTGACCTGTGGCTGTCTTGTAATGTCGCTGCCGGAAACGAGCTGGAGATCGATATCGCTTTGGGGAAACTGAAAAACCGTATCTTGTTGGAGCAGGGACGGATGGAGAGGGGCTTGCCTGCGAAGAGAAATACATTATCGGTGGTTTTGCGTTGGACGCGGGTTGCTGCCGTCTTGTTGCTTTTGTTGGGAGTCGGTTATGGTATCGGCAGTTGGAGGGAGCATTCCGCTCCTGATGTCATCGTGCAAAACCAACTGATTACGGCAAAAGGAAGCAAAGGCCGGTTCACGTTGCCTGACGGATCGGTGGTTTGGCTGAATTCGGAAACTAAACTGACTTATCCGAATCAATTTGCCGATGACAGACGGTTGGTCTCTTTGGAGGGAGAAGCATATTTCGAGGTGGCGAAAGATGCGAAAAAGCCTTTTGTCGTACAGGCGGGAGAGATAAATGTAGAGGTCTTGGGGACCTGCTTCGATCTCGATAGCTATTCTTCCGGTGAATTTGTAAAGACCGCTTTGCTGAACGGTAGTGTGAAGATATCGGGAAAAGCCTTGAAAGATCCGGTTTACTTGAAACCGGATGAACTGTTTAGATACCGTAAGTCGGATCAGACCGCCTCTGTCGAAGAAGCCAAAGTCGGTTTATATACCGATTGGATCAAAGACCGCCTGGTATTTGACAACGACTGTCTGGCTGATATCTTAATCAGTATGGAGGGACGCTATAATATGGACATTGAATGCCCGAAGCAGTTTGCCGCTGCCACTCGTCTTTCTTTCACAATCCGGCAGGAGAGCATCGAAGAGGTGATGGAGGCGATGAGTCTGATTGCTCCGATTAGGTATGAGATAAAGAAAAATAAAGTATATATAACTCCTCGAAAATAAATGTTTAACTTTAAAAACAGATTGCTTATGGGAATAGACAAATGATGTTATTGTGAAAAAAGAGGATAGGTGTATGTGGGTTGCATTCGTCTGTCGAAAAAAATAATTAATCTATCGTCCGGTATTTGGTTTCGGCGATAAAGTTTAACTGAAAATCTATATAGAATATGATTTATTTTAACCGAAAGGGTCTTTTGTATTCTTTTATTCAAAAAGAAACCAGGGTGATGAATTTAGCCCTGTTTATGTTAACTTTCATGTTAAGTGGGCTTTATGCTACAGAGTCTTATTCTCAGACTGTCCGGATTAGCCTCAATATGAAAAACTCAACAGTCAAAGAGGTATTAAAGAAAATTGAAAATTGCAGTGAGTTTACGTTCTTTTATAATGACGAAATAATAGACGTGGACAAACGTGTCACATTGAATGCTGAGGATCTCAGTATATCAGATATACTGACTACAATTCTCCCGAATTGTAGTTATACGATATCGAATAAAAACATTATCATAACTGTCAAGGAGGCTGGCGTTCACCAGCAGGGAAAGATTGTCACCGGAGTTGTCCGCGATGTTAATGGCGAACCGGTTGTCGGAGCGAATGTTTCGGTAAAGGGCACTACCAACGGAACAATAACCGATATGGACGGGAAATTTACGCTGGAAGGCGTTTCTGCCGATTCTAAACTTTCGGTATCCTATATCGGTTACATGGCCCAAGAGATTGTAGTGGGTAATAAAGGGGCTTTCGAAATCGTATTGAAAGATGACACCCAAGCTCTTGAAGAAGTTGTTGTTGTCGGTTATGCTGCTCAGAAGAAGGTGAATTTGACCGGATCTGTAGCCAGTCTAAATTTTACGGATGAGAAGCTGAGCCGTCCGGTTACCACGATCGCCGCATCGTTGTCAGGTATGGCGGCCGGTGTCAATGTGATGAATACTAGTAGCCAGCCGAATGCCGAAGGTTCTTCCATCTTGATCCGTGGTGTGGGTACGATGAACGATGCTGGCCCACTGATCCTTGTGGACGGAATGGAGATGAGCCTCAATGAAGTGAATCCAAATGATGTGGCTTCGATCTCCATCTTGAAAGATGCCGCTTCTTGTGCCATTTACGGTAACAGAGGGGCTAATGGGGTAATCTTGGTTACGACGAAACGTGGTTCGGATGGAAAAATCAATGTGACCTATTCGGGCAAGTTTTCTTACCAGACTCCGGCCAAGCTGATTCGTCAGGTAACGGATTATGCGGATTATATGGAGTTTGTCAACGAAGGTTATCTCAACACGAACCAGGCGGCCAAGTTCTCCCAGTCGACGATCAATGAGTGGCGTGAAGCAGCTAATAACCCGAACGCGACGAATGTCGCTGGCATACCGAATTATGTGACGCATCCGAATACGGATTGGTATGATGTCGTTTATGACCCGAAATGGATGCAGGAACATACTATCAGCTTGACTGGTGCGGAAAAGCGTACTAACTATGCGATTTCGGGTACTTACCTGAATAATCCAGGTTTGGTTATCGAGTCGGGGGTAAAGAAATATTATTTGCGTAGTGACATCGAGTCGAGAGTAACCGATTTCCTGACTGTAGGAATGCGTGCTTGGGGGTATAACGCCGATCAGGATCGCAATAATCTGGGCGATATGTGGGGATTGAACATGCAGAAGGTGACCCCAGGTGTTTATCCTTATTATGACGGCAAATATGGTGGAATCGAAACTAACGAAGAAGATGGGCAGGCAGGAAACCCATTGCTGAATATGAGTAACTCGTATGGTTACTACAAGCAGAACAAATATTTCGTGAACCCGTATATAGAAGTGAAGTTCTTGAAAGACTTCAAGTTTACAGCCAACTTTTATTATGATCAGTTTACAAACCATCACAGATGGCAACCTTCTGATTATAAAGAACAGTACAGTTTCAACCGTACAATGACTTTGAGTACGCCTCCGACTTCTACGGATATGGCTACTTATAAGGTGTATGATTGGGAAAGACGTGAAAAGTACTGGAAAACCAATATGCTGGTGAGTTGGGCGCATACTTATGGAAAGCACGATGTGGGTGCATTGATCGGTTATGAAGAATCGCGTAACTGGGGAGACGAAGTGGATATTTGTAAGGAAGGTATGTCAAGTGTCAATTTGACAGACTTTGATGCCATGACGGATCCTTATTATATTAAGGGTTCTTCATACGAATATTCTTCTCGTTCTTGGTTCGGTCGCATCAATTATGCATTTGACAATCGTTACTTGTTCGAAATGAACATGCGTTATGATGGTTCTTCTCGTTTTTCTCCCGATTCTCGTTGGGGTCTGTTTCCTTCTTTCTCTGCCGGTTGGCGTATATCTGAAGAGGAATTTATGAAAGATATAGATTGGTTGAGTAATTTGAAGCTGCGTGCATCTTGGGGGAAGTTGGGTAATAATTCCATTGGTAATTACGAGTGGCAGGCACTTTACGGTTCAGGCTACAACTATGCGTTCAATAGCAATAAATCCAATGGTTTAGCCATGACTACTTTCTCCAACTACGCTTTGGAATGGGAGGAAACGGCTATTACCAATATAGGTCTTGATTTCGGTGTTTTGAACAACCGTTTGAACGGAACGATCGAAGTATATGACAAAAAAACGGATGGAATCTTATATCGCCCGACGCTTCCGGAATCTCTGAACCAATTTACTTCTCCGCTCCAGAATCTGGCAGGTGTTAACAACAAAGGGCTTGAAATTACTTTGGGTTGGAATGACCGTGTCGGAGATATCTCTTACTCAGTTTCAGGAAACTTTACTTATAATAAGAATAAAGTGACGAAATATAAAGGGGAGTTGGTCCGCGAATGGCGTACGGATGCCAACGGCAATAAAGTGTGGTATCAGAATGTTGGTACGGTAGCAAACGGTTCGTCCAACTTGATCGTGGAAGGCCACGAGATGAATGAATATTATATGATGAATCCATACAAAGGTAACGGTTCTTATTTCAATAGTGATGGGACAGTGAATATTAATGGGGGACCGAAAGACGGAATGATCCGTACTGAGGCTGATATGAAATGGTTGCAGGCGATGTTTGATGCTGGTTATAAGTTTTACCCAAACCAAGCGATCGGCAAAGATAAGATTTGGTATGGGGATATGATTTATGCTGACTATAACGGAGATGGTATTTATGGTAATGATGACGATCGCGATTTTCAAAGTGTTTCTTGGAGACCGAAATACTACTTCGGCTTGCAGGCAAGCATGACATGGAAGGGCTTTGACCTATCGATGAACTGGGCGGGAGCAGCCGGATTCAAGATCGATTATTACAAACAAACGCAAAACAGCGTCAGTGTTACGCACGGATATGGTCTCGGATATGACATTGCTTATGATCACTATTTCTTCGATCCTGAAAATCCGAATGATCCGCGTACGAACATTTATTCCGAAACGCCACGTCTCGTTGGTTATCAGAACAGCGGTCAGGCAAGTGCTACCAGTTCTTGGCATCTGAAGAATGGTAACTACATAAAGCTGAAAAACCTGACGATAGGCTATACCTTTCCGAAAGAATGGATGAAAGTAGCCTTCATTCAGAATGCACGAGTTTATCTGTCTGGCGAAAATTTACTGACAATCACTAAGTTCGAAGGTAGCGATCCGGAACGTATGGCCGGTGACGGTTATATGCCGATCCGCCAGTATACGGTTGGTGTTAATGTGACATTCTAATTAAATTGTGAAAAAAAGTATGGACAAGAATAATTTGGGAATTATAAAAGACATGGCAAAACTTTTTTCAGCAACAATTTTGTCAGGTTTGTTCTTTACAGGTTGTGTAGATATGGATTTGACTCCGAAAAACCAGCCGAGTGAAGGAGAGGTATGGGCAGATGCCACGATGGCTGAACAGACTGTTACCGGCTTATACAATGGATTGAACCATTTGTATAATGATAACTATAATATGTGGTTCGATTGCTTTTCGGCAGTGATGGATCGCGATGCGAACTGGCGTAACTTTGGTATGCTGTTTGGCAACCAGACGACATCAGGAGATGGTCCGAGTTGGATTTGGCATGACAACTATAAGTTTATCATCCGTTGCAATGATGTGATTGCTAATATGCCGGATGTGGTAGGGCTTCCGGAAGCGAAGAAAGCACGTTTGATTGCTGAAGCCAAATTTCTCCGTAGCTATTGGTATTATGAATTGAACTTGCTGTTTGGTGGTGTTCCTTATTATACAGAGCCAATCAAGAACATCGAAGAAGCGAAGGGTAGCCGTCTTTCTATGACGGATCTCTGGAATGAGTTGATTAAGGATTTGACTGATTGCATCAACGAGCCAAATTTGCCGGATAAATACAACAGCGGCGACAATGATTATGGTCACATTACGAAAGGTGCAGCGTATGCGCTCAGAGGCAAGATATACCTGTGGTTGGAGAACTGGGGGGCTGCTGAAGCTGACTTCAAAAAGGTCGGTGATTGTGGTTATCGCCTGTTTACTTCCGGTGCGAATGCCTATAAGATGTTGTTCAAGGAGGTCAATGAGCAGTGTGATGAGATGATCTTCTCTGTCCAGTGCATCGAAGAGGATGGTTATTGGAATTCTAAGAACCGGGGATTTGGTAATCGTTGTACTTATGGTTCCATGTGGAATAACTATTTGGTCAATCCGGATTTCGTTGATACCTATGAGTGTGCGGATGGAAGCAAGTTCGACTGGTCGAAGATCATTCCCGAGTATTATAAGTTGACGGTCAATGAACGCCGTGTCTTTTTCTTGCGTGATAACTTGACGGAATCAGAAATCGCAAATGCGAAAGAGCAGGGGGCCAATATGGATTATTATCTGCCGAGTGGCAATGAAGCTCGTATTCGCAAGGCCTACGAACAGCGTGATCCGCGTTTAGAAATGAGTGTCATTACGCCGTATGCCACCTATTTAGGAGGTGACGGAGGTGCTGATAATTACTTTACAAACCGCTATCCGTTCCGTAGCCAGTGGATAGAAACACAAAATGCGGATGGTACGATTACGCGTGAAGCGAGTGATTTGCGTACTGATACGCAGGCGATGTTTTATTATCTGAACCGTAAATTCGTGACGGAAGGAGTCGGTGAAGGTAGCCAAAAAGGTACTGGTATTGATATGCCGAAAATCCGGTATGCTGATGTTCTGTTGAACCTTGCTGAGGCATTGAACGAACAGGGCAAGATAGACGAAGCGGTTACTGTTGTCAATCAGGTACGTGCTCGTGCCGGTGCCCAATTGCTCAACTCCAATGTCCCAACGACCGTGATGGGCCAAGCCGATATGCGTGAACGTATCCGGAACGAACGGTATTGGGAATTGCTTGGTGAAGACCTGATTTACTTTGACGAACTTCGTTGGAAGACTTGGAAGGACAAAAAGTTTGCCACATATGACGACAACGGCAAACAGGTGGTGAACGGTCTGCGACAGGTTTGGGGACAGGCAACTTATCATTATGCGTGGGGGGGAGACCATTATTGGTTATATCCGATTCCGTATAACGAAACGCAGATGAACCCGAATATGGAACAGAATCCGGGTTGGAAGTAATGATTTTGTAAAGAAGAAGCTGTTGCAAAAGTTTATATTTTTGATATGTACTATTGTAATAGCTTCTTCATAAAAATAGATAGAAAATGAAGAATGTAAAAAAAATTTTCTTGTTGTCTTGTGCTATTTATTGCACTGCTTGTAGTGGAAATGGTAATACTGGAAATTCGGATGGGCAGGATATTCCGAAAGTTGATGATTCACAACTAGCTTATCATAATCCGGTGATACGGATTGCTGCACCTGATCCGACTGCCATGCGAGCAAAAGATGGTTATTTTTATTTATATGCGACTGAAGATATCCGTAACTTGCCGATTTTTCGATCAAGAGATATGGTGAAATGGGAAGAGATAGGAACTGCCTTCACTGATGAGACTCGTCCAGACTTCTTGCCCGACAACAAGGATGTCAAAGAACGTGCTCATCTTTGGGCCCCGGAGATTCGCTATGTGAAAGGCAAATATGTTCTTTTCTATTCTTTGGCGCAATGGGGCAATCATTGGGTTAGCACCGTTGGTTATGCCGTTTCCGATTCTCCCGAAGGTCCGTTCACACCGAAAGGCAAAGTATTTGACAGCCGTGAAGTGAATGTAGAGAACTCCATCGACCAGTATTTCTATGAGGAAGACGGCAAGTATTATATGCTTTGGGGGAGCTTCTTCGGAATTTATATCATGGAACTGGATGTGACAGATGATGTGATGATCACGCCTAAACTTGACACCAAGCGCCAGATCGCTGGCAACGCTTACGAAGGAATCAACCTGTGGAAACGCGACGGGTACTACTACCTCATCGGCTCTATCGGCTCTTGTTGCGAAGGACAGAAAAGCACCTACACCACAGTTGTGGCGCGTTCGAAAGACCTTTTCGGCCCGTATGTCGATAAACAGGGAGGACAAATGTTGGATAACAAGCATGAAGTAATCCTGCATAAGAATGACCGCTTTGTTGGGACCGGCCACAATTCCACCCTTCTCGAAGATGACGAAAAGAACACGTGGATGCTTTACCATGCTTTTGAACTGGAACGTTTGGATGCGCAACGGCAAGTTTTGTTGGACCGCATTTTGTGGGATGAAGACGGCTGGCCTTACGTTGATAAATTGGAGCCTTCTTACGGTGCGTTTCGTCCTGTTATTAAATAATTAAACTGATGATTTTATGAATAAGAAATGGATTACTTTATTGTTTTCGTTCTCCCTTTGTTTTTGCATGAGTTGTTCGGATTCCGAATCCGATAAAAAGGAAGAAGGAAAAGTAGAAGAAGAAAAGCCGGTAACTGTCTTGTCCAAGACGGTCCCTCTGGCTGATCCTTACATCTTGGTACATGACAGCCTCTACTATATTTACGGGACGAATGTCGGAACCGGTTTTGACGTCTATTACTCCAAAGACCTCGAATACTGGGAACGTGCCTCGGCTTTGTCGCTTAGCCATGCGAACTCGTACGGCGAATCGATGTTCTGGGCGCCGGAAGTCTATTATGTTGAAAAAGATAAGAAGTTCTACATGTTCTATTCGACGGAAGAGCATATTTGTGTTGCTACGGCAGATTCTCCTTTGGGTCCGTTCAAGCAGGACGAGCATAAGCCGATCCGCGAGGAAAAGAGCATCGATACTTCCGTCTTTTTTGACGAAGACGGAAAAGCCTATCTATATTTCGTTCGTTTCAACGACGGCAATGTCATCTGGTGCGCAGAGCTGAAAGAGAACCTGAAAGAGATCAAGGAAGAAACATTGACACAATGTTTCAAGGCCGAAGAACCGTGGGAATTGGTTCTTCCCAAAGTAGTGGAAGGTCCTTCCGTCTTTAAACAGAATGGCGTCTATTATCTGATTTATTCGGCAAACGGCTATACAAGCCAGGACTATGCGGTAGGCTTTGCCACATCGGATTCGCCTTTCGGCCCGTGGAAAAAGTACGAAGGCAATCCCGTGTTGCATAAGTGCGATGGGCTAGTTGGCGTCGGTCACGGTGCTCCTTTTGTTGATATGGAAGGTAAGATGCGCTATGTTTTCCATGCGCACAAAAGTGAGTCTGAGATACATCCTCGCAATTCGTTTGTCGTAGATATGTTTGTCAAGGATAGTATTGTTTCGTTAGGAGGAAATATTGTTCGTCCGATGGTGGTAGACAGGCTGCCATCCGGTAAATAAGGTATAGAAAGTAAGGCATCGCTTTACAAGTGCTAACCCTATGAGTTACGATGGCTAATGCATAAGGTTAGCCATCGTAATGCAATTGATACAAAATCCGGGTTATAATTCCCTTCTTATCCTGATCTGGGAAGGGAGTTATTGTATAACATTGTTTCATTAACAACAAAACACATTCGTTTACTATAGGCAATTCTCCGGGAGTTCAGCTTTTCCACAATGTCAGGTTATTCTGTTTTTTGAGCATAAAGGGATTTTGTTTTTCGATTTCCTGCCGTGCTCGTTTTGCTGGTTGCTTATTAATTTGGGTATAAAAGAGAAAAATGTCAGACACGGATTGCTTGGGGTTTCAATCCAAACAGTAAAACGTCCCAATAAGGGTTGTTGTTTGTTTTGCTAACATAGCTTATCCTCTTTTTTATGGCAAGCTTTTGAACCTTTCAAGATTATAACTCTCCGATGTAATAATGGGTATATCGGATATCTTTTCCGTTAAAAAAGGCCGAAATGGATAATATTTAAGTATATTAGCCCTTTGAGCATTGTATGCCTTGAACTAATTTTGGAGTTATGAATAGATTAAAGCTGTTAACGATTTGTATGTTTGTTTCCGGAGCCGTCTTTTCCCAAGAATGGAAGCCGCAAACATGGCCGGTTTTGAAACAATATGACCGGGAACATCTTTACCAGGTGGCATTGCCTTTGGGAGGAATCGGGACTGGAACGGTCTCTTTGGGAGGCCGGGGAGAGTTGCGGGATTGGGAGATTATGAATGTCCCTGGTAAGAAATATAGTACGGTGACGACCGGCAATAATGCACCTTTCTTTGCAATTTATGCAAAACCGCAGACGGGAGAGGCTATGACTACCCTGCTTGCAGGTCCTTTATATCCGCAGGAGTATTTGCATTATGAGGGGCGGCCGGTGAACCATCACGGTATGCCGCGTTTTGCCGATGCTACTTTCGAGGCGGCTTATCCGTTCGGACAAGTGCATCTTTCCGACCGGCAATTGCCGGTGAAAGTGACGGTCAAAGGATTCAATCCGTTGGTACCGGGAGACGCAGATGCCAGTGGCATGCCGATTGCCGTGTTGGCTTATGAGGTGACAAATACGACCGACCGTCCTTTGGAGGTAGCCGTTTGTGGTTCGATGCGCAATTTTATCGGGAAGGACGGCAGTAAGTTCAGGACTGACTGGAAAGGAGATTACATTCCGACAGGCGCGAAAGACAATAAAAACCAGTTTCGTAAAAAGAACGGCTTGCAAGGCCTCTACCTATATTCGGACGGGGTAGATAAGAATGATCCGGCTTATGGAACGGTGGCCTTGACCACTCAGGCAGTAGAAGGGGTCACCTACCGGACTTCTTCGCGGGCGGATAATTGGAATAATGGTATTCTTAACTTTTGGGATGATTTTAGTGCTGATGGCGAACTGACGGAGCGGGACAGACAGGAGGATGAAGACCCGATGGCTTCGCTGGCGGTAAAGAAGACAGTGGGACCTGGCAGTACGGAAACGTTTACTTTCTACCTGACTTGGAATTTCCCGAACCGGAAAGCTTGGTCGGAAACAATTGTCGGGAACTATTACAGCACTCGGTTCCCGGATGCCTGGGAAGCGGCCGAGGCAATCGTACCTCAGATTCCGGAAATGGAAAGGCAGACGCTCTCTTTTGTGCATGCCTTCCTGAAATCGACTTATCCTGATGTTGTCAAAGAGGCTGCTTTGTTTAATCTGGCAACATTGCGTTCGCAAACGGTCTTTCGTTTACCTAGCGGACATTTGATGGGATGGGAAGGCGTGATGGACCGTTTCGGTTCTTGTGCCGGCAGCTGCACGCATGTTTGGAACTACGAGGTGGCGACACCGTTTCTTTTCGGTGAATTGGCAAAGACGATGCGTGATGTGGAATTCAACTATGCGACGAAAGAAAACGGGCTGATGAATTTCCGGGCTTCCTTGCCTTTATCGGAAGCAGCGAAAGGTAATTCGGCTGCGGCGGACGGCCAGATGGGATGTGTCATGAAGATTTACCGGGATTGGCAGTTGTCGGGAGACGATGAGTTCCTGCAAAAGAATTGGGAGCAAGTAAAGAAAGTGCTTGCTTATGCCTGGACCGACAAAGGTTGGGATGGCAATCAGGACGGCATCATGGAAGGTTCGCAGCATAACACGATGGATGTGAACTATTTCGGCCCGAATCCTCAAATGGGCTTCTGGTATATGGGAGCCTTAAAGGCGGCTGAGAAAATGGCTTTAGCCATGAAGGATAAGATGTTTGCCAAGAAATGCAATACATTATTCCGGCAGGGAAGCACCTGGATGGATGCCAATCTGTTTAACGGGGAATATTATGAACATAAGATAACCGATCCCGAAACATTTGAATATCTGGATATGCGGAATCCGGACGTGAAGGTTCCGCCGTTTCAATTGGGAAAAGGTTGCCTGGTCGATCAGCTGGTCGGACAGTATATGGCCCATATATGCGGTTTGGGATATCTGGGAGATAAGGAGCATATCCGTACGACATTGGGAAGTATCATGAAATATAATTATGTGAAGGATTTCAGCCGTCACTTTAATAATATGCGTTCGTATGTGATGGGAGATGAGTCCGGCCTGCTGATGGCCTCCTGGCCGAAAGGACGACTGGAAGTCCCTTTCCCTTACTTTGCCGAAGTGATGACCGGTTTCGAATATTGTGCCGCTGTCGGCATGATATACGAAAGTATGGAAAAGGAGGCCTTGACTTGCATCCGTGCGATTCGTGACCGTCATGACGGGGCGAAGCGGAATCCGTTCAGCGAGGCGGAGTGCGGACATCACTATGCCCGTTCGATGGCAAGTTGGGCAGCAGTAATCGCGTTGAGCGATTTCCAATATTCAGGAGTGGATCGACGGATGCATTTCACGGACCGGCCGGGATGTTATTTCTGGAGCAACGGTTATGCCTGGGGTACTTGTACCGTTACAGATGATACTGCTACGATCGAAGTCCTGAAAGGTTCTTTACAGTTGGACAAGTTGGTTATTGGAGATAAAGAGAAGCGGTTGAAGAATTTCAGACTTGCTTCAGGGGAAAATCGTATAATAAAATTATCATGAAAAATTCAAGAAGAACATTTTTCAAGCAGGGGCTTGCAGGTGCGTTGGCTTTAGGTTCGGCATCTCTTCCCGTTTCTGCTGCTGCTATGACGGATGGGGTTGGCAAAGCGAAAGCCAAGCGTGTAGTCCTGATATCTCTCGATGGTATCTGTGTGGAAGGATTTCTGAAAGCAAGAACTCCGAATTTGGAAGCCTTGCTGGCTGATGGTTCCCTTTCGCTTGATACGCGGGTGGTTATGCCTTCGGTGACTTTGCCCAATTGGACAAGCCATTTGACGGGAAGTGGTCCGGAACAGCATGGAGTTGTTGACAACAGTTGGGAAATATCCAAATTCAAGCTGCCTGCCATCCATACGGACAGTGATGGTTATTATCCATCGGTATTTAAAATCCTTAAGGATGCAGTTCCGCAGATGAAGACGGCTTTTTATTATAACTGGATAAATCTGTTCTATCCGTATAACAAGAAGTATTTGGATGAAGTCAGCTATTTAGAACAGGATGCTTATGTCCCGAATTATGAAAAGGCATTTTCTTTTCTGAAGGCTAATGAAGGTAATCCCACTTTGGTATTCCTTTATTCCGTGCATACCGATCATGCCGGGCATAAACATAAATGGATGTCTCCGGAATATATCAAGTCTATTGAAGAAGCGGATGTCGAGATCGGGAAATTTCTTGAAAAGATGAAACGGGACGGCTTGTATAAAGACACTCATTTTATGTTCCTGACGGATCACGGAGGTATTGAATACGGACATGGCGGAGTCAGTACGAATGAGATGATTGTTCCCTGGGGGATCACCGGTCCCGGAATACGCAAAGGGTTCAAGATCACGGAACCCAATAATACAGTGAATACGGCAGCTACGATCCTCCGTTTGTTTGATGTGGAGAAACCTTTACCTTGGACAGGGGAGGTATTAAGTTCTATATTCAAGTAAACAGTATTCGTAAGTAAGCCTAAATAAAAAGAGAGTATCTGGAAAAACCGGATACTCTCTTTTTTATGAATAAATAGTCTGTTTTTTAGTTCTGTTCCTTCAAGATCACGTCATGCGCTCCGCCTTCCACGATACTGGTTGAGGAAACCAATGTGATTTTGGCGTTCTTCTGCAAATCGGGAATGGTGATAGCTCCGCAGCTGCACATCGTGGCGATTATTTTGCCCAATGTGAGGTTGAGGTTGTCTTTCATCTTTCCAGCGTATGGCACATAGCTGTCGACGCCCTCTTCGAACTTAAGTGCTTCGCTGCCGCCCATGTCATAACGCTGCCAGTTCTTGGCGCGGTTCGAACCTTCGCCCCAGTATTCCTTTACGAAATTGTTACCGATCTTCATCTTCTTCGTCGGAGATTCGTCGAAGCGGGCGAAATAACGTCCCATCATCAGGAAGTCCGCACCCATCGCCAAAGCAAGAACCATGTGATAGTCATGCACCAGACCGCCGTCGCTGCAAATGGGCACATAGATACCTGTCTTTTTCATATATTCGTCGCGTGCTTGTGCCACGTCGATCAATGCGGTAGCCTGTCCGCGGCCGATACCCTTCTGTTCACGGGTGATACAGATGGAACCGCCACCGATACCCACCTTGATGAAATCGGCTCCGGCTTCGACCAGGTAGTCGAAACCTTCCTTATCAACAACATTTCCGGCACCGACCAGCACTTTGTCACCATACGTTTTCTTGATCCATTGCAGTGTTGCCTGCTGCCATTCGGAATAGCCGTCGGAAGAGTCGATACACAATACGTCGACACCCGCTTCAACCAGCGCAGGAACACGTTCCATATAGTCGCGTGTGTTGATCCCCGCGCCTACGAGCAGTTTCTTATCGCTGCCGGACAACTCTTTCGGATTGTCGCGGTGGCTGTCGTAGTCTTTGCGGAAGACGAAATATTGCAAGTTCTGTTCCTTGTCGATGATCGGCAACGTGTTCAGTTTGTGATCCCAGATGATTTGGTTGGCTTCACTCAATGTCATGCCCAGTTCGCCGACGATCAGTTTGGAGAACGGAGTCATGAATTCTTTCACCTTCTTGTCGGGAGAATCCTTTTCGGCACGATAGTCGCGACTGGTCACCATACCCAGCAATTTACCGTTAGGAGTACCGTCGTCCGTCACACCGATCGTAGAGTGTTCGGTGCGCTGTACCAGAGCGATTACATCTGCCAACGTATTTTCAGGCGTCAGATTGGAGTCGCTGATTACAAAACCGGCTTTGAACTTCTTTACTTTCCGGACCATTTCGGCTTGGCTGTCGATAGGTTGTGAACCGAAGATGAAAGACAGTCCTCCGTTGCGGGCCAGTTCGATGGCCAACTTGGGACCGGACACGGATTGCATGATCGCTGAAACAAAAGGAATGTTTAGTTCGATCGCAGACTTTTCGCCCACTTTGTGTTTCACAAGCGGAGTTTTCAGCGAAACGTTGGTTGGCACACATTGTTTGGTTGTTAAACCTGGAATAAGCAAGTATTCGCCGAATGTTCTTGATACATCGTTTAAGTAAACTGCCATAGTGTTTATATTTACGGGATGATTTTATTAGGGTACAAAAGTACTCAATTCTCTTGTATCATGTATTGTCGAGACTAAAGAAAATTATGTTTTTGCCTATTTTCTCTCTTTCGTGTATGGGGAAGCCAAGAATATCCGGACATCGGTGCCAGCCCGTATCAGCAACTTTTCCATAATCCGGAGTGTTATATGGATGAAATTAACAAAGGAGGATTATTTATGAAAACAGTAGTGGATAAAGCCAATACTCGCGGGTATGCAAATCATGGATGGCTGAAGACCCATCACACTTTTAGTTTTGCCAATTACTACAACCCGAAGCGAGTACATTTTGGCATGCTTCGGGTCCTGAATGACGACTCTGTCGCTCCGGGAGAGGGCTTCGATACACATCCACATAAGAATATGGAAGTCATCTCTATTCCGTTGAAAGGATATTTGCGTCACGGCGACAGTATCCGGAACAGCGAAGTGATTACTCCGGGCGATATCCAGGTGATGAGTGCAGGTACGGGGATTTTCCATAGCGAGTTCAATGATAGCGGTGAAGAGCAGCTGGATTTCCTCCAGATCTGGGTGTTCCCGCGCGAGGAGAATAGAGCCCCTCATTATAAGAGCTATGATATCCGCCCCGTTCTGAAGAAGAATGAGTTGGGAGTGATGATTGCGCCGGACGACTCCGCCCCGGCTTCCATCAACCAAGATGCCTGGTTCTCGATGGGTACGTTGGATGCGGGACTGGTGAAGGAATACAAACTGCATGGCAAGAAGAACGGCGTTTACCTGTTCGTGATCGAAGGCGAAGTAGAGGTTGCCAACACAGTCCTTTCCAAACGTGACGGTGCCGGCTTCTGGGGCACCGACAGCATTGCCATAGAGGTATTGAAACATGCGACCGTGCTTTTGATGGAAGTTCCGATGGAATGATCCTTGTCAAAATGACAAAACGTCAAACTGCCTCCTATTTCTATTGCCTATAGATTTTATTTTTTGTCTGTCAGAAAATCGATCATCCGAAGAATGGCCTGTGAGCAAGCCGGACAGAACGGGGCGTAATCGCGCATCATGCAATGATCCATTGGGCGGTAAATGCCTTTAGACAGGTAGCCGCCTCCTTCGAACACGCCGGCTTTGTCTTTATGTCCGGCATCGAGCGGGGTAGGAATGGGAGTACTCGTGGGTAACAAGTCTTTCCATTTGCTGTCGAAATCGACTAAAGTCGTGATATTCGGCTCCCACGGTTCGTATTTCAGGTTATAGAAATCCTGATAAGCAACTTCTGAAGAAAAATACTCGTCTGCCAGACCAGCGAAACTATGGCCGAACTCGTGCGTAAAGACAACAGGTGTCCGTGGGTTGTCGGCTGTCCCGCAGGCATAGAAATTATACATGCCGCCACCGCCGTACATATCTGTGTTTATCAGCAGGAATATTGCGTCACATGGTACGTTCCAGACGGCATCGCGGATCGATTTCATATCCGGTGTTGTCAGATAACGGTCCACGCCGAATGTATAATAACCGGAATTGAGGGCTGTGTTCTTGAAGATACCTTTGCCCGAAACATCCGTGCCCGATTCTTCCGATACCAAGCAGACAGCCCATACGTTGAAGTCGTTTCGACGTGTCGTGAAAGGAGGAGTCGCGAACAAAGCTTCTGTAAATCGTTTTGCATCTGCTACGAATTTCTCCTGTTCATCCGTCGTGTATCCTTCAGCAATGAAAACAAGATCGACTTTTTCTGCCGAGTCGCCGCTTTTCTGTATCTGATGCACTTTATTGTCTTTCAACTTTCCCCGGTCGATGAAAATACTTTGGGGATCAACCTCCTGCCGGAGCAACGGATGGAATTGCATGTCAGCTTTGTCGCGTGCTGTGATCTCGACATAGACAGGTGCTTTCGGGAAAGGAACGGAAGCGCTGTTTGTCCACGATTGTGTTTCTGTCTTGGCTTGTTCCGTCGAGCGCCATTCTTCGAACAATGTATTGAAACCGCGTGAGTAGATCAGTCGGTCCGTAGCCTTGTCATATACGTTGATATAGTAGCCTCCATAGCCCGACTTGTCGATCAGGTTCTTGACCGGGCCACCCCATACCGGTTCTTCACGCAACTGCTGGATGGCAGCCGATTGTGAGGTTAGATTACCGCTCAAGGCGAAATCCACCCGGAGGCTTTTCTTTTCGAAATAGGTATTGAAGTCACTCTGGGCAAATACGGCGAAGTTGCAGAGAATGGCAAGAAGCAAAAGCGAAATCTTTGTTTTCATATTAGTATGCGTTATTATGTGTAATTCTTACTCGCAAATATAAGACTTTTTGTAGATTTGTCGGTCGATATCGTTTAAATATGTAACACTATGTATCATGAAATAAGAAGAAAAGACCGCGTTTTGGATGAAAAAGGCGCAATTGAGTTATTGGAAACGGCTGAATATGGTTTCCTGTCGATGGTGGGGACGGATGGCTTCGGGTATGGAATCCCGATTTCTTTTGTGAAGGAAGGAAAAAGTGTCTATTTCCACTGTGCCCCGGAAGGATATAAGTTGGAATGCCTCCGGGAAAATCCGAAAGTGAGTTTTTGCGTAGTGGGAAAAACACATATTATTCCGAATCAGTTCACTACGGCTTATGAATGTGCGCTTGCATTCGGTACGATATATATGGACCTTCCCGAAGAAGAACGCCGGAACGCTTTACGCCTGTTGGCAAAGAAATATTGCTCCGGTTTTGAAGCGATAGGAGAGAAGTATATCGACAAGTCCTTTCACCGGACGAATATCCTGCGG
>OKWR01001244.1_pt1 | contig 18294 bp, 20 predicted proteins | sample 1607101 | NCBI WGS metagenome assembly OKWR01 (sample SAMN04414076, study PRJEB24778) | human gut metagenome | material: faecal | host: Homo sapiens
CCGCATTTTTCGTTTTTCCCATGCCTGTGCGGCGGAAAAACACATTGTAAGCGAAAAACCGCTTATTCAGCGGTTTTTCAAGGGTACTGGGGTGGTATTGGCGGGGATAGAGTGCAGTCCGAAAATCTGTGATTTTCGAGCGAGCGGCATTCCCGTCCAAGAGCGTGTCGACTTTTTCGACACGCTCAATCCCCCTCAAGATGAGGGGGATTGAGCGTTGTTAAACCGAATACTTCTCGGCGTACATATTGAAATCATCAACAAAGGCGCCGGTTTCGGCATTTTTGATTTTCGCGAGGTACTTGTGCGCGTCCAGCTTATCACTCGGCAGCTGCATGGTGTAAACCGCAACATTCGAGCAATGGTCGGAAACGCGCTCGTAGTTGGTTAGCAGGTCGGTAAATACAAAGCCCAGCTCAATGGTACATTCGCCGCTTTGCAGCCTTGCAACATGGCGTGCTTTAAGCTTTTTATTAAGCGTATCTATAACCTGCTCGAGCGGTTCAACGTGAGAGGCAAGCTCTATATCGTCGTTTATAAACGAATCAACCGTCATATTGAGTATTTCGGTAACGGCGTTTGTTATAACCGCGATTTCTTTCTTTGCCTCATCTGAAAAATGAATGTTTTTATTGTGCATTTCCTCGGCAACCTTGCAGATATTAAGCGCGTGGTCGCCTATTCGCTCAAAGTCACCTATGCTGTGGAGCATGCGGGCTATTGAGTGCGAAAGATTTTCGGAAAGCTCATTGTTACTGAGTCTTACCAAGTAAGTGCCGAGCTTGTCCTCATATTTATCAATAAGCTCCTCGTTTTCGCGAATATACTGCGCGGTTTCGGCTTTGTAGGACGATATAAGCCCAATAGCCTTTGTAAGCGAATCTCTTGCGTGCTCCGCCATTTCGTTTGTAAGGCGGTGACATTCGGATACCGCAAGCGCGGTATTGTTGAACAAACGCTCGTCCAGAAAAACGGTATGCGTTTTATCGTTATCTCCCTTAACGGTAAGCTCGCACAGCTTGTATATAGCCTTTTTAAACGGAATAAGTACTATTGTGTTAACGAGGTTAAACAGCGTGTGGATAATTGCAACGCCGAACATAGAGACGGTCATTGATAAAACGCCCACGCCTACGGCTTTGAGTATGCAAAGAATTATCATACATACAACCGAGCCGAGCACGTTTACATATATATGCAGAGCCACAACACGCTTTGCGTTTTTGTTTGTTCCGAAGCTTGAAAGAAAGGCTGTAATGCATGTGCCGATATTGGCGCCCAGCACCAGCGGTATTGCCATTTCGTAGGTTATGGCGCCTGTAAGCGCCAAAGCCTGGACTATACCTATTGTGGCGGCGGAGGACTGAATTATTCCGGTGAAAAGAATTGAGATTAAAAGCGCTACTATTGGGCTGCTGAACGCCGTAAGCAGGCTTTGAAAGCCCTTCATTTCCTGCACGGAGTTCATTGAGTTGCTCATAAAGTCCATTCCTGTCATAAGAATGGCAAAGCCTATGAAAATAAGCCCGATATTTTTCTTCTTCTCTTCCTTTGAAATCATTCTGAAAAGAATACCGATAAACGCAAGCAGGGGGGCGAAAGTCATGGGCTTAAGCAGCGTCAGGAAGAAATTACCCCCGCCTATGCCCGCAAGGCTCAAAAGCCACGCGGTAAGGGTGGTGCCCACGTTTGAACCCATAACAACGCCGAAGGTATCGCAAAAATCGACTATGCCAGAGTTTACAAGACCCACAAGCATAACTGTCATAGCAGATGACGACTGTATTGCAATTGTTATTCCCGCACCGAGGAAAAAGCTTAAAAACGGGTTTCGGGTGACTTTTTTCAAGGTCTGCTCCAAGGTGCCGCCGGTCAGATTTTCAAGCCCGCCCGACAGCATTGACATTCCGTAAAGGAAGAACGCAAGCCCGCCGAAAAGCTCGGCTACCATTAAAAGTATAGTAGTTGAAGACATATTTTTTCCCCTGTTTTAGAATTTAACGGCTTCTGCAATGTACGCTTTCAGCTCGGATACCGGTATGCGCTTCTGCTCCATTGTATCGCGGTCGCGAACGGTAACGCAGTTATCCTCAACAGAGTCGAAATCGTAGGTTATGCAAATAGGCGTGCCTATTTCATCCTGGCGGCGGTAACGCTTGCCTATTGAGCCCGCGTCGTCAAAGTCTATCATAAAGTCCTTTGAAAGCTCTGAATATATTTCAGTCGCTTTTTCCGAAAGCTTCTTCGAGAGTGGGAGCACCGCGGCTTTAAAGGGGGCGAGCGCCGGGTGGAAGTGCATAACGGTGCGGACATCCCCCTTTTCATCGGTTTCCTCGTCGTATGCGTCGCAAAGGAAGGCAAGCAGCACGCGGTCCGCGCCGAGCGACGGCTCTATAACATAGGGGATATATTTTTCATTGGTCTCCGGATCAAAATAATCCATAGGCTGACCCGAATGCTCGGAGTGCTGGGTTAAATCGTAATCGGTACGGTCGGCAACGCCCCATAATTCGCCCCAGCCGAACGGGAAGAGGAACTCAAAGTCGGTTGTAGCCTTTGAGTAGAAGCAAAGCTCATCCTTATCGTGGTCGCGCAGCCTTAAATGCTCCTCGTTTATTCCCAGGTCTAAAAGCCACTTGCGGCAGTAGGCGCGCCAGTACTCAAACCATTCAAGGTCGGTGCCGGGCTTGCAGAAGAACTCAAGCTCCATTTGCTCAAATTCACGGATACGGAAAATAAAGTTGCCGGGGGTAATTTCGTTTCTGAACGATTTACCTATCTGCGCCACGCCGAACGGTATTTTTTTGCGGGTGGTGCGGGCAATGTTTTTGAAGTTTACGAAAATGCCCTGCGCGGTCTCGGGGCGGAGGTAAAGGGTAGATGTGCTGTCCTCGGTTACGCCCTGAAAGGTCTTGAACATAAGGTTAAACTTGCGTATATCGGTAAAATCGTGGCTGCCGCAGTTGGGGCAGGCAATGCCCTTATCCTTAATATACTGCATCATTTCCTCGTCGCTCATGGCGGCGGGGTTATCACTGAGCCCATTCTCGGCTACATAGTCTTCAATAAGCTTATCCGCTCTGTGGCGGGTCTTGCAGCTCTTGCAGTCCATAAGCGGGTCGGAAAAGCCGCCTAAGTGACCCGAAGCCACCCAGGTTTCAGGGTTCATAAGTATTGCACTGTCAAGCCCCACGTTATAGGGACATTCCTGAACAAACTTTTTAAGCCATGCCCTTTTAATATTGTTTTTAAGCTCAACGCCCAAGGGACCGTAATCCCACGAGTTCGCAAGCCCGCCGTAAATTTCACTGCCGGGGTAAACAAACCCGCGTCCTTTAGCGAGAGCGACAATAGTATCCATACTTTTTTTTGAGTTTTCCAAAGCGAATTCCTCCATAAACCCGAAATTTCTACAAATACTATAGTAAATGAAATCCGTCAAAAAGTCAACACTTACTTGACATATTTATTTATATGGATTATAATTTCAATATATAATATGAGGAGGCTTATAAAAATGGATAACGGAAAAATTCAACTTCACAATGTGGACTTTGATGATTTTATAAAGGCAGTTGACGAATGCAAGGGCGATGTTTATTTGGAGACGAAGGACGGCGATGTTTTAAATCTTAAATCAAAGCTGTGCCAGATGCTGGGACTCAGCACGATTCTTAAAAACACCGAGGTAACAGAAGCGACCATCCGCTGCACAAACCCAGACGACGAAACTATGCTCTTCCGCTTCAATCTTTACGGTGAAATTCCGGGAGAGGATAAGAAATAAGGAGAAAAAATGGCAGAAAACAATTTTTTAAATTACAAGGGCAAGCCGCTTGTACGCAGCGGAAAAGAAATTTTCTACAGTGATATGGCGGATGCCTATGTTATAAAATTTACGGTGCTGTCTGAAACCAAGGAGGATAAGCTCCCCGAAAAAGTCACCGTTCAGCTGCTTAAAAGCGATACACAGCTGCCCGATAAGGACAGAATAGTTAAAGAAACCGTTAAGGAAAGCTTCTTTGACGCACTTGATTTCGGCTTTGTGTGGCTTGAAAGAGCTTTGAAAAATTAATAGCTACCTAAAAGCCCGAGGCTCTGCGATTTGCAGAGCCTCGTTTTTATTTGAAATATTGCGCGATACTGACGATTATCGGCATTGTAAGAAGCGAGAGAAGGGTGGAGACCGACTCAAGCTTTACGGAAAGCTCAATATCGCGGTTGAATTTTGCCGCGAATATGGTTGGTGGTTGTGCCGACGGGCGCTGTGCGTGTACCGTCTGCCGGATTCATCAAGCATCATCATATCCAGATCGAGCTCCTCGACCCAATTGGGCGGCGTTGCGGTCGGCGTGCCGAGCATGGTATATATCCCCGCCGCCCACAGCTTATCTATGACCCTGTGAAGCCACTCAAAATGAAATTCACCCTCGCGCGGCTCTGTTTTCGCCCAGGAAAACTCAGCCATGCGGGCAATTTTTATGCCTGCCTTTTACATCATCGCAATATCCCTGTCCTGCTCTGCCTCGTCACAGTCCTCGGGATAATACGCCGTGCCGAGCAGTACCGCATTATTTATATCAAATTCTTTTTTATCCACAGCAGCCACCTCACATGATCCGATAAATTAAAAATAACATTATCCCGCCCGATTTTCAAGGAAATATTCGCTTTAAAATATTTATCCGCTTCTTCCGTACGGCTCTGTTTCGGCACCCCTCATGCACGGCTTAAAATGCAAACTATAATTTCCGTCCGTTTATTTTTTCCGAAACCAAATCAACACACCAAAAGATAAAGCACAGCAAAACCGCTGCTTGTAAGCAAAGCAAAAACAAATTGAAATTAAAGCGTTCGCTTAGGTCTGCCTGAGGTACCGCCGCAAGAGGGTAGGTATAAGCGGGACAGCCGAAAGAGCGTTTAAAGCAAGAATACATACACGCCGTCGTAAATACCGATGTCGCACCGTAAAATACGGCGTTTTTTCCGAAACACGGATTGCAGCGCAAAGCTTCTTATTTTCTGCCTTACCGAAATTATTTTAACATAATACGGCTGACCTCACAACAGCGATTTTTATATAATCAACAGTATTTTTTATCTTGTTTTAAATTTTTGTTTATTATGTCTTGAATAAGCGTTGATTCTATGATAAAATCAAATTAAGCAGAATTTAAAAATTCCCTGTGAGTCAGCGGCGCTCCGTCTAATAAATAAAGACGGTTTAATTTTTTATTAAATTAAAGGGGATTACGGTATGAGTGAGAACAATAAAGAATTTGAAAAAGAATACGACTCTTTCAAGGACGTTGCCGAATTTCAGAATAATATGTTTAACCCCGGTCATTACATCGGTACGGGCAAGGTACCGCCGACAGTATCCGCACCGGGGAACGCAGCGCCGATGGCGGTGTTTTGCTTTATTACCTCTGCCGGTATTTTTGCATTTGGCTTATGGCTGTTCTTTTCCGATGTTCAGGTTGTATCCTCGGGACTGATCGAGTCGCCGCTTATAAATAAAATTATTGTCTTAATAATAATGTCGGCAATTTCAGTGTTTTTTCTGCTCATGGCTTTAGGTTATACGAGAAAAGCAAAGCGGTACCGCAAAGCAAAAGCCGCAATTGAAAATGAGGAGACCGACGAAGCGGGCGACGATGCGATTTGGCAGCGCACCTGCCCGAAATGCGGGAAAACCCACGATATTGATTATCCCAAATGCCCGAATTGCGGCTATAATTATCTTGAGCACAGAAGCTGAAGATATCTTATAAAGCAAACCGTGTATAGGGTTAAAAATTACGAGGTGAGAAAAATGGCTGATAATACCGAAAAGAAATGTGAATATTGCGGCGCCGCATATATTGTAAGCGACGGATACTGCAGAAATTGTTGGAAAAGGCTGCCCGACGCCGTATCCCCGAAGGAAGAGCTCTTAAACGGAGTAAAAAAGGCGGACTGGCATTTTTTCATTGATAAAAACGCTTCCCGTTATGTTGATATTTACGCTGAAAACGAGAATAAAAAATTCTTTTTAAGCTGGAATTGGGCGGCATTTTTCTTTAGCGTTAATTGGATGTGCTACCGTAAAATGTATAAAAACGCGGTGTTTTTTGCGGTCTTGTATTCTGTTACAGCGGTATGTGTAATGCTTTTAATATCTAACGCATATAAGAATCAGTTAAAGCCTCTTTATGAAGAAGTAATAGCCTATGAGCAAAATTATGACGTAAATAATTTTACCGCAAATAATCCGGATTTAATTATAGAAGTAAACGGAAAGCCGATAAAAGCCTATGAAGCACGCGAAAAAATAAGCTTTATTACAAATAAAATCACCTTATGGACGATTCTTGTAATGCTTGTTTTACAAATACCGATCGGATTGACAGCCGACTGCATTTACCGCTCGCATATACTTAAAAAAATCAAATACTCAGACGGCGGAACATCGCACATAGCGTTTTTTGCAGGCTGTTTATGCAATAGCATTTTTAACAGAATTATTGTAAGCCCGATTGCGGTTGCTTTAATAAAGCTGGTTATGAAATAAACGATAAATCAGGTAACTTTATGAAAATAAAAACAAAAAAGATAATAATTTATACTTTCTGTTTGGGTTTAATTCTTTGCACCGTTATACTGTCGGTTGCGGCGGCAGTAAGCTCTTACAGCTATGATATCAATAATAGCGTTGACGTTTTCGGGGGCTTCGGCGCTGCCTTTTACTTAATGCTCGGCGCATTTTTTGTGCTTTACGAAACAGACTTTTTTTGTACCGTACATTATTTTATTTTTAAGCTGAAAACAAAACTTAAAACGGTGCTTAACATTCTTTCAAATTTAAGCTTGCTTAGACAATACAATCAAGGCACAATACTTCCCATAGCGGAAAATTTGTCCGTTTATATTGTCTCGTCATTTGAAATACGCCGGTATTCCTGCATTCCTCGACTTCATAAGCGAAAAAATTTTCTCGCTATGGGTCAAAGATTTTGTAAGAAAACGGTGCTGTTTAGCGGCGCGGCACCTGACCGAGGAATACTGTCGTATTGTGAGCGGAGGGCAACAATGCCGATAACGGCACCGTTTCTTCAAAAAAGCATTGTGCCCTGATTGTATTGTCTCTTCTTTTGGTTTACGGTTATTTAATTGAAGTATATATGGAGCTCAGAAAGTACGAAAGTCCCCTGCTTGCAGTTGCTTTGTTTTTGGCGTATATAATTTTAAGAATTGCATATATTGCTGCCTGCTGTTATCAAAAGAATACGGAAAAATCAGGAGTGCTTTAATCGGAAAACCCATCCTCTGGGAATAAATGCGTTTTGCGGCGGCATTGCATACCTGCCGCAACAAAATTCCAAAAAACGGTTGACAACGCAAAAACCATGTATTATAATGTGTAAGGGTTAGCTTTGGCTAACTCGTATTTGAATTTTCTCGTTAGCAGGTGCTAACCCGATTGCAGAGAAGAGGATTGAAAATGCCGATAGTTGAATTTAAGAATGTCAGCCGCATATATGTGAGCGGCGATCATGAACAAAAGGCGCTTGACAAGGTAAGCTTCAGCCTTGACGAAGGAAAATTTGTTGTTATTTTAGGGCCGAGCGGCGCGGGAAAAAGCACGCTTTTAAACCTGCTGGGCGGGCTTGACAGCCCGACAGAGGGAAAAATTTATGTTTCGGGAAAGGATATTTCCACCCTCTCAAACGATGAGCTTGCGGACTACCGCGCCTCTACTGTGGGATTTGTTTTTCAGTTTTACAACCTGGTGCCCACTCTTACGGTTAAAGAAAATGTAATGCTCGTAAACGAAATCGCGCCGAATGCCTTTCCGGCGGAAAAAATGCTTGAGGAGGTGGGGCTTTCGGATCACCTTAATAATTTCCCCTCGGAGCTGTCGGGCGGTGAGCAGCAGCGTGTATCGATTGCCCGTGTGCTTGCGAAAAACCCTAAGATTCTGCTTTGCGACGAGCCGACCGGCGCGCTCGACTCAGAAACCGGCGTTATGGTATTAAAGGTACTGCTTTCAATGGCGAAGAATTACGGCAAAACAATAGTGATCGTTACCCACAATCAGAATATTGCGAAAATGGCGGATGTGGTAATACGGGTTAAAAACGGAAAAATTAAATCGGTGACCGAGCAGGCAGAGCCGATGAGCGCCGACGAAGTGGAGTGGTAAGCTATGCTTTGGAAAAAATTATTCCGTACAATGCGGCAGTATAAAGCACAGTTTATTTCGATGATTCTTATGATAACAATAGGCGTCGGAATATTTATCGGCTTTAACATGGAATGGGTAAGTATTGATACCAACACAAAAAGGTTTTTTAAGGACTCAAATTTTGCCGATTACCGCATTGTTTCCGAATCGGGTTTTTCCGAAGAAGATGTGGGAAATGTGGAAAACATAAAGGGCGTTGATAAGGTATCGCGCTACATTTCCGTGCCGACAGATGTTAAGGAACGCGACGGCGACTCTTTAGCCCTCACCGTGACCGAGAATTTCGATGTCTCCTCATTTATGAAGACAGCCGGCGCGGATTATGACAGGAAAAGCGAGGACGGGCTTTGGATATCCGATAAATATGCCGCCGCAAACGATATTTCCATCGGGGATAAGCTCACGCTTGTGTATAAGGGCGTCAGCATAAATACCTCTGTTAAAGGTACGGTGAAATCGGGAGAGCACCTTGTTTGCGTGCGCGACGAGACCCAACTCATGCCCGATTATAATACCTACGGATTCGGTTACATCTCCCCCGCGGCGTACAAAAAGGCGCTCGGCAGAGAATACTACCCGCAGCTCAACATTATCTCCGAGCTTTCAAAGGAGGAGATTACCGATAAGGCCGATGAGGTGCTCGGCAAAACCACGCTGGTTTTATCAAAGGACGAAAACTCCTCATACTCCGCGGCGGACGGTGAAATGGAGGAGGGCAAGACCATGGGCTCGGTGCTGCCCGTTCTGTTCCTGCTGATTGCGGTTTTGACAATGGTGACTACAATGCACCGCTTAACGGCAAAGGAGAAAGTTCAGATAGGCACGCTCAAGGCGCTCGGCTTCCGCGACAGGCGCATTTTAAGGCATTACACATCATATGCCTTTATGATCGGCATTATCGGCTCTGTGCTCGGAACGGGACTCGGCTTCCTTGTGGCAAAGATGATCATGAGCCGCGACGGCACAATGGGTACATACTTTGATATGCCGTATTGGTCACTGAAGCTCCCCGGCTTTTGCCTTGCAATACTCGCATGCCTGATCTTAGCGCTCACCTTAATAGGCTACTTATCGGTTAAGGAAATGCTCAGGGGCACTGCGGCGGATTCGCTGCGTCCCTATGCGCCGAAAAAAATGAAAAAGCTCTTACTCGAAAAAACCGCGCTTTGGAACCGTTTTTCCTTCGGGACACGCTGGAATCTTCGCGATGTAATGCGGCATAAATCAAGAACGCTTATGAGCCTTGTGGGCATTGTTGGCTGTATGGTAATAGTGGTCGGCACAATGGGTATGCGGGACACCATGAACGCATTTTTAAGCATCTATTACGACGACTCTATGAAATATTCATCCCGTATTTATTTAAGCGAGACCGCGACCGAGGAGGAGACCCAAAAAATAATCGACGCCTACAAGGGCGACAGCAGCGCAACCGTCAGCGTTCAGACAGACGATAAAGCGGTGGCGCTTGATATATACGATATAACCCGCGGCAAGGTGCGTTTCCCCGCCGAAAAGGACGGATATGTAACCCCCGGCAAGGACGGTGCGTATATTTGTATGCGCATAGCCGATGAATTTGATTTAGCCGCAGGAGACACGCTTAAAATAAGCCCCTACGGTTCGGATAAAACCTACAAACTTAAAGTTGCGGGAGTTATCCGCTCGGTTTCGGAAAATATTGTTATATCAACCGATTACGCAAAAACGCTGGATATTCCTTTCAAAACAGATTCGGTATATACCGATACCAAAAAGGCCGATGTCAAGTCGGAGGAATGCATATCCGCCGTTCAGTCGAAGCAGGCTATTATTGATTCGTTCGATACATTTATGGAAATAATGTATATGATGATAGCGATACTTATAATTGCCGCTGCGGTGCTCGGTATTGTGGTGCTTTACAACTTAGGCATAATGAGCTACACCGAGCGTTACCTCGAAATGGCAACTCTTAAGGTCGTTGGCTTCAGGGATAAAAAAATCGGAAAGCTGCTTATCGGGCAGAATATGTGGGTCACGCTGGTAGGCGCAATACTCGGAATACCGCTTGGAATAGCATTGCTTGACTACCTGCTTGTAACAATGGCTTCGGAATACGAGCTGAAATTAGCCATCGGCCCGCTCACTTACATTACGGGACTGGTGCTTACCTTCGGCGTTTCACTCTCGGTCAGCTGGGCTGTGGCGCGTAAAAACCGTAAAATCGATATGGTTGAAGCCTTAAAGGGGGCGGAATAATGTTAAAATACATTCTTAAAATCGACGGAATGATGTGCGGAATGTGCGAGGCACATATTAACGAAGCAATCCGCGCTGCGTTTAATGTTAAAAAGGTGTCCTCCTCTCACTCAAAGGGCGAAACGGTTATAATAACCGAAGCTCCGCTTGATGAAGCAAGGCTGGCGGATACCGTAGGCGGCACAGGCTATACGCTTGTTTCCGTTAAGGATGAGCCGTATGAGAAAAAAGGCTTTTTCTCGTTTTTGAAAAAATAATAAAAAAATCGCTCTTTCCCCTGTATTCGGGGAAAGAGCAAATTAAAAGCAATAAGTTAGCGCAAGCTAACCGAAAACAGGAGATGACATAAAGATGAGCGTAGTAATATTGGGCGGGAATGAATGTATGGTACGGCAGTATATGGATATATGCGATACATTTTCCTGCAAAGCAAAGGTATACCCGAAAATGAGCGCCTGTATGAAGAAAATAGGCAGCCCCGATTTGCTGATTCTTTTTACCGGAACGGTTTCACACAAAATGATAAAATGCGCGCTGAATGATATCAAGGGCAAAAAGACGACTGTTGCGCGCTCACATTCAAGCTCTGCCGCGGCGCTTAAAAGCATATTAGCCGAGCACACCTGAAAAATAAGGTAAAAAAGCCCGCCCTTATAAGGGCGGACTGATATTTTTTAAAGAATGGTCATAATATTATTGAAGTTAAGATCTTTAGTCTTTTTAGAAACCGTGAACCAGTCAATAATGGTAAGTATTCCGCAGCAGCCGCCGGTAAGAAGCTTAAGTATTCCCATTCCGGTATCGCCTAACATGAAACGGTCGATTCCGAGTCCGCCCAAGAAAATGGAAACCAAAAGAATTGTGGTCGGGTCTTTAAGCTCAACGGTTGAAACCATTGTGAACTTATTCTCGTCCATTGCGGCAAGCTTTTCCTTAAGATACATTATTTTCTCTGCCGGAAAATACTTCTGGTTTGTCATGACATACATATCTACTTTGTTCTGATCCATAATCTTTTTCCCCTTATAATTTAGATTATGAAATCAGTATACCATATAAGCGGAAATATTGCAACAATTATTATTGCATAAATATAAGGCGGAAAATATATACAACAATCACGACTGCGGCGCTCGGTATCAGAATCAGCGATTCGGTGCGGCGGCTGAGACCGAAAAGCTCCTTGTGCAGTGCAAAAAGAACGATCAGCAGCAGCGGCAAAGCTATGGGATTATAGAAAAAATAAGAGGCTGTATCCCCTTTTAAAAGTGCAACAAGCGCCCTTGTGCTGCCGCAGGCAGGGCAATTGATGTGCAGAAAATATTTTATCGGGCAGCCGAACGGAAGAAAAATATAAGCCGCGACTACAGCCGCAGCGGCAGTATGTACGGCGAGGAAGCGCCGAAGGGATATTTTTCTCATTTCCGCACCCTCACCGTGAATTCCCTGCCGCAGCGCGGGCAAACGGTTTTGTGAACTCCCGGTCTTTTCGGCAGACGAAGTACCGCCTTGCAGGACGGGCATTTTTTATATACATGGCACTTATCCGCACGCTTTTGCTCGTTAAAATCCTTCTTGCGGCGAAACGTGCTAAGCAGCTTTAAAAGCTTTTCGTTTTCCTGCCGCCTTTGATCGGTCTTGCGGGAAAAAAGACGAAAGAGCGCAAGCAGCATAACGGCGTAAACCGCCGCCTGCAATATATAGGAGCGAACAAAAATATTTACAACCGCCAAAGCAACAGAGACCGCGAATATGAGCACAAAAAGCTCATCCGGACCGTTTCTGCCGGACATAAAGCGCATAAGTCTGTATCTGAAGTCCATATCACCGCTCCTTTCCTTTTCTTAGTGTGACAGGGTTCGACCCTCATCAGCCTAGGCAAGCGAGAATAATCCGAACCCGTTTTTTGAGCGCGGATTTCTCGCATTGCCGCGTTAAAATACTCGTTAATCCGTTAGGATTAACTGCGTTTTGTGCCTCGCTCTGCAAAAAATCCGCTCCTCAAAAAATCTGCGACCCAAAACGAGCGTGATTTTCGTGTGGATTTTTATGCGGAGGATGCGATAAGGCTTTCGCCTTATAAAGACGACAAATGAAAATACGCCGAAAATACGCCGTTTGGGCGGATTCGGATTATTCTCGCTTGCTTAATATATTATATGCCATTCCGCACCGCCTTTTGTTAAGAAAGGATAAATAAACTTAATATATTTTGTTTTGTCCTAAGGCGTTTACAAAACGGCGGCAGAAAGCTTTCTTTTAAGTAAAAAGCGAAAGGAAGTTTTACATTATGATTGTTTGTTCGGATTGCGGAAGCGAATTTGAAAAGCCTGAAATTTACAGGGAGGCACACTCTCTTTCGGCGCCGCCGTTTGAGGAAAGGCGCTGCTGCCCGTTTTGCAAAAGCGAAAACATACACGAAAAGAGCCTAACGCACTGCCGCTGCTGCGGCGCAAGGCTTATAAACGGCGACGAATACTGCAGCGACCGCTGCCGTGAGAGAGGCGAAGCCATGTGGAGAAGAGAGCGCCTTCGCAGGCGGCTTTTGAAAGCAAACCCGATAAGCCGCATAATTAAAGCCGCCGATGAATACAATGCGGCTCACGGAACAAATTACAGCTACGGCGAATTTGTGGCTTACATTATGCCGGAAGAAGAGATATGAGAGCGGAGGCAAAGAAATATCTTTCCCTGTATTTGCTGCAGCACATTAAAATTCAAAGACTCGAGGATCAAATTGCGCTCTGCCCCGAAAAGGCGGATAAATACCGCAGACTTATAGCGCAGGCGGAAGCGATAAGACGCGACATTGAGGAAAAAATAGAGAAAACCGACGGCGGGCTGCTTTCGGAGATACTCTATCTCAAATATGTTCTCGGAAAAACTCTGTACGAAATAAGCTTTGCAATAAACTACAGCCAGCGCCAAACCGAACGCCTGCACTGCATGGCGCTCGAAAAATTTTCCGCTTTACAGGATAAGGAAAATAAGCTATAATAAGAACAGATGTTCCGGGAAGGTGGGGTGGCAAAAACGGAGGAAAGAGTAATTCTTCACTGTGATCTTAATAATTTTTTTGCGTCCGTTTCTTTGCTTTTCAATCCCACCCTGCGTTCCGTGCCGGTCGCCGTATGCGGGGACAAGGAGCAGCGGCACGGCATTGTGCTTGCCAAAAACGAGGCTGCAAAGCGCTGCGGCGTTAAAACTGCGGAAGCAATTTTCGAGGCGAAGGCAAAATGTCCCGAGCTTGTAATTCTGCCGCCGATGATGGATAAATATAAGGAGTATTCCGAAAAGGCGCACAGAATTTACGAGGAATATACCGATATGATAGAGCCGTTCGGCATTGACGAATGCTGGCTTGATGTGACGGGCAGCCGCCTGCTTTTCGGCAGCGGAGAGGAAATTGCCGATAAGATACGCCGCGAAATAAAGCAAAAACTCGGAATTACCGTTTCGGTAGGAGTCAGCTTTAACAAGGTTTTTGCAAAGCTCGGCTCGGACATGAAAAAGCCTGACGGTATAACGGTAATATCCCGCGAAAACTTCAGGGAAAAAATATGGCGCCTGCCGATTTCCGATCTGCTTTTTGTGGGAAGAAAAACAACCGACAGGCTGCGCTCCTGCGGAATCTGCACAATAGGCGACGCCGCCCTCTGCTCCGACGAAATGCTTGAACGCCTGCTCGGCAAGAACGGACTCGAATTAAAGCGGTACGCTTTAGGCGAGGATAATTCTCCCGTTTCGCGGCAGCATGAAAAGGCAACGCCCAAAAGTATAGGGCGCTCGGTCACACGGCAGCAGGATTTTAAAACGCCTGATGAAATATGGGGGATGTTTTTGTCTCTGGCGCGCGAAATATCCGATTCCCTGCGCGAGCAAGGGCTTTATGCCGGCGGCGTGCAGGTGCATATACGCAACGCGGCATTATCCGTTAAGGAATTCAGCCGCAGCTATCCCGATTCGGTCAACGGAGCCAAAATCATTGCGGAGCGCGGAATGGAGCTTTTAAACGAGCATTTCGGTTTTACTGAGCCTTTGCGCTCGGTGGGACTGCGAGCAATCAATTTAAGGGGATACCAAACTGCGATTCAGGAGGATATTTTCGGTGATTCCGAGAAACGGGAAACGGAAGAAAAAATAGAAAGCTCCATTTACGAGCTGCGAAAAAAATTCGGCAGCACAAGCATCACGCGCGCCGCCGAGGATAAAAAGTGAATCTAAAGCAATATATTCAGAATCATTAAAGAGGAGGCTGCCGTATTAATGCGGCAGCCTCCTCTGTCCTGTCGATAAACTTAAGTCGTCTGCAGTTACAGCTCACTTCGGCAAGGGAAAAAAGCAAAATTTTTCGAGACATTCAATATTTAAGCATTTTCGCCAAGTATGGCGTTCATCTTTTTAGGGGCGTTTGCAGGGGCTGCGGGCAGGCGGTAAAGTAAGGTGTATTTTGAAGAATACTCACCGCAATCGAGAATAATATCAAGCGTATCAGCCCCGTTTACAAACGGCAGCTTATACCTTACCGTAGGACCCTCGGCATTTGTGCATATCGGAATATCCTTATACTCCCAATTAAGCACATTTACCTTTTCGCCCTCGCCCACCCGAATAAATACCTTAACAGTGCCGTCGGGCAGCTTTTTAAGCGAATCATTAAGCAGGAATAAATCAAAATCCAGCGTTTCGCCCGCTATATTTACAAGCTTTCTGTACCTTGCGCTTGCAAGCACGCTGCGGCAGGCATTCGCCACCGAGTAATACACAGGCTTTATGCTGTTCGGGTAAGAAACAAGGCTGTTATTGCCAGTATTGGGCCACGGCTCGTTGAAGCACCAGTTTGAAACAATGGAGCAATAGGGCTTTTGCCGTCTTGCCTCCTCAAAAATAAACTGCTGCCCCACGCACTGCAAAAACTGCCCGCACTCAATAAGGCGGTCAAAACCCTCAACCTTGCCGAAATAGCGCTCAATCTGCATGCTTAACCAGTGCGTGCCATGCTCCGTTGCTATTTCGTTTTCTGCACTCATCGGCTCAAGCTTTTCTTTGTCGGCTATCATTTTAAGGGTTTCGGGGGTGGAAAAGCCTCCGCCGCCGAATTCGGTGTAGGCGGTATTTCGGCTTTCCGCCAAAGCCTCTATAACCTCGCGCCCGTCGTTAAGGTTAAAGGCATACGGTCCGTGTGCCATACCCATAACGGGGGAAGTCGGCAAAAACGGAATTTCGGGTGTTTTAAGATATGTGAGCGTCTGCATAAGGCGTATCGGCTTATCCTGATCGGTCATACACGACCAGTTATTGAAAAGCTCGTTTCCGCCGCACCAGAACATAAGACACACGTGCTGCTTTATGCGGTCGATTATCGCTGTTGCCTCGCTTTCAAGCACCGAAACATAGTGCTCTGTGCCCTCATAGCAATTGCAGGCAAGGGGGAATTCCTGCCATATCATAATTCCCATTTCATCGCAAAGCTCAAAAAAGCTTTCTTTATTTATAACCGCGCCGCCCCAGCACCTTAAAAAGTTGAAGTTGGCTTTTTTCACAAGCTCCAATTGCTCGCGGTAGCGCTCATAGGTAAGCGTGCCGTAAAATATTTCGGGACATACCCAGTTTGAGCCCTTTGCGAAAATCACGGTGTTATTAAGCCTTACGGTTATAGGCGGCGTGTTGCGGCTCATGGGGTAGTTGAGCCTTTCCTCCCACGAGCCCTCAGCCTTTACAAGCTCTATTTTCTTAAAGCCTGTTTTGCGGCTTACCGTATCGCAGCCGTCGGCAGCGGCGGCAACGGTATAAAGCGGCTGCTCGCCGTAGCCATTACACCACCAAAGGCGTACAGACGGAATATCAGTTTTAATTTCTTCGCCGTCGCCCTCAAATATAACCTTGCCGTCGGGGTCGGCGATTTCCCAGTGCGTATCAGGCAAATTATTTGCCAAAAGTTTCAGGTGCGCCGTTTTAAGGTCATCCGACAGCGTGTAGGAGATTACAGGCTCCAATACCGCCTCGCGCGCGGTTTCCTCTATGTAAATCTCTTCCCAAATACCGAGCGGTACAAGGCGTGGGTGGAAATCCCAGCCGTAGCTTACCGCCGGCTTGCAGCACTGGTTAGCCTCGTCGCGCGTATCCTTATGCACACCGGGCAGGGTGCTTTTCGGCACGGGGAATACCGTGATTTCAAGCTTGATTTTTGTACCGATAAATTTTGAAAGCGATAAGCGCTGCCGCTTATACATACCCTCATAATCGCAAACCTTCTCTCCGTTTGCGTAAATTTCGTAGCGGTAGTCTATTCCGCCCACATAAAGGTATAAAAAGCTGCTTTTATCTGTATCTGACGCGTCAAATTCAGCGGTGTAGACCCAGAATTTATCCTCTGTCCATTTGAATTGCTTATAATTAATTTCTCTGTTGTAATCGGACAGGTTATACTGCCGTGCGTAATCAAGCTGAACCGCCCCCGGAACCGCAGCCTTAAAAAATTCCTCGGGTCTTTTATCCTCCGAATCGCAAAAGCCTACCTGCCAGTTCAGTAAATATCTCATAGTCATTCCCCTTTTATTTATTTTTTCGGAATTTCACTGCTCCTTTTATGATTTCTGAATTCAAGCGGTGATACTCCGTACTTTTTCTTAAATTCCCTGTGAAAATGGGGAAGCGATTCAAAGCCGCTCCCGTAGCATATGTCAGCAACGGAAAGCTCTGTGCTGATAAGCGCCTTACCCGCGCAATTAAGCCTTATATCGTTAAGATATTTTTTAAAGGTCACGCCCATAACCTCATGGAATTTTACCGAAAAATACGCCTCGTCCAAATTTGCCGACTGAGCAGCCTCCTTAAGCGAAAGCTTTTCTCTGAAATGCATTTTAATGTAAAATGCCGCCGTGCGTATGGATAGGTTTTTTTCCTTGGAAATTATTTTTTCGGTTTGACACAGCATGATTGACAGTAATTGATTTACGGCATTGTTAACGAAGCGCTCATAATCCTGCTCATTTTTTCTGAATCTTCGGCAGGCATAATCAAGAATGGTCAAAGCATATTTAAAATCCTCGTCATTAAGCCTGCAATGTATAACGCCGCCGTTCAGCAGTATTTTGTTCAGCAGCTCATGATCTATGATTTCCGTGTCGAACATGACATTATACAACTCAAGGTTATCGGCTTCCCTTAATTCATGCAGATCCGTCGGGGTTACAAGAATCACATCTCCCACAGCGGCAGGTATTTCGCCGCCGTTCACCACCTCTTTGCAGCTGCCTTTGGTGATTATTTCTATTTCAAAGCAATCGTGCCAGTGCAGCCGTCCTGACGGATGAGCGTTTTTAATAATATAAAACCGCTCGTCCTTAAAGGCGGGATCCCACATTTTCCCAAGTCGGAAATACGCTATTTTTTCAGCCATATGCCCCATCCTTACAACACCCGATATCCGCATTATAGCATATCAAAATTCGTATGTCTTTTTATTTCTATGGAATATCAGTGCGAAATTATAGATTTTATATTATTTGAAAGCGTTCTTTGGTCGGAAAAAGGCTGATTACAGCCCGGCTATATCGGCAAGCAGAGAATTTACCTCTGCAATACTCGTCGCCCAGCTTGTGCAGAACCGCGCCACAGTACCCTGCGGCATTGTACCCATCTCCTCAAAATAATAGCTCTGTGCGAGCGTATTCCTTTGCCGTTCATTCAGTATTACAAACTGCTGATTGGTAAAGCTTTCCGCCCAAAACGGTATGCCTTTGGCCTCAAACGCCCCTCTTATCTGCATTGCAAGCTTATCTGCCTGTCTTGCTCTTTCAAAATACTCGCCGTTTTCCAGCATT
>OKWR01001251.1_pt1 | contig 18128 bp, 15 predicted proteins | sample 1607101 | NCBI WGS metagenome assembly OKWR01 (sample SAMN04414076, study PRJEB24778) | human gut metagenome | material: faecal | host: Homo sapiens
CAGATGATCAAGAAGATGATCGAGGCCTACGAGAGCGGTATGCAGTAAAAAAGCCCTCGCGGCAGTTTTGAAGCGGTAACGGCTGCGTTATCCGACAAAATTGCATACGCGAAGGCGGGAAACCGGGAAAGCGGCTTTGCTTTCCCGGTTTCTTGCATTTTGGGGTCTGCTGTGGTATGATAGCGGAAAACATTGGAAACGGAGCGGAAACCATGATTCAGGCAATTTCTTTCCAGGAGGGAAAGCATATTTTGGATACTTATCCCGGCAGTGTGCTGCTGGATGTGCGGACAGAGGATGAATACGCTCTGGAGCACGCGGCGGGGGCAAAGCTGCTGCCGCTGGATGACATTGAGGACACAGACCTGTCGGAGATTCTGCCGGACAAGCAGGCAAGAATTCTGATCTATTGCCGCACCGGCCGCCGGTCGGCTTTGGCGGCTGCCCAGCTGTTTGACCTGGGCTATCCCCATCTCTACGACCTGGGCGGCCTCAACGGCTGGCCCTACGGCATGGAGTATGGGCTGCTATAATTAAAGGGGGCGATGTCAGTGCATCGCCCCCTTTGATTTATCCCCGCTTCTCGATGGTCTGCTTCGGGCAGATCTCCGCGCAGCGGCCGCAGTGCAGCTCGCCTGCGAACATGAAGGGGCGGCACTTTGCCTTGCCATCGCGGCCCAGGGTTGCCAGATACTGCACGGGATTTGCATTCAGAAATTCAACGACTTTGTTCATAATAAGTACCTCCAAATGGATTTTGTTTTCGAAGGATTGCTTTTTCCTTTCGTTGGCATTATAATGGCGCCGTAATGCCCATTCGTAAAGTAAGCACAATATTGTGCTGTAGTTACCAAAAGGGAACTATTCGGATGGCTGCACGGTTGAACGCTTTTGCTGCACAAATCGTGTATGCCAATGGACTTGGGGCCGACAGGCCGCAACCGGCCCCTGCGGGAAAGAAACAAAAACGTATTTGGGAGGACTTGAAATATGGAAGATGCAAAGGTAAGGGCAGAACTCCCGGCCTGCCCGGTGGAGACCACACTGAGCCTCATTGGGGACAAATGGAAGGTCCTCATTCTCCGGGACCTGATGCCCGGAACCAAACGATTTGGAGAGCTGAAGAAATCCGTGGGAAACGTATCCCAGAAGGTCCTGACGGCCCAGCTGCGGGCCATGGAGGAAAGCGCTCTGGTCCACAGGGAGGTCTATGCCGAGGTCCCGCCAAGGGTGGAATACTCCCTGACGGAGCTTGGAAAGAGCCTGAAGCCCATTTTGGATTCCATGTGGGCCTGGGGAGAAGAGTATAAAGCTTCCCTGCAATAATCGGAACACCGCCGCTGCCAGGAGGCGGCGGCAAACAGGAAGAAAAATGCGCTTATACCAGACGAAAACACTTGAAATGCAGCGCATTTTTTGTTACACTGGTAAGATATGTGGATATCCGTTTTTATGGCCAAAGAAAAGCAAGTTTTAGAACGGTCCCTATTCCCTTCGCTTCAGCGACAAGAAGGTAACGTATGGAAGAAATATTGGTGTCGGTGATTGTCCCTGCATATAACAGCGCGCATTTCATTCGGCAGGCACTGGACTCCGCCCTCGCGCAAGAGGTGCCTATGGAGATCCTGGTCATTGACGACTGCTCGCAGGACAATCTGCCAGAAGTTATAGAAGAATATCGCCAGTATCCCCAGGTACGCTACTTCCGAAACGAGCGGAATCTGGGTGTAGCAGAAACGCGCAACCGGGGCGTTGCCATGGCCGCAGGGGCATACATCGCCTTTTTGGACGCGGACGATGCCTGGGAAAAGGGCAAGTTGAAAAAGCAGCTTGCCCTGATCCAGGAGAAAGGCACAGTCATCTGCTCCACCGCAAGAGAGCTGATGACCCCGGACGGGACCTTGACCGGCTATGTCATTCCCGTCAAAACAGAGTATACCTTCCGCAGTATTCTAATGGGCAACCAGATCAACTGCTCCTCTGTGCTGTTAAAAACAGAGGTCGCCAGAGAGTTCCCCATGCACCATGATGACAGCCACGAGGATTACCTGATGTGGCTGGAGATCCTGCGAAAATATGAAAAGGGCTGCGCTGTCAATGAGCCGCTTCTGAAATACCGCATTTCCAGCACCGGAAAATCCGGCAGTAAGCTGCAATCTGCCAGGATGACCTTTCTGACATATCGGTATATGCGGTTCGGCTTGGGAAAGTCCTTTTTCTATTTCCTGTTCTATGCGTTCAACGGCCTGAAAAAGTATTTTTTCTGGTTTTTTGGAGATCGGAGTTAAAAGTCAGATTACAGAAGGGCGTTCTGCTTCCTATGCGCTATTTGATTATAACCTATGATGATTACTACAATATTCCCTATATCAGGTTTTATGAAGATCACCTGAAGCGTATCCGCGCGGAATACGACATTGTCCTCTGGAATCGGAGCGGCAGGAAAACGGAGATGCCGAACGCTTTCGTTTTTTCGGCCAAAAACTACCGGTCCAGAATGCTCAAGATCCTCCCGTTTCTGCGGTGGAGGCGCTTTGCCCTGCGCGTGCTCAAGGAAGGGAACTATGACCGGCTGATCGTCCTCACCACCATGCCCGGTGTCCTCCTGGCGGACCGGCTCACCGGGGAATACCGAAAAAAATTCTGGTTTGACATCCGGGATTTTACATATGAGAATGTTCCGTTCTATAAGAAGCAGGTTGAGAAGCTGGCGTTTGCTGCGGAAGCCGTCAGCATTTCCTCTCCGGCTTTTCAGAGCTTCCTCCCGGATTCTGGGAATATTGTTCTGACCCACAATATTTCCAACCAGGACGCGGCCGAGGCCCATTGCACCATGGATATGCAGAAGCGGCCGCTGTGCATCGGATATGTGGGCGGTGTCCAGTTTACGGAGCAAAATCAGCTCTTGCTCCGCCGGTTTGCCAACAATCCGGACTACTGCCTGAAATATGTGGGAGAAACACGTCCCGGCTGCGATTTGCAGCCGTTTTGCGCGGAAAACGGCATAAAAAATGTAGAATTTCACCCCGCATTCACAAATGATCAAAAGCCGGGGATTTATCGCGGCATACAGCTCATCAACTGCGTCTATGGCTGCGATACGCCGGTTTCCAGACTGCTGCTGCCAAACCGCCTGTATGACTGTGTCCTGTTCAAAAAGCCGATCCTGGTTTCCAGGGGCACCTATCTGGAGCAGGTGGTGACAGAGTACGGCCTGGGGCTGGCGGTAGATGCCCGGAAGGACGATGTGGTCAAGGCACTTGACGACTATCTCTCCGGCTTTGACCGGCAAAAGTTCGAAGCGGGCTGCGCTCTGTTCTTAGCTCACATAACAAAGGAGATCGCGCAATACGAGAGGGCCCTGAGCGGGTTCTTTGGCGAATCTCAGGCGGCCCCACTGCATTCTGTTTCGGAAGAAAGCTAGTGGAGTCATTTTTGCAATTACGGCACCGGCTTCGGGCAAAGTGCCCGCGGCGGGAAGGAGATATATGAATCCAATCCAAAAAGCACTGCTTTTTTGTAAGAAAGAGGGTCTCCGGAACACGCTGACCCGAACCGGCGAAAAAATCGGTGAGACGATCGTGCGCTGCCCGGGCGTTCTCAGGGAAAAAATCGGCCTGGAAGGCTTCCGGCGGCAGGTCAGCGAAAAAGCGTCCGGAAAAGATGTCTATATCGTCATTTACTGCATCGACTGGAACATTCCGATTTTTCAGCGTGCACACCAGATAGCCCTTGCTCTTTCAAAGCGGGAGAATGCCCATGTGTTCTTCGTTTCGGATGAATATCGCTATGACAATTTTGCCGGCCTGTCCCCTATAAATTCCCAAGTGGATCTGCTGTCCTGGAGAATTGCGGGCAAGCTTGCGCCTGCCTTTCGGGCGGCGAAGCGGGTCACCGTGGTCATGAGCTGGCCCATACATGCGGACCTGCTGGAGGGGATCCCCTATGACAAGCTGGTGTATGAATACATTGACGACCTGTCCCTGTTCTACTATTACACGGACGAAATGAAAAAGAAGCACTACCGGCTGATCCACGATGCGGACCTTACCGTCTGCACCGCCAGAAGCCTGTATGAGGATGCGCTGCCCCTGGCGAAAAAGGCAATTCTGTGCCCGAACGCGGGGGACTATGCTTTCTTCCATGGCAACCGGAACTGTGCCGTTGAGCCGACTCTAGGCCGGAAGACCGAAAAATACAGCTGCGTTCTGGGCTACTATGGCTGCCTTGCCAGCTGGTTTGACTATGACCTGGTCATAGAAGTGGCGAAGAGAAAGCCGGACTGGTGCTTTGTTTTGGTGGGCTATTGCTTTGACGGCACGGTGGCCAGGCTGAAGACCGCAAATCTGGAAAATATCATTATCTACCCGGCCCAGCCCTATAAGGACCTGCCTTCCTTTGTGGCGGGCTTTGACATTCAGACCATTCCCTTTGTGATCAACGGGATCACAAAGGCGACTTCTCCCGTGAAGGTATTTGAATATATGGCCAGCGGGAAACCGATCCTGACATCCGCCATGCCGGAGTGCCTGAATTATGCTTCCGTGGCCATATATGAAGGCGCGGAGGATTTCATCGAAAAGGTCAAGAAGCTGCTGACCCTGCGCGATGACCCGGACTATTTGCAGACCATGGATGCGGAAGCAAGAGCAAATACCTGGGAGGCCAGAGCAGATCAAATATTGAATGCGTTGAATGGAAACGAGACAGAATGAGTAAATCTAAATTAAAAGTCATGAGCGTTTTTGGAACCCGGCCCGAGGCAATCAAGATGTGCCCTCTGGTAAAGGAATTGCAGGCGCATCCTGAAATCGAAAGCATTGTATGCCTTACCGGCCAGCACCGGCAGATGCTGGACCAGGTCACGGAGATTTTTGGCGTAAAGGCGGACTATGACCTGAACATTATGCGCCCCCAGCAGACGCTGACCACCATTACCTCGGACATCCTGCTGGGGATGGAGGGCGTTCTGAAAGAGGCCGGACCGGACATTGTGCTGGTGCACGGAGATACCTCCACCTCTTTTGTCGTTGCGCTGGCGGCCTTCTATCAGAAGATTCCCGTGGGCCATGTAGAGGCGGGACTGCGCACCTTCAATCCCTATTCTCCTTTCCCGGAGGAAATGAACCGCTGTCTGACCGGGCGGCTGGCGTCCATGCATTTTGCCCCCACCGTGAAAAATGAGGAAAACCTGCGCAGAGAGGGCATTGTGAAGAACGTGTTTGTGACCGGCAATACGGTCATTGACGCTTTCAAAACCACGGTGCGCCCGGATTACCGGTTCAAGGCCCCTGAGCTAAAGGATTTTGATCCGAAGGCCCATCGAACGATCCTGATGACGGCCCATCGGCGGGAAAACCTGGGCGAGCCCCTGGAGAACATCTGCCGCAGCGTCCGCCGCCTGGTAGAGGACTACGCGGATATTCAGGTGGTTTATCCTGTGCATATGAACCCCGCCGTGCGGAAGACCGCATACGGCATTCTGGGGAATACGGACCGGGTGCATCTGGTCGAGCCCGTGGACGTGGAGGATATGCACAATCTGATGGCCAGAAGCTATCTGGTCATGACGGACTCCGGCGGCCTTCAGGAGGAAGCCCCTTCCTGCGGCGTGCCTGTTCTTGTCATGCGCACGGAGACGGAGCGCCCGGAGGCTGTGGAGGCCGGAACGGTGAAGGTTGTAGGCGTGGAGGAAGACGCGATCTATCGGGAAGCCGCACGGCTGCTGACGGACCCCGACGCCTATCATGCCATGGCCCACGCGGTGAACCCCTATGGTGACGGCCACGCTTCCGAGCGCATTGTCCGGCAGCTTCTGGAGCATTTTGCCGATTTGGAAAAGCCCGCGGAATGAATCGCGGCTACTATTCGTTGGGAGAGAAAAAAATGTATGATTATCTGATCGTCGGCTCCGGCCTGTTCGGAGCGGTATTTGCCTATGAGGCAAAAAAGAGGGGCAAGACCTGCCTGGTTCTGGAGAAGCGGGACCATATCGGCGGCAACTGCTATACGGAGAATTGGAACGGGATCAACGTCCACAAGTACGGCGCACATATCTTCCGCACCAATAAGAAGGAGATCTGGGAATATATTCAGCAGTTTGCGGAGTTTAATCACTTCGTCAACAGCCCGATCGCCAACTACCACGGCAGGATCCTGAATATGCCCTTCAATATGAACACCTTCAGCAGAATGTGGAACATCAGCACTCCCGCTGAGGCCAAGGCCATTATCGATGCGCAGAAGAAGGAAGTGACCGGCGAGCCGAAGAACCTGGAAGAAAAGGCTATCAGCCTGGTTGGCCGGGATATCTATGAGGTGCTGGTAAAGGAATATACGGAGAAGCAGTGGGGGCGTCCCTGCACCCAGCTGCCCGCTTCCATTATCCGCCGCCTGCCTGTCCGATTCACCTATGACAACAACTATTTCAACGACCCCTACCAGGGTATTCCCAAGGGCGGATATACCCAGATCATTGAAAAGATGTTTGAAGGCTGCGAGATCCGCTATCATGTGGATTTCAATGAGAACAGGGAAACTTACAGCAGACTTGCAAAGAAGGTCCTGTATACCGGCACCATTGACAGCTATTTTGATTATCGTTTCGGCCCTCTGGAGTACCGAAGCCTGCGCTTCGAGCATGAGCAGCTGGAGACCGACAACTATCAGGGCGTGGCCGTTGTGAACTATACGGATATTGAAACGCCTTATACCAGAATCATAGAGCACAAGCACTTTGAATTCGGCACCCAGCCTTTTACAGTCATTTCCAGAGAATATCCTCTGGAATGGACGAAGGATATCGAGCCCTATTATCCCATCAACGACGAAAAGAATCAGGCCCGCTACGAGCAATATACGGCATTGGCGGCAGCGGAGAAAAATGTCCTGTTCGGCGGCCGTCTTGGAGAATACCGCTATTACGATATGCAGGACACCATCCGTTCTGCGCTTGACCTTGCCGGGAGAGAGTTCGGCAAGTAAAAAGTGTCCTATTATGAAAGGAGAAAGAGAAATGCGGAAATGGGGACTGGATCTATCGAAGTGGATATTTTCTGCGGAGCCAAGCGGGGCGGCATCCCTTACCATAGAAAAAAGCCAAACTCGTTTGTATGCAAAAAATACGGGAACAACAGCGATGATGTTGACCTATAAAGAGGATATTTTGATTGAGAACAAGCTCGATAAGTGTCTGAAAATCTCCTTCATAGGAAATAATCTTCATTACGGCGGTGCGTGCTTCTATATCAATGATTATCCGGTAACGCTGAACGGAACATCCAGCATGGAGATATCGGCTCCATGCCGGATGCATCTTTCGTTGAAAATTCCCGCAAATTCCGAGGCCGAGATTACCGAAATCACGCTTGAGACGCGGGAAGAAGAGCTGGACCTCGTTGATTCCTGCTCTGCGGAAAACGACGTCCTGGTCATCACACCGGATTACCCTTCCACCGACAATTTGTATCTTTGCGCCTTTGCCCATTCCAGAAATATTGAGTATGTAAGAGCAGGCCTCCATATTCAGGTCGCTTCCATTTCCGTGAACAACTGGTATCAAACCACCTATGAAATGGACGGCGTCCCCGTTCTGATGGGCAGATACATTGACCTGAAAAAGCTTTTGAGCCGTCACCAGTACAAGGTAATCGTGGCCCATTTTGTGGACGAGAACCTATATCCCATTTTTGACGGATATGTTCAGGATGAACGCCTGATTTTCATTTGCCATGGTCCGGAGACGACATTCCGGTTCCTGACGAACCGTTGCAGACCTTACTTTACCAAGGAACTTCCTGAGATTGACACAAATGCATGCTTTGACCAGAAAGAAATGTATGTCAAAAAGTATGCCAGGAAAGAAAATGTTGACTGGGTATTTGTGTCCGACTGGCTGCGGGATTTTTCGGAAAAGATGATTGGGGTTTCGTTCCCGCATTCTCGTGTGATTAACAATACAATCAACGAGGAATTGTTTCCCTATCATCCGAAATCTCCGGAAGACCGGAAGAAGATCCTGATTCTTCGGAAATTTGATAATATCCGTGTACACTCTATTGATATATCCGTAGAGGCAATCCTGGAGCTGTCCCGGCGGGACTTTTTCTCCGATTTGACCTTTGAAGTGTATGGTGACGGAAATTATTATGATGTGCTGGTGGAACCCTTGCGGCAATTCCCCAATGTACACTTGCATCGGACCTTTGTCCCGAACAATCAAGTTCACGAACTCCACGCGCAGAATGGCATTTTCTTGTGCCCGTCCCGCCACGATACCCAGGGTGTTTCATTAGGGGAGGCGGCCGCCTCTGGCATGGTGGTGGTTGGCTCTGACGTTACCTGCGTTGGCAGCTTCATGAATAACGAGGTAAACCACACTTTGGCAGACCCGGAAGATCCCGCAGCGCTTGCGGATATTATCGAGCGCCTGTACCGGAATCCGGATGAATTTCAGGCCATCAGCGAGCGTATGTCCATGGAAACGTTGACTCGGTCCAGCCGTGAGAATACTGTTGAGCGGGAAATTGCGTTGATCCGGGAAAAAATAGAGGCCTTTGACAATACTCCCTATGCCCCTGATGTTTGCCCATCCGGTGATCCCATTCTCACAATTGTGGTGCCTGCATATAACGTGGAGACCTACTTGGAGAAGTGCCTCCGTTCCCTGGTTGCGCACCGCAATGCGGGAAAGACGGAAATTATTGTCGTGAATGACGGTTCCAAGGATCACACGGCGGAAATTGGCCAACGATTCGCAGATATAACGCATGGTGTGGTTCGTGTCATCAACAAAGAGAATGGCGGCCACGGCTCTACTATCAATGCCGGCCTTGCGGCGGCTACGGGTAAGTATTTCCGACTGATTGACGGTGATGACTGGGTAGATGGTGAGAATCTGGCGATCCTGGTGGATAAGCTGGAATCGGAGACTGCGGATGTGGTCCTGACCAAGGGCAGTTATGAGTATGTGGAAAAGGCACAGCTCAGCAATATCATTGACTATGATATGCTCCGCGAGGGTATGCTATACAACTTTGTGGACCTGCTTTATCCGGGATATGGTTTCCAGGGGTATGGTCCAATTCTCATATCCGGCAACTATCGCACGGAAATACTTCAGAAAGCCAATTTCCATATATCTGAGAAATGCCCGTACGTGGACATGGAATTCAATTCCTTTGCGTTGCGCTATGTGGATACACTGCGGTACTATGATTTGGACATTTACCGCTACCTGATCGGTCGCGCGGGACAGACAGTTTCCCGTGATTTTTGGAAGAAAAAATATATGGACCACAGGTATGTGATTCTGAATATCCTAAAAACGATTAACGAAATGCCGGATTACTCCGATGCGAAGAAGAAATACGTCTATGAGCATATCACGGCCCCAATGATCGATTCGCAGGTGTTTATGTATGACCAGTTGTGCCTTTGGGAAGAAATTGATGGGTTCCTGAAAGATCTGAACGCATGGCCCGAGGCTTTGGAGGCCGGGCTGAACTATATCGAGAAAAAGGGCGGCGACTGCTCCGTTATCATGCGGCATTATCACGGCAAAATTGCGGAGAATGCGCAAGTGCGGCGGCCAATTATCGGCGGCAGTCTGCCTGCAAGTCACCCCAACCCCAAACGCAGCTTGATGTGGTATTTGAAGGCGGTGGTCAAAGCCTGTCTTCCTTATGGTATTATGAAATTCATTATTAAGAGCCGTTATCCCGGGGCGAGTTTTCCGGGGTGAGCTCTCCCATTTCTGGAGTGTATAAAGTATGTCCGAATTCGCAAAAATCAGCAAGAATGACACCATCAAAATATTGTCCAAAATTCTGATTGTATTCTTCCTCCTGGCGGCGGTTTTCTACTGGGCTTCCGGTGAGCAGCTCTTCTTCCTGAACGAGGAAGAGACATCCATTACGCCGAAATATACCGCGGCGGTTATGGATGAAGGAACCAAAGTAGAATTCACGATTCAGCCCAAGGCGGATTACCTGGACAGCATTGCCCCGCTCATCGGCACGTATGGCCGGGAGAACGAGGGATACCTTCTGTTTCAGGTGTTCGCAGAGGATGGCCGACTCCTCTCCGAGACTCAGCTGCCAACCCGTGATTTGAAGGACTATGTAAACCAGAATGTCGTCTTTGACACACCCATTGGAAACGTAAAGGGAGAGCGGCTGACAGTTGCCGTGACAGCCTGCGATGTTCCGGCGGGACAGGCCGTTTCCATGTGGTATGGCACTGACATCAACACCGGTAAATTTTCCATTCCGGATATGAATGGAAATACTTTTTCCGTCAACGGCGTTGTGACGGACGGAAAAATCTGCTACACCGCTTCCGGCAGAAACATTCTGTGGATCGGGCATTGGTATTGGTGGATCGTCCTGGGCATCGGACTGCTTCTCACTCTGGGCACTCTGTATACGGTCTGGACCATGAACCGGGAGAAGGATACACTGATCGGCGGAGGAATTGCGCTGGTGAAGCGGTATTCCTTCCTGGTCCGTCAGCTGGTCACCAGGGACTTCAAGCGCAAGTACAAGCGCTCCGTTTTGGGTGTGCTGTGGAGCTTCCTGAATCCGCTGCTGACGATGCTGGTACAGTATTTCGTCTTCTCCACCATCTTCAAATCCACAATTGATAACTTCATTGTATACCTGCTCAGCGGTATTATCCTGTTTAATTTCTTTGGGGAATCGGTGAGTTTGGGCCTGTCCTCCATTGTTGACAATGCCCACCTGATCACCAAGGTCTATATGCCCAAGGAGATCTACCCCCTTTCCCGTGTGCTTTCCTCCCTGATCAACCTGGTGCTTTCCCTGGTGCCACTGTTTGCGGTGATGCTGCTGACCGGTGTCCCTTTTACCAAGTCCATGTTCCTGATTCCCATTGTTGTGCTCTGCATGATTTTTTTCTGCATGGGTATGTCGCTGCTGCTGTCCACTTCCATGGTGTTTTTCCAGGATACCATGTTCCTTTGGAGTGTGCTGTCTACACTGTGGAATTACCTGACGCCAACCTTTTACCCCGTGTCCATCATTCCGGAAAAATGGCTGCCGATTTACAAGCTGAATCCCATGTACCAGTATATCACCTTCCTGCGCTCGATCCTGCTGGATGGGAAAGCGCCATCCCCGGAACTGTATGCCGGGTGCATTCTCAGCGCGGGGGTGGTTTTTGCGCTGGGCCTGGTGGTGTTCAGAAAGAACCAGAATAAATTTGTACTGCATCTGTGAGGTCACAAAATGGAGAAAATGATTGAAGCAAATTCCATCTCCATGGGCTTTGACATGGATACGAACCGTGTTACCAGCCTGAAGGAGTGGGTCCTTACCTGGCTTCGCGGAAAACGGAGCATTCAGACCTTCTGGGCGCTGGATGATGTGAGTTTTGATGTTTACAAGGGCGAGGTCGTGGGCATTATCGGCCGTAACGGCTCCGGAAAGAGCACACTGCTCAAAATCATTTCCGGCCTCTTCCCGCCCACCAAGGGTTCTGTCCGCGTCCATGGCCGCATTATCCCCATGCTGGAGCTGGGCAGCGGCTTTGACCCGGAGCTCACCGGGCGGGAGAATGTGTTTCTCAATGGTGCAATTCTCGGGTATTCCGAAGCCTTCCTACGGGAGCGGTTTGACGAAATCCTGGAGTTCTCGGAGTTGGGCAATTTCATCGATATGCCCTTGAAGACCTATTCCTCCGGTATGATGATGCGCCTGGCCTTCTCCGTCGCCACCGTTGTGGAGCCGGAGATCCTGATCGTGGATGAAATCCTGGCCGTAGGCGACGAGGCGTTCCAGCGCAAATCCAGAGCCAAAATGATGGAGCTGATGGGCGGCGGCACAACGGTGCTGTTCGTATCCCACAGCCTGGGCCAGATCCGGGAGATGTGCAATCGGGTTATTTGGCTGGATCACGGAAAAGTCGTTATGCAGGGGGAGGTCAACACGGTCTGCAACGCATATAATATATGAGGAAGAGTAAAAAGGGGTAAATACGAATGAACATTTTTGTAGCGAGCTGGTTTTTCCCGCCCGCAACTTCCTCGGAGGGAATTGTCACCTATAAGCTGCTCCGCAACTCACGGCACCATTATGACGTATTCAGCTCCACCAGCAAGCAGTGGGGCTACAAGGCGGCCATGCGGATGCGCGGGGAAAAGAACATAGACACCTACACCGTTGAAACGGACGATATCTCCGAGTGGGTAGACTTCTGCGTTGCGCAGTTTGAGAAACGCTACGCTCAGCAAAAGTATGACTGCGTCATGACCCGCAGTACGCCTCCTGAAAGTATCCTGGTCGGATTGCGGATCAAGGAAAAATACCCCCAGGTCAGGTGGATTGCCAGCTTGGCAGACCCCGTTGCCAACAACCCCTATGAGCTGAAGGCCTATGTGGATGACTCCGTGACCCTGTCTGCCGGAGAAAAAGCCGCGCTGAAACAGGCGCTGCGCACCGGGAGCAAGGATGCTTTGGAGGCCTGGGAAAAGAGACCTGAAACCGGCATCAAGCTGCTGTGCAAGCTGAAGCACTGGGAAGAAGCCGCGCTGAAGCAGGCGGACATGATCATCAGCCCTACCGGCAGGCAGCTGCGCTACATCGGTGACGGAAGCTGGAACTATAAGTATCTGGCAGTTCCCCACAGCTATGACCCGGAACTGTATCCGGAGAATGTCACCCCCGATCCCGACAAAACCGTCTTCTCTTTCATTGGGTATTCCGATGCCAGCCGCTCCCTGGTGCCCATTGTTCAGGCTGTGCGTTTGCTGCGGCAAAACGGCAGTCCGTTCCTGGAGAATTTGGAAATTCGTTTTGTCGGCAATAATCCCCGAGCCGTGCAGGACATGGTCCTGGATTACTATCTGGAGGACATTATTAAGTTCTATCCCGGGGTGGAATACGGCCGAAGCCTGGAGCTGATGATGGAATCCGACTGGCTCATTCATGTGGATGCTTTCTTTTCGGAGCTCCAGCCCGGCGGCTCTATCTTCTTCGCAGGCAAGCTGGCGGACTATATGGGTGCCGGCCGTCCCATTTTCGCCCTTACCGGTGAGCATTCACCGGCCTATGAGATCGTTCGTGAGGCGGGCGGTGTCTGCCTGCTTCAGCGGGATATTGCGGGGATTGCCAACAGTCTGGAGCAGATTCTCTCCGGCAGACTGTCCCCGGTGATGAATCACGCTTACATTGAGAGCTATCGCGCCGACAATGTGGCCAAAAGGTTTGATGCTCAGGTGGAAAATCTCTGCCTGCCCACTGCCTGTCTGCGCTGCCGTGACTGGCCCCAGGCGGCGCCTTCCGCGGATGAGAAGCTGGTCACCATCTGCGTTCCCAGCTATAATGTGCAGCGGTATCTGGAAAGATGCCTGCGTACCCTGGTGGACCACGAGAACGCGCCCTATGTTGAGGTGCTGGTGGTGGACGATGGTTCCAAGGATTCCACGGCAGCCATTGCCGGAGAGTTTGAGAAGCACTATCCCGGCATTGTTCGCCTGATTCAAAAGGAAAACGGCGGTCACGGCTCCACCATCAACCGTGCCATTGCGGAAGGCCGCGGCAAATACTTCATGGTCGTAGACGGAGACGACTGGATCGACAGTCAGCAGTTCTCCAAGCTGCTGGATGCGATCAAGTCCGGAGAAATCTCCTCTGATGTCATTTCCTCCAACTATCACCATGTCAATATGGAAACCGCAGTCTGCTTCCCCTGGCGGCAGCAGACGGAAGTGAAGTATTTTCAGGAGTACACCTTTGATCAGCTGGATACGGAAAATGTTTACTTCACCATGGCAAGTTCCATGTTCAAGCTGGACATTCTCAAGAAGGAGAAGAGGCAGCTTCAGGAGCATACCTTCTATGTGGATGTGGAGTATATTCTTTTCCCGGTACCTTTATTGAAGACGGCAACCTTTGTGGACTACTACATCTACAAATATATGCAGGGGAATGCGGAGCAGAGCATCCACATTCCCACCATGGTTGCCCGGTATGACCATCATGAGCGTGTTGTGACCTCCGTTTTGAATTACGGCGTTTCCTCAACTATGACTCCCGCCCAGCGTGCGTATTACGATGCGATCATGAAGCGTCTGCTGTTCACCCATTATGGCCTTTGCCTGGTGTATGATACGGACCGGGAGAGAGGATATGCCCGGTGCCAGAAGTTTGACACCTACCTGATGAGCGTTGCCCCTGATCTTGCGAAGTGGGCTGCAAAGAAATTCCCGTCGCTGCGCATTGCGAGAATGTACCACTTCAATGCAAAACGTGCGGAACACTCTCTGTGCGGAAGACTGGTTCACTTTTATTATTATTCGAAGCCCGGCATCAAACAGAGAATGAAGCAGAATCGGCTCCTGCGGAAGCTGCTGAACAATCGCCTGACCCGGAAAATTGCGAAAAGCGATTATTTCACCCATGGGACCGGATATCGGATCAAAGAAAAGGTCAAGAATATCTTGTCTGCCTGACCGCCGCCATGTCCGTTCCACCAAACGGCAGATCTTCGCTGTAAGGTCTGCCGTTTCCTCTTCAATGAGGGGAAAGCCGGGCGCGAGAAAAAGAAGAGAAGATGCGGAAAAAAGCCTTGACAAACCTGGAAAACTATGCTAAAAAATCAAAGCTGAATCGCTCAGGTAAGGGCTTACGCGGGTGTAGTTCAATGGTAGAACACCAGCCTTCCAAGCTGGATACGCGGGTCCGATTCCCGTCACCCGCTCCATTCGAGATGCGCCAATAGCTCAGCTGGATAGAGCAACTGCCTTCTAAGCAGTAGGTCGGGGGTTCGAGTCCCATTATCCACCCCATAAAAAATGGGCACCCTTTTAGGGTGCCCATTTTTTATGGAATTCGGTGAATAATGGGACTCGAAGAGGGCGGCGGCAGCATAGCTGCCGTAAAAAACAGTCCGGTGGACTGTTTTTTAGCCCGGGGGAGAGTCCCGCGCCGCCAGGCGTATCTCAGCGGCATACTTTTCTAACAGCCCCTTCGCGTTTTTCCTCCGTTGACAAGGGGTGGGCAATCGGGTAGAATAAAGTGGTATTCCTTGTGTGAAAAGAGAGAAGCTATGAAAAAACTGATGAAACATTTGCCAAGCCTCTGCTGGATATTGGTGGGGAATCTCATGTATGCCTTCGTGGTTGCACTGTTTGTGCTGCCCGGGCAGCTCATCAGCTGCGGTACTACAGGGCTGGCGCTGGTGGCCCAGCAGCTTTGGGGCATCCCCGTGTCCGGCTTCGTGTTGGTGTTCAATGTGATCATGCTGCTGCTGGGTCTGGCGGTGCTGGGAAAGAAATTCGCCATGACAACGGTGCTCACCTCCTTCATTTACCCCATTTTCCTGACAGGGGCCCAGGCACTGCTGGGCGACTTCCGGGTGACGGAGGACCTGCTGCTGTGCGCAGCCTTCGGCGGCATGGGTCTGGGCATTTCTCTGGGTATCGTCATCCGGGCCGGTGCATCTACAGGCGGCATGGATATTCCGCCGCTGATACTGAATAAGCTCTTTGGCATTCCGGTGCCCATCACGCTGTGGCTGTTTGATTTTACGATTATGCTGTCCCAGCTGTTTTTTCACACACCGGAGGACCTGCTCTATGGCATTGTGATGCTGATTGCCGTGAACTTCACGCTGAACAAAACCCTGGTAGCGGGTACGGGCCGGACAGAGGTGAAAATCGTCAGCGAACAGGCAAGGGAGATTTGCGACAGCATTTTGCGCAATGCCGACCGGGGCGTGACGCTTCTCCACGGCGAGGGCGGCTACCTCCACGAGCCAACAGAGGTGGTATTCAGCGTGGTGGCTACCCGGGAGCTCCACAGGGTTCAGAACCTGGCCCGGGAAATTGATCCGGAGTGCTTTATGGTGGTTACCCAGGTTACAGAGGTCTCGGGAAGAGGCTTTTCCTTTGGGAAAGAGTACCGGAAAAAGGCAGAGCAGGAGTGAGCCATGGAAGAATGGAACGATATCTATGATGCCCAGCGGCGCAGAACCGGAAGGCGGCATCTGCGGGGCACAGCCTGGGGGCCGGAGGAATACGGTCTGGTGGTCTGCGTCTGGGTCTATGATGGCCGGGGAAAGCTGCTGCTGACCCGGCGGGCGTCGGAGAAGAGCTTTGCCGGAACCTGGGAGAATACCGGCGGCGCGGCCCAGGCAGGGGAGGACAGTCTGACAGCCATTCAGCGGGAGCTGCGGGAGGAGACCGGCATTGCCGCCCCGGCGGATCGGTTCGAATTTCTGGGCAGCGAGTGCTGCGGCAATACATTTTACGACTTTTATTGCCTGAAAAATCCCATTTCCCTGGGAAAGCTGAACCTGCAGCCTGGGGAAACGGACGGTGCAATGTGGGCAAGCTATGGGAAGATTCACTGGATGATCCGTCGAAAAAAGATCTGCCGGAGCATTTCCAGGCAGTTTCTGCGGCAGGAGCGGGAGCTGCGAAAGCGCAATATGCCCAAAATCAGAGGCGGATTTTTGGATGGCCTGAAGAAGGAATAGACTTGCGTCCGGGATCAACAGGCGCTATAATAACCGTAAGGTGTTTCGTCGAAATGCCCAATCAGGGGCGGCGAAACACTTATTTTTTTATAACAGATAACGGAGGCAGGAATTATGATTACTTTGATGAAAATGCCCATTCGCCATGGCAGTGCACCGCTTCGTGTCGCCCGGGGCCATTTTGCAACCAATCATTCCCACATCAATTACTATGTGGACATCACCTATCAGAAGACCCGCCTCAGCGAGGCGAAGGACAGTGCGCGGCAGCTGGTTGCCAATTTCGTCAACGACACCCCTGTGGATACCATATTGTGCCTGGATGGCACCGGCGTGGTGGGCACCTGCCTTGCCCAGGAGCTGACCAAGAGCGGCTTCCGCACCATCAATGCCCATGAGACCATCTATATTCTGGAGCCGGAGTACAACGCCAACTCCCAGATTATTTTCCGGGACAATACCCAGGGTATGATTCGCGGCAAGCATGTTTTGGTGCTCATGGCATCCGTCACTACGGGCTACACCGCCAAGCGGGCCCTGGAGGCAATTACCTATTATGGCGGAACCGTTGCCGGTGTGGCGGCGATTTATAGCGCTGTGGAGCAGGTGGAGGGATTCCCGGTCCGCGCGGTCTACACCATTCAGGACTTGCCCGGCTACGCCAGCTACGACTACCGGGAGTGCCCCTACTGCAAGGCCGGACAGAAGATCGATGCTCTGGTCAACAGCTTTGGCTATTCCCAGCTGTAAGGCAGAATAGGGCACTGTAAGCCAAACGATAAAATAGGACTGTTAAAAAAGTTGCCATTGCTTCAGATGGCGATATGCTTTTTTAGCAGTCCTTTTTTGCCGCCTTGGGGTGCGGAGAGGGGGAGTTGACAAAAACTGAAAAGTGTACTATTATATGAGCAGGGTTGAAAAAAATATACTGTCTTGGAAGAAACCTGCTGCATCTGTCAAGGCACAGCCCAAGAAGGAGAGAGAATATGCCGGAAATTCATATTGCGGTGGAGAACGGCGTGGCATCCCAGCGGGATACAGCGGTGTATATCTGCGGAAGCGGAGATTTTACTGCCGTGTTTGCTTTTGGGACGGGATGGCCGGTGGAGGACCTGAAAACGGCCCGGTTCCAAACGGAGAGCACCTATCAGGATGTACTTTTCCGGGGAAATGCGTGCCCTGTGCCGGTGTTTACCAATGCCCGGAAGCTGGAGGTGGGTGTGTACTGCGGAAATCTGCGAACCACGACTCCGGCGCGCATTGCCATTCGTGAGGGCATTCGGAGCGCCTGGGGCCCGCCGGAAGACCCGGCGCCCAGCCTGTACGACCAGATCCTGGAGGCAGTGGGGGAGACGGACCTGCGTCTGGAGGAGGTTACGGACGGCGTGGTACTGACGGTATGCTTCCGCGGCGGCGAGCGAAAGGCCTTTCTGCGGCACAGCGAGATCTATGTGGGCAGCGGCACCATGCCGGAGGGCTACCGGGTGCAGGTAGACCCCACGGGGGAGAATCCCCAGCTGTTTGTGCGGGCCGGTGACGGAAGCATTGTGCCCGTTCCTGCTATCCAGGGCCCCAAGGGAGAGAAGGGCGACAAGGGAGACAAGGGTGATCCCGGTCCCCAGGGCCCCAGG
>OKWR01001257.1_pt1 | contig 18043 bp, 14 predicted proteins | sample 1607101 | NCBI WGS metagenome assembly OKWR01 (sample SAMN04414076, study PRJEB24778) | human gut metagenome | material: faecal | host: Homo sapiens
GACTCATAAATCTACCCTTAATCGTGTATTGGATGATAGTTGCGGATTTTAGGTTCACATGAAAAACGGAGCCAATCTGGCCTGTATCAGTACCGGTAATTTTCATGAAGGAAATGCCCGTATGTATACCGACTTCATGCTGATGACAGCCTCCCGCCCTATTGTTAAAGATGTTGAAAATGTTTTCAATTTTATTGAGAAGCCATATACAATGATTAAATTCAAGGAATTATTGGTTTCTCCTAACGAAATGAAACAGAAATTCATTCGTCTGATCAACGAGGAAATCAAGAACAAAAAGGCAGGCAAAGAAGCCTATATAAAGGTAAAGATCAATCACATCACCGACGAAATGATGGTTCGTAAGCTGTATGAGGCCGCCGAGGCCGGAGTACAGGTTGACTTACTGGTGCGCGGCAACTGCTCACTGATGCCCAATCTGAAGAAGCTGAACGGCAATATGAAGGTGGTGGGCATCATCGACCGTTATCTGGAACACGCCCGTATCTTTATCTTTGCCGCCGGAGGACTCGACAAGACCTTCCTCGGCTCGGCCGACTGGATGCCGCGCAATCTGGATCACCGTGTAGAGGTCGTTACTCCGGTTTATGACGAAGACATCAAGACCAATCTACGCAAGGTGGTGGAATACGGTCTGAAAGATACGCTCCAGGGTAGAATCGTTGACGGTTTGGGAACCAATCTTGAAAATACCGGTAACGAGGTGTTCCGTTCTCAGGAAACCTTGTATCGTGAGTACCTTGAGGAAAACCGAAACGAAAAATAAGATCAGCATGGAAAACAAAAATTATGCAGCGATAGACATCGGCTCCAATGCCGTGCGCCTACTTATCAAAAAAGTAACGACTCAGGACAACGGCGAAGTGAAGTTCGCCAAAAACATCTTGCTGCGCGTACCGCTGCGCCTGGGTTTTGATGTATTCGACAAAGGTGAGATCAGCCCGGCCAAGGAAGAACGGATGTGCCGCCTGATGAAAGCATACAATCATCTGATGAAGATCTACGACGTAAACGGCTACCGTGCCTGCGCCACTTCGGCCATGCGCGATGCCCGTAACGGCAAGGAGATCATCAAAAAAATCAAGAAATCCACTGGCATCAAGATTGAAATCATTGACGGTAAGGAAGAGGCTCAGATCATCTACAACAACCATGTGGAATGTATGGAGGACCGCAACGGAAACTATATGTATGTCGATGTAGGCGGTGGTAGTACCGAAGTAAATCTGCTCATCAACGGCGAACTGAAGTTTTCCAAATCCTACAATATCGGAACCGTACGTATTCTCACCGGAGGTGTCACCGAAGCGGCCTGGGAACTGATGCGTGATGAGATTGCCAAGGAGGCCAAAGCCTACGGCGTGGTCAATATCATCGGATCGGGAGGAAACATCAACAAGCTCTATCGCCTGGTAGAAAAAAAGGACAAGAAAAACAAACGGATTCCGATTGACTCATTGAAGGAAGTCTACGACAAACTGGAACCGATGTCACCGGAAGAAAGAATGGATGCGTTCAGCTTGAAACCGGACCGTGCCGATGTAATTGTACCGGCCGGAAAAATTTTCCTGACCATAGCCGACACCTTGGGTTCTGACTTTATTTATGTTCCCGAAATCGGACTCTCCGACGGTATCATAGACAGTCTTTATACAGCAGACAAAGAAAAAGAGGAACAAAAGGCTAAAAACAAATAAACCACCGATAACCATATCCTGCATACCGCAAAATCAGGATATGGTTATTTTTTTAGACACGCAAAGCATAGCCCTTCACGCAAATTATCGTATATTTGCAACCACTCCATAGAGCAGAGAGTTCTTCGCTCTATATCTTTTTACCCATATAACTAATATCGTTTACAAAAAATGAAATTAAAGTCTCTGATTTTTGCAGCCTTACTGGCTGGAAGCTATCAAGCCATGGCACAGGAAATTTCCCTGATTCCCCAACCTGAAGAAATGAAGGAAACAACCGGAAAGAAGTTTGTCTTCAAGTCTAAAATGAAGGTTGCAGCCGATGCCTATCCCGGCGACAGTATCGAATGGGTTTTCGAGAACTTTGAGAAGGAGATTACGCCGGCTACCGGCATCCGGTTCAAGAACAGCAGCCCGAAGAAAGCTGATATCTGCCTGGTATTGAACAAGAAACTCGGCAACGAGGCTTATACCCTGAACATCACCGACCGGAACATCACCATCGAAGCGGCCCGCCCGGCTGGTTTCCATTATGCCCTGACCACTCTGAAACAGCTCATGCCCGCAGAAGTATTCAGCGCAACTGCAGTAAAGAGCATCACTGAATGGAGTGTGCCGCAGGTAAGTATTACCGACGAACCGGAATTCGGATGGCGCGGATTCATGCTCGATGAAGGACGTCACTTCTTCGGCAAGGAAGTTGTAAAGCAGGTCATCGACATGATGGCCCTGTATAAAATGAACCGTTTCCACTGGCATCTTACCGAAGATCAGGGCTGGCGCATCGAAATCAGGAAATATCCCAAGCTGACCGAAACAGGTGCCTGGCGTAACAGTAAGGGACTGGGCTGGGGCGACCACAAGCCGGACGGACAACACTACGGCGGTTTCTACTCTCAGGATGATATCCGTGAAATCGTAAAATACGCTCAGGAACGATTCATCGAGATTGTACCGGAGATTGATATACCGGGCCACTCACAGGCGGCCGTAGCATCTTATCCCGAACTGCTGGCCTGCGATCCGGAAAACAAACACGAGGTTTGGCTCTGGCAGGGTGTGTCTACCGATGTGATCAATGTGGCCAAACCCGAGGCTGTACAGTTTGCCAAAGATGTCATTGACGAAATCAGCGATCTGTTCCCCTTCGGATACATTCATTTAGGTGGCGACGAATGCCCCACAACCAAATGGGAGCAGAATGATGCCTGCAAGAAACTGCTGTCCGAAATCGGCTCCGAAAATTTCAGAGACCTGCAGATCCATTTCTACAAACAGCTGCAGGACCACATCTCCGGCAAAGAAAGCAGCAAGCAAAAACGTCTCATCTTCTGGAATGAAGTGCTCCACGGCAATACGGCGCCTTTAGGTACCGACATCACCATCATGGCCTGGGTGGGTGCCAATGCCGCGGCCAAGGATGCTGCCCAAAGAGGAATGGAAACCATCCTTTCTCCGCAGATACCTTATTATATTAACCGTAAACAGTCCAACTTGCCAACCGAACCGATGTCACAAGGTAATGGTTCTGAAACTGTCGAAGCGGTATATGCCTACCAGCCGATGAACGGAGTTCCGGAAAACCTGCAGTCCAAGTACAAAGGCGTACAGGCTAACTTCTGGACCGAATGGGTTTGCGAGGCCGACACGGTGGAGTATCTGATGCTGCCCCGACTGGCAGCTGTAGCCGAGGCCGGATGGACCCCTCAGGCCAAGAGAAACTATACGGACTTCGAGAACCGTCTGCAAAGCCAGCAAAAGATATATGAACTGAAAGACTGGTGCTACGGCAAGCATGTTTTCCAAAAGAAATAATCCGTAAACACGGATTGAGACAACCAATCCCTTATTCTTCCGGAAAAATGATATGCCGGCAGAATAAGGGATTTTTTGTATCACAATATTTTAGGAAAAACAAGATATTTCATGATGCGGGGATATGGCTTTTTGATTAAATTTGTATCCACAAGAATCATTTATCGAATTGAAGACTTATGAAAAATTTCAGCTTTTGCAATCCCGTAAAACTGATTATGGGAAAAGGTATGATTGCTTCTCTGAAAGAAGAAATCCCTACAGATAAAAAAATCATGATTACTTTTGGCGGCGGAAGTGTCAAGAAGAACGGAGTCTATGAGCAGGTAAAGGAGGCTCTGTCCGGTCATCAGACTATCGAATTCTGGGGCATCGAACCAAACCCGGCCATCGAAACCCTGCGTCAGGCTATCGAACTGGGCAAGAAAGAAAACGTAGACTTTCTGCTGGCCGTAGGTGGCGGTTCTGTCATCGACGGTACCAAACTGATCGCTGCCGGACTGAAATACGAAGGCGATGCCTGGGATCTGGTGCTTAAAGGAGCCTCTTACGACTGCGTTCCGCTCGGTACGGTACTGACTCTGCCGGCTACCGGTTCGGAAATGAACAACGGTGCCGTCATCTCCCGCAAGGAAACCAAAGAGAAATTTGCTTTCTACAGCAACTATCCGGTATTCTCTATCCTCGATCCGGAAGTAACCTTCAGCTTACCGGCACATCAGGTAGCTTGCGGACTGGCCGACACCTTCGTTCACGTCATGGAGCAGTACCTCACCAAATGCGGACAGTCACGCGTCATGGACCGCTGGGCCGAGGGTATCCTGCAGACCCTGATTGAGATTGCTCCCAAAATCAAGGAGAACCAGATGGACTATGACCTGATGGCAGACTTCATGATGTCAGCCACCATGGGCCTCAACGGTTTCATCGCCATGGGTGTAGAACAGGATTGGGCCACCCATATGATCGGTCATGAGCTGACCGCCCTGCACGGCATCACTCACGGTGAGACTCTGGCTATGGTATTGCCGGGCACTATGGATATCCTGCGCGAGCAGAAAGGGGATAAGATCATCCAGTTCGGTACCCGTGTGATGGGAATTAACTCCGGTATCCGCGACGCCCGTATCACGGAGATTATCCGTAAAACCGAAGAGTTCTTCCGTTCTCTGGGACTGCGTACCCGTCTGAGCGAGGCCGGAGTGACTATGGAGACCATCGACGAGATCGAACGCCGTTTCAACGAACGCAATGTTCACTTCGGCGAGGACGGACTGGTGGACGGCGCTACCGCCCGCAAGATCCTGCTCCGTGTATTCGAATAATATCGGAAGTAAAAATAAAAAGCCGGGGCCGCCGCAAACTCTATTCTTGAGAATGCGGCGGCCCCCGTTTTTTTATCAATCAGCGGCACACGCTTCCGATATGCGCTTCCTGATGCAGGCAGCGCGACCAGTTGGCCACCTCCAGATTCCGCGTATACAACTCCTCCAGCCAGGCTATCGGCAGAGCATAAATCAAAGACGGCTCCAGTATCTGAACCGTTTTCGTCTCATACCCTTCCCGAACGCCATAGAAACTGCGTGAAGAGAATGTGATATCCCCCTCCATACTGAACCACGAAGTGACCTCATGTCCGTCAATAATGCTATACGAACGTGTCACCCCCTGCTCAATAAAGTAGAAGTTAGGGTCATTTGCCGCCGTTGAAGTAAGAATTTCCCGCTTGGCATAATGGCGCGGTGTAGCATACAAAAGCGACTCCTCGATGGAGGAGTCGCTCATGTTTCTTTTCTTCAGGGAGGCAACAATATGCTCCATTCCCGAAAGTTGCTTCATCAGAAAATGCTTATTTAATACGTATCATCTCAACAGGCTGTTCCGTAACCTGATCCAACGGACAGGCCTGGAATTTCACCTTCTGGAAATTAATGGTTTTCAAATCAATACAACGGATGGCCGAATTCCAGGCCGTACGGTAGTAAATGCGCAAGGCATCCAGATCGGTAGCCGTGGTCCACTGGGTAGCACTGGGCAGTCCTTCGGGCATATGTGCCGTATCAGAATGCTCTATTCCAATCGGAATATCAAAATTGTTCATAATCTGAAAGGCCTGCAACACAGCGGCATGTGTGGTTTCCTGCTGCGGAGCCGTTGCCTGATAGAAGGCAGCCCGTACAAAGCGCGACGGCGGAGTGACATCTCCCGGAAGTCCCAGATGGGCACTTCCGGCACCAAAGGAATTCAGGGTGAGTGTTCCCAGTTTGTTCTGCGGCGCCGTACCCGGAAGCAGATTCACATAGTTGTTCAGGTTTGTACACTGCCAGTCAAAACCCGGTGAGTTGGTCAATACACCGATTTCATTCTCATACAGTCGGATCTCTCCTCCGTTCACAATTTCCAGCACCACCTGACGTCCGCTCTTGTCGGCAATACGCCAGTGCACCGTCGAGGCACGCGGATCAATGGAAGTCACCCGTACAGTGGGCAAAGCCTGTTTTACTTCATCCACCGTAGCAAAGGAAGACAGCATCCACGATACCAGCTGGAAATCAGAGATCGTGATATCATTCTTGGCCGGATCATAAGCCGGATAACCGCCATAGCCCGGGAAATAGAAGAGACCGGCAGACAGCCCGCATTCATTGATGCCCTCGGTCACAAACTCTTTCTGCTCCACGCTCAGCCCCACATAACCATAGCGCGCCTTGAAGCGCATACCCTGCACTCCGTTCGGGGTGTACGACTGCTGTTCATAACCGCGCGGCACCACCACATACTGACTGTTCAGCAAACTTCCGCCCCACTCTATCGTGCGCGAAAGCACTGTGGCCCCGGTTTTGGTTTTCAACGTAATACCTGTGCAGGCTTCCGACTCCATCGTCGGTACAAAAGCCATCAGGGCCATCAGCCCCATCGCTTTCCAAAAACTTTTTCTCATTTTTTCATAATTTGGGTTAGTACATAAAATGAAGAGCACCGCCAAAGCAGATGCTCTTATGCGAATATACACAATTCGCGGTTGACTCCCAAATAATTAAACTGATATTATAGAAAAAAGGAATTAGTTTGTCCAGCCTCCACCTAAAGCCTTGTAAAGCTGTACCAGTGCCAGCTGTTTGCCCAAGACGGCGTCACTCATGCTCAGCTGCGCGTCGAAATATCCGCGCTGGGCATCCAGCACATCCAGATAACTGATATATCCGTTCAGGTATTGCAGATTGGCCAGCTTGTTGTTGCTGTAGGCCGCGTCTTCCAGTTTCTTGCGCGAAGCGAATACCTCCTTGCTCTTGTTAAAGCCGGTCAGGGCATTCCGAACTTCCTTAAAGGCGATGATCACCTGTTTCTCATATTGATATACCTGCTGCTCATAAGCCGCCTTTTTGGCCTTGAGCTGTGCCCGGTTGCGCCCCATGGCAAAAATCGGAGCCAGCAGATTCGCACTCAGGAAATGTGCCGGCGAACGGAAAAAGTCCTGTAACTCCCCGCTCTCCAGTCCATACTGTGCCGTCAGCGTCAGTTTGGGAAAGAGATTGGTAAAGGCCACACCCACCTCCGCATTGGCTGCCATCAGTGTTTTTTCGGCAGCCCGTATATCCGGACGGCGCTCCAGCAGAGCCGATGAAAGTCCTGTCGGAATGTCCTTGTCGGCCCACTGCGATGCGATCTGTTCCAGTTCCACACGGGGTATCTCATAAGGGAAGTTTCCAGTAAGCAGGGCTATCTCGTTTTCCTTTTCAGAAATGGACCGTTCCAGATCGGGCACCAGGGTAGCCGTACGCGCCAGCTCCACCTGTGCCTGCTGGTAAGAAGTTTCCGAGGTCAGACCGCCCTCGAAACGGATTTTGGCCAGCCGCACACCCTCCTCACGGGCCCGTAACGTCTGGCGTACGATCTTCAGCCGGTGATCCAGCGCCACCAGTTCGAAATACGACTGTGCCATCTGTGCCACCAGACTCACCTGCAGTGCCTGACGGTTGTCCATGGCTCCCAACAGCTGGGCCTTGCTTTTCTCCAGTCCCCAGCGCTGGTTTCCCCAAAGATCCACCTCCCACGACAGAAGGAATTTCCCGGTCAGCTCGGGTGAGGACTTATAATGGTTTCCGCCATAGTTTTCTGCATCCTTGTCGGCATACAGTTTACCGTCTATTTGCGGAAAGAGTTTACTCAGATCCACCCGTTTCAAGGCAGCCAGTTCCTTGATCTTGGCCTGTGCCGTAAGCATATCCTTGTTCTGGTCCAGTGTCTTACGGATCAGACCTTGCAGAATCGTGTCTCCGTACACTTCCCACCAGGGCATGTCGGCAAAGGAAGCCGTGTCCGCCTCCGCGGTATTTTCCCGGTTCAGTTCCGGCAGTTTCATATCCGGTCGCACATATTCCTTGCCCAACTTGCACGAGGCCAGCAACATCAGAACCAGACAGTAACCTGTATATAGAGCTATTTTATATGATTTCATGACTTCTTGAATTTTAGGGTAAGCTTATTTTTCATCTTATTAATGTAGACAAAGAAGAAAGGCACCAGCAGGATACCGATCACCACAGCCACAATCATTCCGAAGAACACACCGGTACCGATAGCCCGTCGGCTTGCGGAGCCCGGTCCGGCAGCCATCACCATCGGCAGCATACCGAGGATAAAGGCCAGAGAGGTCATCAGAATCGGACGGAAACGCAGACTTGCCGCATGGAGTGTCGCCTCTACCAGTCCCTTGCCGGCATCCACCTGTTCCTTGGCAAACTCCACAATCAGGATGGCGTTCTTGGCCGCCAGACCCATCAGCATCACCAGACCGATCTGGAAATACACATCATTCTCCAGTCCACACAGCCACACACCCAGATAGGCACCCAGTGCCGCTACAGGCAGAGAAAGGAGTACGGCCACCGGAATGAGCCAGCTTTCATACAGGGCAGCCAGGAACAGGAACACGAAGACAAACACCAGAGTCAGCACCAGTCCGGTCTGTCCGCCGGCCTGCTTCTCCTGATAAGAGAGTCCGCTCCACTCCAGTCCGATATTTTCGGGCAGATGCTTCTGCGCAATCTCTTCGAGCGCCGCCATGGCCTGACCGGTAGAATATCCTTTGGCCGCCTCACCACGGATCACGGATGAGGTAAACATATTGAAACGCTTGATACTTCCCGGTCCAGTCGTATAGGTGGCGTCACCGAACGAAGTCAACGGGATCATGGCATTGTTCTCACCGCGCACAAAGAACAGATTGATGTTCTCCTTATGCTCGCGGTAAGGAGCCTCCGCCTGAATATATACCTTATATACTCGGTTGAACATATTGAAGTCATTCACATAAAGCGAACCGGTATAAGCTTTCATGGTCGAGAACACATCGGCCAACGGCACGCCCGAGAACTTCACCTTGTCACGGTCCACATCAAAGTACAACTGTGGGATCTCGGCCTGAAGCGAAGATGAAAGTCCGGTCAGCTCCTTACGCTGCGATGCATAATACATCAACGTATCCACCGCCTGCACCAGATTTTCGAACGAAGCCTCACCGCGTGCTTCCAGCTGCATCTCAAAACCGCCAGACGATCCCAATCCCGGAATAACCGGAGGCGTAGACAGATAGACCTTACATTCCGGATATGTGGAAATCTCCCGACGCACCGCTGCCATAATATCCTCGATAGTTTCATCCTCACGCTCCTGCCACGGCTTCAGAATCACGGTCAGCTCACTGCGGCTCTGGTTGGTACCCACACGCGGACTGCTTCCGGTCACATTCTGCACATAAGCCACCGACGGCTGTTTCATGATGAAATCAATCGCCCGGTCGGTCACCTTACGGGTACGCTCCAGCGTCGCACCTTCCGGCAGTTCCAGCTCCACCTTAAAATATCCCTGGTCCTCTACCGGGAGGAAACTCGTAGGAATCAGCTGATGCAATACCAGAATCAGCACGATGGCAGTACCGAAGGAAGCCATCACCCGGCGCGGGTTACTGATAAAGCCGCGTATGCCGCGCTCATAAGTACGGTTACCCAGTCCGAGCCAATGATTGATCTTACGGAACACGATGTGTTTCTTCTTGCCGGGCACCGCCGGTTTCAGAATGAGCGAACACATCACCGGGCTCAGTGTCAGTGCCACCACCGTAGAGATGATTACCGACACGGCAATGGTAATGGTAAACTGACGATACAGCATTCCCGTAATACCGGAAAGGAAACTTACCGGTACGAATACCGCAACCAGAACCAACGACGTGGCAATCAAGGCTCCGCACAGTCCGTCCATCGCCTTCTTGGTAGCCTCATAGGCTCCCAGATGCTCCTCTTCCATAATGCGTTCCACATTCTCCACCACCACAATGGCATCATCCACCACGATACCGATGGCCAGTACGAGTCCCAACAATGTCAACATATTCAACGAGAAACCGAAGATCAGCATGAAGCCGAAAGTACCGATCAGTGAGATAGGCACCGCCACAATCGGGATAAGGGTTGCGCGCCAGCTCTGCAAAGACAGGAAGACCACAAAGATCACCAGTACCAGAGCCTCGAACAGGGTTTTATATACTTCGTGAATAGACTCGGAAATATAGGTCGTCATATCGAAAGGCACCTCATAGGAAACTCCTTCCGGGAAATTCTTGCTCAACTCGTCCATGGTCTGTTTCACCCGGTTGGCCACCTCCATGGCATTGGCTCCCGGCAACATATAGATACCCAGCACCGCCGCGTTTCCTCCGTTGATACCACTCTCCGTGTTATAGGAAGAAGCCTCAAGCGATACCCGTGCCACATCACGCAGACGGATAATCGAACCGTCGGCATTGGCCCGGATCACGATATCCTCAAACTGGCTCACGGTAGAGAGTCGTCCCTTGGTTGTGATCGGAATGGTGATATCCAGTCCGTCCATAGGCTGCTGTCCCAGCACACCGGCAGCAGCCTCACTGTTCTGGTCCTTCAGAGCTGCCTGTAAGTCCTTCACCGTCAGACCGAAATTAGCCAGCTTGTCGGGCTGCACCCAGATCTGCATGGCATAATATCGTCCGCCCACGCTCGATACACGTCCCACTCCCGGAATACGGCGCAGCAGGTCCTGCACATTCAGCGTGGCGAAGTTACTCAGATAAATCTCGTCGAATTTCGGATCGGTCGAAGTCAGACAGATCGTCATCAGCTGGCTGGCCGCCTGTTTCTCCACCGAAATACCGTTCTGCACCACTTCGGCCGGCAGACGCGACTCTGCCAGTTTCAGGCGGTTCTGGATTTCTACAGCCGCCAGATCGGGATCGCTCGACACGTCAAAAGTCACTGTTGCCGAGAATCCTCCCGAGTTGGAACTGCTTGATTCCATGTACAGCATACCCGGCGTACCGTTGAGTTCCTGCTCGATGGGAGTAGCCACCGCCTGCGACACCGTCATGGCACTGGCACCCGGATAGGACGCGCTGATTTTCACCACTGGGGGCGTAATCTGCGGATACTGGTCTACGGGCAGCATCGTCAGTCCGATCATACCCACAATGACAATAACGATGGAAACCACCGCCGAGAATACCGGGTGGTCTATAAAGAAGTTTACTTTCATACTTGAGATTCTATAAAGGTTCCACTTACTTGGTCTGGGCATTTCCCGCTGCCGGCTGAGCGTTTGCCGGTTTTGCCGGATCGTTGCTGATCTGCACCTTCATTCCCGGCGACAGCTTGTGATAGCCCTCCGTAACGATTTCCTCTCCGGGTGCCAATCCGCGTTCTACCACCACCTGGTTGTCCTGCTCCGGTCCCAGTTCGATGAAACGCTTCTCCACTGTCTGGTTCTTGCGTACCACATAAATATAGGCACCCCCCTTTTCTATAATCACCGCCTTCATCGGCACCGACACCGCGTCCTCACGCACATCGAGCAGCAGTTTCACCTTGGTAAACTGTCCCGGCAGCAAGGTATTCTCCGGATTCGGCATCTCGGCACGCACCGAGAATGTTCCCGTCCGCGGATCCACCTGCGGCTCGGCAAAGTCAACCAGTCCCTTATACGGATACTGCGAGTTGTCGGCCAGCGTTATGGTGATATACGGCTGCCAGGAACGGTTTTCCACCTGACGTCCCAAATTCACATTACGCTCCTTGCTCTTCAGATAGTCCAGCGCCGTCATGCTGAAATCCACCAGCACCGTATCGCTTTTCATTACGGTAGCCAGTTTCGATTTGCCTCCCGATCCCACCAGGGTACCCAGATCCACCAGGCGCTCACTGATATTTCCGGAAATCGGCGAACGTACCACCGTATAGCCCAGTTCCATTTCCGCCTGGTCCAGGTCCGCCTGACTCATGCTCACCGAAGCCTTGGCGCTCTCATAAGCCGCTACGGCATTGTCCAGATCCAGCTGGCTGGCCGCGTTTTGCTCATAAAGCGGACGGATTCGGTTCAGGTCATGCTGTGCCTTACGCTCCTGCGCCTTATCCTTATTGAGCTGTGCCCGGGCCTTGTCCACCTTGGCCTTATACTGACGCTGGTCAATTACGAAAAGTGTCTGTCCCTTTTTCACATGTGTACCTTCTTCAAAAAGCATCTGCTCCAGGAAACCCTCCACACGGGCATGCACCTCGACAAACTGCTGGGCACGGATACGCCCCACATACTCACCATACACATTCACATCCTGCTTGCCCACCTTCATGACCGACACGATGGCCTTTTCCTCCCGGACCACTTCCTTTCGGGACACATAATAATAAACCGTCACACCGGCAGCCACCAGCAGACAAATCAGAGCCAGATTTCTCTTTTTGATAAAGAAATAAGCACGCACATTCTGAAACGGGATCTTCATAAAAACAATTGGTTTTGATATTAGTATTCTATTTTTCCTCTATTCTGTTCAAACTACACGGCAAATCACATGCCACAAATATCCGGAGGAGACAGCAAAAAGCGGCTCCGGAAAAGCCTTTCCGGGGTCAAATCCATGTAACTCAACACTTTAGATATCAGTTACATTCTTTCAGGTCCAAATAAATACAAGGATAAGATCAAAAGACAGGTTGTGGAAAGTGTAGACAATCTCCCCAACCTTTTGGGACGGCGGGTGGGGTGCTATCATATTTTTCAGTTTTTTAAGCACTTAGGCTTGCTTTATCCGAAAATAATCTCTACCTTTGCTCCGTAAAATCATATCAGGACTTATGAGCGCATATAACAATTACATTCACAATCTTCTGATGAAGCACAGCCACATCCAGCTTTGCTTCATGGCGGTGTGTGCTCATTGGTTTACCGGTTTTTCTTCCTTATAAATAATATTCCCTTTTTATTATTCGGACGTCGGGACATATCAGCTCATGCTGTATATGCTCGTATGCGTCTTTGTATCCCATTTATGTACCATTATTTATCAGGAGGAAATATTTTATGTTCAGCATACTTATTTTCATGTTGACGGGCATTGCTTTAGGCTATCGCTTCCGTCACGTGGTCTTGTTCCATAAGACCGAGAAAACCATCAGCATCACCATTCTGTTCCTGTTGTTCTTTTTCGGATTGAACATCGGATCCAATCAGAGTCTGATTCACAACTTCAGTTCATTCGGCCTTCAGGCCCTGTTGCTGGCCGTTGCCGGTCTGGCCGGAAGCCTCATCATGTCGTGGATCACTTACCGTTTGTTTTTCAGAAAGGAGGATCGTCATGAAAAGTAGTATTTTTGTTCTTGTCGTTCTGGGCCTTGGAGTTATTCTGGGCCTGAGTTTTCCCGTACCCGATTTTCTGCTCGACAAGAGTCTGAGCACCTATATTCTTTATGCGCTGATGCTTCAGGTGGGCATCAGTCTGGGATGCAGCGACAGCCTGAAAAAGCTGGTGCGCAACTTCGATTTCCGCCTGCTGCTCATTCCCCTGTCCACCATCATCGGTACCCTGATCTTTTCGGCAGCCGCCAGTCTGCTCCTGAGTAAATGGACGGCAGCCGACTGTATGGCTGTTGGCAGCGGGTTTGCCTATTATTCCCTCTCTTCGTTGCTCATCACACAGCTCAAAGAGGCCAGTGTGGGTGTTCAGATTGCCAGTGAGCTGGGCACGATAGCCCTGCTTACCAACATTTTCCGCGAACTGATGTCACTGGTCGGTGCCCCCTGGTTCCGGAAATATTTCGGCAGTCTGGCTCCCGTATCGGCAGCCGGAGTGAATTCCATGGATGTGGTGCTGCCCACCATCACCCGTTTTTCGGGCAAGGAAATGATTCCCGTGGCCATACTCCACGGTATTCTGCTTGACATGAGCGTGCCGTTCTTTGTGACCTTATTCTGTCAGATGTAAGCCCGGCTACCACTTCCCGTCGTCTGTTCATACCTTCGCGTTCGCATTATTTCACTGGCGAACCGAAGAATTTGGGTCATTTAGTTAGGCAACAAAAACAAATAGAATCAGATTCTGTCTGTTTTTAACAGTTTTCGTACCTTTTTTCCTAAAAAAAAGTGTACATTTGTCGCTGAAACACAAATTATAGCGAATCAATCTTACCTAACTAAAAACATACCATTTATGAAAACGTAACGGTATGATTTCGGATATTGCCTGGAGTCTTCAGACTCTGTATGGAAAGGTTAAGGACGGAAACAAGTATTTCAGCAACCATCCTGAAACAGCGCCAGCAGAAAACAGTTCATATGCCAATCTTGTTGACGGCAATGACAATACGTACTTCCACAGTTCCTGGAGCGCATCGGGCACAGACAAGCATTATCTGCGTGCCGAACTTCCCGAAGCTACAAAAGAATACTCTTGCGAAGGACATGATTTCGCAGCCGCATTGGCCAAGGCTAAGGAAATCAGCAGCCAGAATATCTATCAGAATCCGAGTCTGGATGCCGTATCTGCTCAGACAGAACTGCAAGCTGCCAAGAACGCACTGGCAATCAATATGCCGGAAGCCGGTAAATATTACCGAATCAAGAGCAAGACCACCGGCAAGTACATTGTTTCCTATGCAGAAAGCGGTCGTCCGGTTATGCAGGAAGACGGTTCCGACCAGACCACTGTATTCTATCTGTCAGCAGACAAACGTCTCACCGGTTACGCTTCTCTGAACATGTCCGGCAACGGTAACTTCTATAACGACGGAGGTCACACATTCAACTTCACCGCTTCACCGGTTATCGGATATTATGCGATCCGCCAGACCAGCAACGCCAACGGCTATCTGTTGGATTACTCAGCAACCAACGGCAAACTGGATAACTGGAGCAATCCTAGTGACGAAAGATGCGCCTGGATTTTGGAAGAGGTTAGCGAAGCGGCACAGCAGCCAAAGCTGAACAAACAGATGACAGCCGAATATGCCACTCTGGCCGCTCCTGTAGCCCTGAACATTCCAGCAGGTGTGAAAGCTTATACCGTAACTGTTGACGAGACAAAAGAAAGCGCAATTCTGGAAGAAGTAAGCGAAGTGATTCCTGCTGGAACCGCTGTTATCTTGAAGAAGGAAGGCGCAGAAAGCAGTTTCGACTTCACTTATGCTCCGGAAGGAAGCACAGAAAACAGCAACAGTCTGGTAGGTGTATATAAGGCAACCAATGTCGCAGCTAACATCAACGCCTATATTCTGGGTAACGGCAACAGCGGTATCGGTTTCTATCAGATGAGTGCCGACGACCGTACCTTGGGTGCCAACAAGGCTTATCTGGCTTTGCCGGCAACAATGAGTCAGGTTCGTTCCATCACCATCGGTGGTCCTACTACAGGCATTGAGAACACTGTAACCGACGGTAATCAGACAGAAGAATACTACGACCTGCAGGGTCGCCGTGTACTGAATCCTACTAAGGGAATCTACGTGACCAAGAGCGGCAAGAAAGTACTCTTCAACAAATAATCAAAAAATATTAGCAATCATATTAAATTATTTATAAAATGAAAAAGACATATCAGAAACCGACACTCGAACTGATGGCTGTAGAGCAGGAAAACATGATGGCAACCAGCTCTATGGGTATTTTTAACGAGGAAATGGATGCCAGCGACGCTTTGAGCAACGAAGAGAGCGACATCAACGTTTGGGAATAACCCAATCTCTTGAGAATACCTTTTTAGCTTAATGATAGAGGCGTGAGGAAACTTTTCCTCACGCCTTTTTGTGTTTTTAACGTTCCTACAAGGCTTTTCTGTTCCGAAAAAATTATTTTTGCATATATTTCTTACAAACACCAAACAATAAAAGGAAGTATCATGAAAAAAATTACCCAATTAACAACAGCATTGGTTCTGACAGCATCATGTTGGACCGTGCAAGCTACCGCACAGGATCTTTTTGTGCAGGACAAAGCTTTAAAGGCCGATCAGATTACAGCCGGAAAGACCGTAGCCTTTAAAGGAATATCTGAAACCAACACAGAGTGGGTCAACTGGTCCGGTCCCAGTACCACCGTTGCTTCCAACAACGGAATCTTCACGGTAGAGGATTCCAATGGTGGCATCGTTTTGAAAAGAAAAGCCGACGGCAAATACTTGGGACGTTCGGGCGATGCCATCCAATTTGTTGACGAAGCCTCTTCGGCCGCCGTTCTGACTGTCAGCTGTCCGGCCTTGGACGGTACAGAAGTAAGCGGAACACACGAAGTATCCCTCCCTACTTGGGCTGTAGATCAAGGCTATCAGGTGCGTTTTACCAACAACGGAAATTTTCTGAATGTACAGAGCGCCCAGACCTCTCCGAAAGGAACTCCGAAATTTGCGCCAGGAAAAGGTTCCTGGTCTGTTGTCATGGTTTACGATGCCGAGAACTATGAGGCACCTTGTGTCGTTACCGTCAAGAAGACAGACACCAAGGGCAATGTACTGGGTACAGAAACTATGAATATTAATCCTGGCGATGAATATTCTATTGCAGCACCGGCTGTCAACTACTATACCTATACCGGAACAGTCAAGGTAAATAATGTAGAAAGCAACGAGTCTTCCATTGTCATCAATGAGAACACTACTATTGAATATGTCTACGAATGGAACCTTCCGTTTGAAACCACAGTTGTCAGCGGCAATGAATTCCCTGCCGACACCAAATGGTATCTGGTACGTCTGCGCGATCAATACATCAGCTACAACAACAGTACACCAGACGAAATTCCAAGCACACCGGGCAAGACTTATGACGATGGCTACTGGTGGGCATTCGGCAGTGATGAAAACGGCAATATCAAGGTGTATAACAAGGCAGCCGGTGCCGGTCAGATTATGACCTCTGCTTCTCCGGATGATGCGCCATCCTCTACATACGTTCATTTTGAGAATGCGGCCGAGATGGATGAGAGCAAGAACGAAGCTTGGACCATATATCCAAGCAAGAACTATGCCGAAAACGGTTTTTATCTGGCCCGTGCAGGTGAAAGCACTTATAAGATCAACCTTCAGAATAACAAACTGGTATACTGGAACGGCCAGGACATCGGTTCAACCTTCCGCGTAGCCTCTATTGCCGATGAAGTCAAGGCTCTCGAGAATTCCTATACTGAGGCAAACAAGCGCGGCGCTGTTGGCGGTCTGACCACCGAAGGCGAGATATACTTCGCTACCGAACTGGCTAAAGGAACTCCAGAAGGTCTCCTCGCCGCCAGCCAGATTTCCGACAAAGAAAACTACATCATCAATTTCAACCCGAGTCTGTACTACCGCATTGAGAATCTGATGCGTAAATACAGCACCAGAAATGGCAATGACCTGAATAACGGCGGTTATCTGGAGCCATTGGATCTTTTGGAAACTCCGTTCTTCCTTGAAAACAACGGTTATTTCAGCAATGACCGCAGTGCCTCTCGCGCACAAGCTATCTGGAAATTTGTTTCAAACGGCACCGACGGCCAGTATTATCTGTACAGCCCGAATGCCGGAACCTATATGTCTGGTAAAGACGGAGCATACTTCACTCCGGGTATTGCAGAAACGGAGAATGCCACAGCTTTCGCATTGGAAGCCTTAGGCAGTGCCCAGTACAACATCAAGAAGGCCGGTTCCGGTCAGCGTCTGCATGCATCCGGTGCAGCAAAAGAAGATGGTGCAGCTGTTATGTTCTACAACGATGGTGGCCTGAATTCGCCTTCAGCATGGTATCTGATTCCGGCAACCAGCATTGATGTAACCATCAGCGATGCCGGTTATGCGACCGTAAACTATCCGTTTGCCGTACAAGTTGCCGATGGAGTGACAGCCTACATTGGAACAGCCAATGCAGAGGATGGCGTATTTACTCTGAAGAAGATTGAGGACGGAATCATTCCGGCCAACACCCCGGTAGTTCTGGAAGGAGCGGCAGACACTTACACTCTGAGCATTTTGGCTGATAACACCGATGCGCCAATCACAGGCAACGATTTGTCAGGCAGCACCGTATTCAAGGCTGTAGATGCAACTGCAAATGCCTATATCTTAGGTAAGGGTGACAACGGTATCGGTTTCTATCAGATGAGTGCCGACGACCGTACTCTCGGTTCAAACAAGGCCTATCTGGAGCTTCCGGCTTCTATGAGCCATATTCGCTCTATTA
>OKWR01001258.1_pt1 | contig 18041 bp, 17 predicted proteins | sample 1607101 | NCBI WGS metagenome assembly OKWR01 (sample SAMN04414076, study PRJEB24778) | human gut metagenome | material: faecal | host: Homo sapiens
TCACACAAATTACGGCAACTTTTCGCCGTATTTTTACTATTGTATGTGAGGCCGGGGGAAATGTCAATGCCTTTGATAGGCGGTTTTGCAGTGCCAAGGGCAGCTAAATGCGAAGTGTTTTTTCTGAGAAAACATATTTCGCGGTTCGTGTGCGCCAGCGCTGGTTAATTTATTTTTACTGATAGAAATATTGAAATTCATGCAGAAATTTCTTGCATTATAAAAAGGTGGCAGATACCAAAGCTGGCATCTGCCGCGGGAATATGGCCCAATAGGACTTAAAAAATGACAGTGAGCAGCATCTTGAAGCGTTCTTCGCCAAAGACGGCGTGAGGAATGCCGGCAGGCATTACGATGCTTTCGCCCTCATGCAGAATGTGGGGGTCGCCATCCACGGTAAAGCGGCCAGTGCCCTCCAGCACCTGCACCATGGCATCACCGCCGGAGACATGGGTGCTGATCTCCTCACCCTTTTCGAAGGAAAACAGGGTAAGGCTGACGGCGTTATTTTGGGCCAGCGTTTTGCTGACCACCTGGCCGGGCTGGTAATCGATCTGGGAAGCCAGAGTCATCCGCTCGTTTTTGGGGATATTTTTCATACCGCTCATAGGGCACGCTCCTTTATATATTGGGTGATATTTTTATTATAGGCTATTCGGGCGGGTTATGCAACCGGCCGGTTGACTTTCCGGCCAAAATCCAGTATACTATTAGGGCTGTCAAAAACGGATTTGCGATGCAAAGTGAATACCGTATCGGGGTGTAGCGCAGTTGGTAGCGCGCTTGCTTTGGGAGTGCCGTGGCGGTATCCGGGACGGGGCAAGGTGAAACGCCGCAAAGCCTTGTAACACCTGCGTTTGCGGGACTTTCCACGATTGCCGAAAGCGGTATAAAATCGGCTTTGACCACATAAATGACCACAGACAGAAAAAACTTTATTTTTACCCCTCGCCGTGGTATCATGGCAGAAATTGAATATCCGGGTGTGGCTCAACTGGTAGGGCGCGACATTTGGGATGTCGAGGTTGGGTGTTCAAGTCACCTCACTCGGACCAAAATCCCTCTGAAATCGTTGATTTCAGAGGGCTTTCTTATTCTTTGTCTATTGCGGCGCAGGAGGTGAGTATGATAATAAGAATGATTTTAAGACAAATTGTTGGTACTCATTGTATGTTGACTTATTGTCTGAAATGCGATAAAATTATTATGAGGTGATATATCCATGCGCCTGCTCCGAGTTTTTTCAAATAACTTGCGCAAGTATCGGAATGCATCGGGCCTGTCACAAGAGGCATTTGCAAACAAAGCCGGCCTTCATAGGACGTACATTAGTGCACTTGAGCGAGGGAAACGTAGCATTGCACTTGACAACATCGAGAAAATTGCGAATGCACTCGGAATAGATGCATATCTTCTCTTTATCGATACCACCAAAGAAACCAGCACCGATACAAAGTGAGGCAGTATTATGAGCATATCAGCATTAAAAGAGAAATTTAATAGCCTAACTTTGGAATCTGAAAACCATTGGGATTACAGAGGCAACAATAATAGTGAACGCGATTATGTTCATGGTTTTTGTACTTATCCCGCTATGATGGTTCCCAAAATGCAACGTGAAATGTTGGATGTGTGTTTGGAGCATCTGCAAGATACTTCTATTCGTCTTCTGGATCCTTTCGCTGGTTCTGGAACTATTTTGGTAGAAGGAATGCTTAGAGGATTAAATATTGTTGGTATTGACATAAATCCTCTTGCCATTTTATTGTGCAAAGCGAAAACCACAATACTTAACCCCACAACACTACACGAAAAGACTGTCCAACTTTTTACATGGATCACTATTCATGATAAAACTCCGCTATACAAATTCGATGGCATAAATAAATGGTTTACAAATCAAGCAATTTCTGACTTGAGCAGAATTCGTGCTGGCATTATTGCGGAAGAAACCATTGAATATCGGCGATTCTTTTGGGCGTCTTTTTGCGAAGTTGTAAGAATTGTATCCAATTCTCGTGATTGTACATATAAGTTACATATCAAAGAAAAAAAAGATATTGATGCATATGCTGTCGATGCTGTTGACCTGTTCAAGACCACCCTGCAATATAATATTGCTAAGTATAATGAGTTTTATTCTGAACTTCAAAAACGCGGACACTTAAAAAAGGACGGTTCGGCGTACAAAGGACAAGTAAAAATCGTCTTGAGCGATTCTATTGCTTATCTCAACCATTCGAAGCAAAAATATAGTTTGGTATTTACCTCACCTCCATATGGAGATAACCATACAACGGTCTCGTATGGTCAATATTCAATTATGCCTCTTCGATGGATTAATTACCACGATATAGATGAAGCGGTAGATGAAACACTACTTGCGACATTATATGAAATCGACAATCAATCTCTCGGTGGAAAAAGCTCAAATAAAGCGTTGACACCCGCAAGAAAAAAAGTTGTCAAAAAGTCTGAAACATTAAAAATTCAATTAAATCAAATAAATAATCTTGCGTCACAACAGAGTAACAAAATAATTGCGTTTTATAGCGATTATGATAGGTTTCTTGCTGCACTGTCCAGGAAGATGAAATCAAATGCAATTTCTGTTTGGACACTTGGAAATCGTAAAGTTGCCAAGCAAGAAATATTCATGGACAAAATAATGATTGAGCTATGTAAACCTTATCATATGCAGCTATTAACCAACTTCACGCGGCAGATATTAAACAAACGCATGCCAAAGTTGAATGGATACCAAGGTGAAGAAAAAGGACTACAGAGCACGATGACGAGAGAGCATATCCTGATTTTTGTAAGGAGTGATTCCAAAAATGAACAACCAGCTCACCCTATTTGATCGCGATTCTGATTATCTGGAATCATCGGTAAAAGATTTTGACAGTAAAACTGCATCATTCCGTGTACATGCTTCTCTAATTTACAAGCTTGGCGAGTCCCTTATTGCCGATGAAATAACTGCATTGTCTGAGCTTATTAAAAACGCCTATGATGCAGATGCAACTGTTTGCGCACTTTCCATTAGTTCAGATTACATTGAAGAAATCGACGGTAAAGAGTGCACGGGATGCATTGAATTATCGGACAATGGTTGTGGTATGGATTTAACCACCATTGTAAATGGATGGCTTACGCTTTCAAATTCTCCAAAGAAGAAAATGAAGAAAGAGCAGAAGACCACTCCCAAGTACCATCGTTATCCTTTGGGAGATAAAGGGTTGGGACGCCTTTCAGTTCAAAAGATTGGTCGCTATATGCAAATGACGACCAAAGCAGCTGATTCAAATATTGAATATTGTGTGATAATTCCATGGGGAGACTTTTTGAAAAATACAACGATTGATCAGATTCCAGTCACTATCGAAAAGCAAGATGTTGTCTCTCAAAAATCGTATACTAAAATTATAATCAAGGATCTCATTAATCCGGAAATGTGGGGACAAACAGAGCAAATCAGTTTACTTACAAACAGTATAAACAAAATTGTTTCCCCATTTCGTAGCAAGAAAAGTAGTTTTCATGTCGTAGCTCAGATTAATGGGCAACCTATCGATACTGAAAATAAGGTTTTTGATGAACTACTTTCATCTGCTCGAGCCAAGCACACAATTAAGTATAGCACAGGAACGGCTACCATTGTTTCTGAGTTTAAAAACTCTTTTTTCTATAACCGAGAAGTACTACACAGAGTTATGTCTGGCGAATTCACACTTAGCGAAACCGCAGTCAGAGACTTCCTGCAGACTTACAAGAAAGACTTTCCCAATGTAAGCACATATTTCCGGGAAGGGGTATCTCTAATTTCTGAAGATACTTGTAAATTCCCTGACATCGCAGCTCCTATATTCACTGACAAATCTGATTCAAACGAAATAAAAAAATCTATTCCTATTGACCCTGGCATCTTTGAATGTGAAATATATGAGTATTCATTAGATCAGAAATTTTTAGACTACCTGTATGACAATATTAGCTATAGTCGGCTCATTGAACGAGACGAATATCGTGATTTTGTTTCGCGTTACCATGGAATCAAAGTTGTTAGAGATGGTTTTGTCATTCAAGGCTTTGGTGATGGTGATGGTGGTGACTGGTTAGGCTTATCATCTTCCTCTAAGACCACAGGTTATTTCTTTGACTTAAGAAATGATAGTGTTATTGGTTGTGTATACCTTACAGGTGTCGCTAATTCTGTGCTAAAAGAAACAACCAATAGAGAAGGCTTTGTTGAAGATGAGTATTTCCGTGCATTCAAGTCTATATTGGATGGTTCTATAAAGAGAATAAATCGCAACAGAAAAAAACTCAACGATTTCATGAAGCAATATGTTGTCGATTCAATTGCCTTTTCTGGTAATCCAAGCTCCGATGTATTAAATTATAAGCCAGCAATTGAGCAGATTAGAGAAGACCTCCGCACAGTAGATGCTTCAGTTGCTGGAAAGTCTGCACACATTAATGTTGCACTCAAAGAATACAAAACGGCCCAGGGTTTAATTGCGGATGCGCCATTTATTCCTCCCGAGACAGTTAGCAAAATAGATGAAATCTATGGGTATATTCAAGCTGCTTCCGACGACTATCAACTCCTTCTTAGTGAGCGAGATGCTATCGGGAAAAAATTGGATGCAATTAATTTGGACTTTGAAAAAATGAGTGAGCGGCTTCAAGACCTTTTCGAACTCGCTGGATTAGGCCTTTCTGTTGAGATGTTTACCCACGAGTTTGACTCTTCCATCAGGAGCGTCCGCCAAAAGAATCAGCAAATTGTTTCTAATAGAGCTGCTCAAACAGTGGACAACTTGGTTCGTCATATTAATTATGTAACATATTCTTTGGATGCACTAAGGAAGCAGATGTCGTACTTTAATCCTGGGTTAAAGTTTGTTCGTGCAGAAAAACAGATCTTTAGTTTTAAGGAATTTATTAAGACGCATAAATCGTTCTACATCGAGCGCTGCAAAAACAAGAATATCGAATTCTACGTAGATGTTAGCAGGGATTTTGATTTGCGGCTCAATAGAGGTATGCTAAATCAGGTTTTTGACAACTTATTCAGTAACGCTGAGTATTGGCTCGATTATTCTGCGCAGCAAGGGTTAATAGAAAACAAGCAATACCACATTTCAGCAATAGAACGCGGTATCATCGTTGTTTGGGACAACGGTATTGGAATCAGCCCAGATCTTGAAACTCGTTTATTTGATCCTTTTGAAACAAAAAAGAAAGATGGACGCGGATTGGGACTTTATATTGCGGCTGGGAATTTGAAGTATAGCTCTTCGAGAATTCGGCTTCTTAATGAACGCAACCGCTTCGGCAACCTGTTCAAATTTGAAATCGATGTTTCTCAAGCGATGCAGTGACTAAGGTGGGTAGAAATATATGATTAACACACTTTTTTCGATGCACAACATCAAATACATTATTAGTGTTGACGATTGTTTCTTTGCTCGAAAGAGAGAAGATATTGAAGCAACCATTTATAGTGAAATGTGTACCTCGTTGGAGCCATTTAGAGCCATTCTTTCTTCCTGCAATCAAACCGAAATTGTTGATGCCATTGATGAAATGATGACTGTAGGAGCAGATTCTACTACACTTATTCAAACACTTTTGGGTAACTTGGAAGAAGTTGATTTGCTAAAATGCTTCGATATTTGCGAAAAAAATAGAGCTACATATGCAGAAGAACGCGATATCATTCTGGCATTCCTCGAAGGTTTGAAATCCGAAGGACAAATTATAGAATATCGAACTTTTTCGTCAACAACGGAGGCAAACCTGTTTGATATTAAAGAAGCTGGCATGACAGAGGGTGCCATCCTATGGCTCCTCGACCGGAATTTTAGCAGAGTTGGTGAATCTGAGGAAGCTGGATTGAAATTTGCTGAGAATATCTTAAAGCGGGAAAATGCCTCACAGAACTATATCTACATTTTGTCTGCTGTTGAACCCGCTACTGGACTTACAGAGGATGGTATCGAAGAAGAGTTTGATAAGGTCTTAGCTGCGAATTGTTTGCCTGACACTCATTCATTTATTTATTTCATCAGCAAGCGCCGCCTGCAGACTAAAGACAATACAAAAATTGCCAAGAGCCTTTCGCAAGGCTTCAAACGAAAAGCATGTTTTGAACTTTTTCAACTGTTTAATAGTTGCTTGTGCGATGGAGTATCTACAGCATCTTCAAAAGTTCAGAGAATTCGGCAAAAGACTTTAAACTATTTGTTTGCAAACAAAGCTTCTGTAAGAGGGGAGTCTTATATTGAAGTTGCAGCACGACTTGTTCAGATTTTTCACCAGGATGAATATAATAAGGCGATTGCCGGACAACATAGCTTAATTGCTGAAAAAGCACATTATTACGAAAAGCTCTGCGCTGCCATAACTGAGACCGTTGGCAATGAACAGGCGTTAACATCAACCCTAAAAGAGTATAGAGATATAGAGCTCTATAACAAACACATAAATGCACAGCATTGTGAAATAGCGACAGGAGATATCTTTAAAATAGGGTCTTCTTACTTCCTTCTCGTTTCTCAAGCTTGCGATACATGCCTTCGCTCCGATGGACATAGAAAATTAGAATTCGCTTCACTTCTTGAGATTCAAGATAATAAGCAAACAAAGTTCTCATATCCATTATCATGTTTCTTGGATATGCAAAAACCAGTTGTCATGTACCATGCATTGAAGATTATTCCTTTTGATATTCTTGACTTATGTGTGTTTAATGGTAGTGGTCAAGCTTCCGTTGTTCTTAATGATATAGCGTCCTTTGACAGCGATCTGGAAACATATACCAATAATTATAGAATTAGATTTGGGGAAGTACTTGAAACCGTCAAGGCTGTACAAAGTAATAGAGCAAAATTAGAATCATTCTTGTCTGGTGGAGCTGATATTACTGCCGAGGATGCAAAAGCAGCATACGAATATCTTGAAGGCGTAGATTCAAATATGAAAAAATTTGATTCAATTGAAATCGCAATTTCTTTTCCCGTACGCAGAATCGCACGTCTAAACGAATTAACTACGATTGATATTGTCAAGGAATATGGGATTGCGCTGTCTCGAATTGGTCATCCCTTTGACTTTTCAGGAGAAATTTCTGCGTTCGAATGAATTTTGTGGCATTTCTTCAAGCCTCTACTATGCTAATATCTACATGCAACATCTCTATCCCTAGCTGCTCCAGGCGGTGCACATGCTCTTCCAGGCACTCCAGCGGGCAGCACGCAATTGAAGGTGATATGTAAGCCGGATAATTCATCTGAATTGCCCTCCTCGTTTTTTGTTCTTCCTTTATAATGAAAGCTTTGATAAAGTACTTGTCACATTTTGCGTATTCTTTTCACAAATCCAAGATAGTTTGCAGAATATTTGAGAATTTGCTTGTTTATCTTTCAATTTTGATGTATTCTAATAATATAAATTATCCCACCTTGATTTTGGGGCTCATTGTCCAAAGGAATCTTTTTGAGGCGTTTTGATTTATCGAAAAAGCGCCTGCTGAATATCGGGATCAAAGGAGTTTTTATATGATTGCAACAGAGCGAATGGATTATATCCTGCAAAAGCTGGAGGCCGAAACGACCGTTACCATCAAGGAGATTGCCGCCAGTCTAAATGTATCTGAAGCAACGATCCGGAGAGACTTTGAACGGCTGGAGCAAAAAGGCCTGGCACTGAGAGTGCGTGCAGGCGCAACCAAAACCAGCGGGTCCCCCCTGGGAAATGTTGCACCGCTGATCACCAGCGAAAAACTGACGGAGCATATGGAAGAAAAGAATGTGATCGCCAAAGCCGCCGCAAGCCTAATTCAGGACGGTCAATGTATTTTCCTGGATGGCGGAACTTCCGTCGCCCAGCTTATCGATTTCATTCAAGATAAACGCATTAAAATCGTCACACCCAATCTTCTGATCCCCCGGAAGCTGTATAACATGGATATGGACATCTTCCTGATCGGCGGAAGATACATGCATTTCCACGAAAGCACCGTGGGCACCTACGCCGAAAAAATGATCTCGCAGTTTCACTTTGATTACGCCTTTTTCGGCTGCTCCGGTATCGAGCTAAATAACCAGCTGGCCTATAATGACGATATCGAAACCGTCCCGGTAAAGGAGGTTGCCATGCGGTGTGCCGATAAAAGCGTATTGCTGGCCGACTCCAGTAAAATTGGAAAGACCAGCGTATGTCGCTTCGCCTCGCTAAGCTCGTTTGATAACATCATTATCTACGAGCCGGAAAACCTCTCTATCGGTTTTCCTTCGAATTTTACCATCGTAAAAGAATAACTGTTTTAGGGAATAGGCATCCGGGTTCACCGACCCGGATGCCTGTTTCTTTAATTTACTTTATGCCAGGCCTTCAGAATTTCGGCAACAGCATCCTTTGCGGTAAGCTTGTATGCTTCCTTCAGCAGGTCGACCATACCTACCTGTCCAAAGATCTCAGTAGCGCCGAGCTTCAGCAGCGGCACACCTGCACCGTTCTTGGCCAGCACATCCGCCACAGCGCTACCGATACCATTTACCGTACCGTGGTTCTCGTAGGTAACGACCAGCTTCTTGCCCTTTGTCTCGTTCAGGATCAGCTCCTCATCGAAAGGCTTAATGGTAACCGGATCAACCACTTCCACGCTGATACCCTGCGCTCTCAGCTCTTCCGCCGCAGTCAGGGCATCGCCCATTAGGTAACCGCTGCCGACCAGCAGCACCTCATCACCGGGGATAAGGACCTTGCCCTTGCCCAGCTCGAACTTGGTACCGGGCTCATAGACCTCGGTAACATTCTTGCGGTACGCGCGGATATAATGGATGGCACCATCATTGCGGGAAAGGCACTCCCGAACCATCCAGTCCAGCTGCACCTGATCACAGGGATCGCACACAATGGCATGGGGAATGGTTCTCATAATGGCCAGGTCTTCAAAACAGGTGTGGGTACCGCCATCAAAACCGGAGCAGATGCCGGGATCCGAACCAAATACATTGATGGTAAGACCGCATCATGTGCAGTCGTATGCCTGGTATGTGGCCGATTTCCCCGAAAGAATCTCCTTATAGTCCTTCATCAGCGGGTGCTGTTTCCAGGTGGAATTGGTTTCCGCCACATAGTACGAGATCAACTGGATGAAAGCCAGTGTATACAGCGGGGTCAGCTTTTCCTTGATGGCATGTGTCACACGCATCACTTCTTTCCCAGTTATCTCGGGGTTATTGCTTAGGATAAACACTCGATCCGTCATGGCCCGTGCCGCCTTATAGGATTGCTGGATCCGCGGGGCGGTTTCATCGCCCGGATCAATAAAAATGAAATTGTAATTGGGGGTCAGCTGGATCTGCGGTCCATGGATGGCCTCGTCCACCTCATAGCCAACGGCTACAATATGTACCGTCTCGCCAATCTTCACCGCGCCTTCCAGGGCCGTGCCGTAGTTCGCGCCCGCCCCAATTACATACACCCGTTCCATCGAGAGCAACTTCTGCTTGTTGGCCTCGAAGTATGCCGGGAAGTTCCTGATCTGCTCTTCATAATTATCTATGCCCAGCAGCATCTGTGCCTTTTCCGTTTCCACCTGTTCGTTGTTTATCCTTCCCTGGGCACGCGCTGCATACAGCGCAAACAACATCAGGAATACCATCAGCGTGACTACACCCTTGGATACAAAGTCCAGCTTTTCTTCTCCCAGGCCATAGTCCACCACATCATCGGCCTCCCGCTCAAAATCGGAATGAACATTTCCTGTCAGGCCTATCGCGGGGACCCCAAGCTTTTTACACAGGCGCAGGGATTCGACAGTATTGGTGCTGCACCCGCTTTGGGAAATACAGACCACAAAGTCGTCCTTGTCCATGTCATGTTCATAGTGGTTAAAGGTAAACGGCGTAATGACCTTTACCTCAACTCCAAGGTATTCCCGCATATAATACCGTGCGCAATGGGCCGCATTACAGCTGGAGCCACAGGCCACCAACCAGACGCTCTTGTAGGGCCTGGCCGCAAAAAGCGATACCATCTTGGCCGTAAGGGACTCGGCATTTTTGATATTGCTGCGGACCTGCGCCGGTGTTTCCATGATGTATTTCAGCATGGAAAGGGCATTGCTATCCATTCAACTTCCGTCCTTTCTGCATCGATTTTTTCAGCTTTTTTAGACTGTTACGGTTTTCTTGCTTACACCCTTTGGGTGGTCCGGGTCGTATTCCCGGGAGAGGCTGCACAAACAGGCAAACATCTGTGAGAATACGGCGCCGGAAAATACCGCCCGAATGCCATCATATTTCACAGGAAGCAGCACACTTGTATCGCCCAACGATAGGTACTTCTCCTTATTCGTCACAACGGTACACCAGATATTGCTCTCCTCCTTTAGGCGGTGCAGCAGTGCCTCCGCACAGTAGTCGGTCTTTTCATCCGCCAGGAAGAACAGATAGGGTACAAACCGCTGGGCTGTCGCAATCGGGCCATGGCGGTAATCCGCCGAGCCGTAGCAGCGAGCATCCAGGTAGCTGGTCTCCTGAATTTTCAACTCCGTTTCATTGGCCAGGGCATCCATCAGCCCACGGCCGAGGACCATCATATGCTCGGTTTCCCGGTAGAACCGCACCACCTCCCGCACCTGGCTTTCCAGCACTGCCAGTGATTCGGAAATGATCTCGGGCGCTATATCCAGGGTATGCAGCAGCTCCGAATCTTCCGAAATATAGGCAGCAATCATCGTCAGCACCATGACCTGTGTCATGTAGGATTTGCCGGCCGTTACGCTGTTTTCGGGCCCGCAGTGGTTATTGATCTTATATTTACCCACCTGCGTCATCAGGGAACCTTCCACATTGGTCACGCTGACACAGATGCCGCCCTGTTCATCGCAGGCCTTCATCACCTCATAGATATCCTGGGCACCGCCGGACTGAGAAACCGCAATCATCAGTACATTGGAATAATCCGGCGCGGATTTGTACGCTGTAACCACACTGGGGGCACTGATGCTGGTTACCATCCCGCACTTAGCCTCAAACAGATACCGTCCCACCAGGTTTGCATGGTCGCTGGAGCCTCGGCCAACCAGCACAACGGTCTTGATATTCCTTTCTTTTACCTCGGCAGCGATCTGTTTACACACCTCACGGTTAGCCGCCAGACAGTTCGCTACCGCCTCTGGTTGCTCAAAAATCTCCTTCCAAAAAATAGAGTTGCTTGTGTCGTTCATTGAAAAACTCCTCCCGAAATTTTTTATTCCACCTCTTGAAAAATGAGGATATCCTGTGGTAGATTGTAAAGCAGCAAAAGAACCGGAAACATTTTGCGATGAAAAGAGGGCTTTATTATGAAATTCGATGGGATCATATTCGACCTGGATGGGACTCTGTGGGATTCCTGCCGCAGTGTTGCCGAAAGCTGGCATCTAACACTTACCTGGCGGTTTGGTATTAAAGAAGCGCCCTCCCTTTCCGAGATCCAAAGCATCATGGGGATGACTGCCTCCGAAATCGCGCGCGCCCTGTTTACCGGCATCGGGGAAGATCCTGCCTATATCTTTGAGGTCTGCGGAAAGGAAGAATGCGATTACCTTTCCACCCACGGCGGCATCGTCTACCCAGGTGTGGAAGAAATGCTCCAAGCGCTTTCCCGCCGGCACCCGTTGTTCCTGGTCAGCAATTGCCAGAATGGTTATATCGAAAGCTTCTTCCGGTTTACTGGGTTTCAGCAGTACTTTACCGACTACGAATGCGAGGGACGCAGCCAAAAACCAAAGGCCGAAAATATCCGGGATATCATCACCCGCCATCAGTTGGCCGCCCCCGTCTATATCGGCGATACCAAAATGGACGAAGCCAGCGCCAAGCTGGCCGGATGTCCCTTCATCCATGCGGCCTATGGGTTTGGTAGTGCCAAAGAACCCCTGGCCACAATAAAAACGCCGTTAGAACTGGTGAGGGCCCTCAATCAGGAAAGTAACTGATCCAGCTCCAAAAGCTCTTCTGCGGTGTTCGCCTGTGCCAGCTTTTCCAGCAGTTCCTCATCGGAAAGAATCAGAAACAGCTGCCGCATGTTCTTCAGATGCTCTTCCTCATCCACCGCCGCCAGGGTAAAAAACAGGGCAGCATCTTTATCCAGGTCGTTTTCATCAAAACGCACCGGTGTTTCAAACTTTGCAAATGCAATCGATGTTTTCTGCACACCGGGGGAGCCTTTGATGGAATGCGGAATCGCCAGTCCCGGCACGATCACGATATAGGGGCCCAGTTCCTCCACACATTCTATAATGCGCTGCGCATATTCCTCTGTGGCACAGTTTGTTGCCACCAGGGGGGAGCAGCTCTTTTTTATGGCATCCTTCCAGTCGGCAGCCTCTTTATAGAATGCATAACGCTTCCCTTCCACAATTTCTTTTAATAGCACTTTCTTCCCTCCATTTTCGCAGTAACTGTCTCCATTATAGGGCATATTGCAAACTATTGCAATACTTTGCAATTAAATAATTATTATTTCCCTTTTCTTTTGTCGTATTATGCAAAAATAGATGTGTTTATTTGGTCAATCTGCGGTTTTTTATGCTTTCTGACTAAAACTGTTGACATTGTATGGATGAAATGTTAATGTGTTTATAAGAAAAAGGGATTCTATTTGTAATTTATTGCAAAATCAGTTGGTGTTCTAGTGTATATCTGCAATATTTTGTTAGATAACACGGCCGGATCCCAATAGGTTATTCCAAAATATAACAAAAAGGAGGTGATTCCAAAGATGCTTAGTATTTTGATGGTGTGTGGCAATGGCTGCGGCAGCAGCCTGGTTTGCCAAATGGCCGTAGAAGCCGTTCTTAAAGAACTGGGTGTACAGGCCAAGGTCGATCACAGCGATATGCTTTCCGCCGCTTCCAAGACCGCTGATATTCTCATCGCCGGTGTCAATTTCAAACCGCACTTTGATAAATTCAATTCTTTTCCCAACAAGATTTATCTGAACAGCCTAATCAGCAAACAGGAAATCAAAACAAAATTACAGCCAATCCTGGAGGAAAACGGCTGGATATAAAATGCCTCAAATGCGGCTTTCCATTCAAAACTGAGGATAAAAAAGGGAGGTTATTATGGCAATTCTTAATTTTATCATTGACAACATTCTTATCAATGCTGCCGTTATCCTGGGCCTCGTTGCCCTGCTCGGTCTCATTCTTCAAAAGAAGCCCTTTGCCGATTGCCTAAGCGGAACATTCAAGACCATGATGGGCTTTATGGTTCTGTCTGCGGGCGCCAATGTAATCGTCGGCGCTCTGGAACCCTTCAGCGTATGGTTTGCTGCCGGCCTCGGCATTGATGGCGCTGTCGCGTCCATCGAAGCAGTTCTGGCTGTTGCCATGCAGAATGAAGTCGTCGGCCGTGATATAGCTCTGGTTTATGCCGGCATCTTTGTGGTAAACCTGATTCTGGCCCGCTTCACCAAGCTCAAATATGTCTTCCTCAATGGTGAAGCGCCCATTTACATCGCTATGGCCAGCATTCTCTTTGGTGTGGGCCTTTGCGGCTTCGGCCACGGTCTCGCCATCGGCATCGGTGCCATCCTGGGTGGTATCTGCTGCGTCGTATTCCCTGCCATGGCACAGCCCTTCGTCCGCAAGATCACCGGCAGCGATGATATCGCTCTTGGTCACTTCTGTACTTTGGGTTATGTTCTCAGTGCCGGCGTTGCCAAGCTGACCGGCGATGCTTCCAAATCCACCGAGGATACCAAGTTCAGCCCCAAGCTGTCCTTCCTGCAGGATACCTACCTTGCAGTCGCCTCCGTCATGGTTCCCCTCTATGTGCTGCTTGCCATCCTGGCCGGTCCCGAGGTAGTAGCGGAAGCCGCCGGCGGAAAGAACTACATCGTCTTCGCTGTCCTCCAGGGTATCACCTTCTGTGTTGGCCTGTTCATTCTGCTCACCGGTGTTCGTCTGCTCATCGCCGAGCTGGTTCCCGCCTTCAATGGCATTGCACAGAAGATCGTCCCCGGTGCCCGTCCCGCACTTGACTGCCCGGTTCTGTTCACCTTCGCGCCCAATGCCGTCGTTTACGGCTTCATCTTCACCACCATTGGCACCGTCATCGGCATGTTCCTGTGGCCCCTTTTCGGTCTGCCCATGGTCATCCCCGGCATCATGTCCAATTTCTTCGCCGGTGGTACCGCCGCCATCTTTGCCAATGCAATGGGCGGTCGCCGCGGCACCATTATCGCCAGCATCGTCCACGGTCTGTTCATCTCCCTGATGCCCGCCATCATCGCACCCTACCTTGGACAGATTGTCATCGAGGGCCTGCCCTCCCTGGCCGCCTACACCATGACCGATGTTGACTGCATCGCGTTCAGCCTCATCTACTCCTGGATTCTGAAGCCCCTTGGCATCTAAGTTCTTGTTCAACCGTAAAAGCCGCACCATAGGCATAGGCCCTGCCGTAACCCGGCAGGGCCTATTTTGCGCACCAAAAAAGGGAACCAACAGGTTCCCTTTTTTCTATCTATCTTCAGCCGGAGATTCCCAATCCCTCAGCCCATGCGGCAACTTCACTTTGCGCAGCACTGCTGCCAAAGCGGTGTCCCTCCTGCCAATCACCGGTACCGGCCAGCTTGGCCAGCAGCTCTCCGCTTTGTCCCAGCGGAGAGGACGCCGAGGTGCAGAATGGGATGACTGTCTTGCCGGTAAAGTCATTGCCGGTTACAAAACCATCTACCGGCCATGCGGCGATCCCCCACCAGATGGGATAACCGATGAATACTGTACCATACTCCTCCCAGTTTTCCACGGCAGCAGCTGTTAGGGCTACCTCCCGCAGCGATTCATCCGCATGTTCTCGGCAAACGCGGCTGTCTGCGCTGCCCCTGACAGGCATAAGTCTACCTGCGCCGGACATCAGCCTGCCTGCGGCCTGCCTTGACCTCCTCTCATTTTCCCCGCCGCCCGCCCATCTCTGCCACAAATTCCCCTATCTGTGCATTGACTTTTCCCCTTCTCTCGCACTAAAATATAATGGAATAGGTGTTTGTTTAGATAGACACCCAAGCTATCCAAACGGAGGAACTGCCCATGAAAGAAGTCAAATCCCCAAAGAAACCGCTTATTTACTATTACTGCATTGTCCTGCTGGTTCTTATGGTGTTCAATTCCTTTATCGTGCCGCTTATCGCCAGGCAGCAGATCAAGGAAGTGGACTACGGCACCTTTATGTCCATGACCGAAAAGGGCGAGATCGGCAAGGTGGAGATCGAAAGCAACCAGATCCTTTTCACAGATAAAGACGGCCAGAATGTCTACAAGACCGGCGTGATGGACGACCCGAACCTCACCGAGCGTCTGTATGCCTCCGGCGCCCAGTTCGCCACCGAGATCGTGGAGGAAGCCTCCCCGCTGATGACCTTCTTCCTCACCTGGATCCTGCCAGTCGTCATCTTTGTTGTCATTGGCCAGCTGCTCTATAAAAAAATGAGCGAAAAGATGGGCGGCGGTCCCAATTCCATGATGTTTGGCCTGGGCAACAGCAGCGCCAAGGTCTATGTCCCCTCCACCGACGGGGGGATCCGCTTTGCCGATGTGGCAGGTGAGGACGAAGCCAAGGACAATCTTCAAGAAATCGTCAATTACCTGCATGACCCCAGTAAATATAAGTCCATTGGTGCATCTATGCCCAAAGGGATCCTGCTGGTGGGCCCTCCCGGAACCGGCAAGACCATGCTGGCAAAGGCAGTTGCGGGCGAAGCAAATGTGCCCTTCTTCTCCATTTCCGGCTCGGAATTTGTGGAGATGTTTGTGGGCATGGGTGCTTCTAAGGTGCGCAATCTGTTCGACCAGGCAAAGGAAAAAGCTCCCTGCATCGTTTTCATCGATGAGATCGATGCCATCGGCCAAAAGCGCAGCGGCGGCCAATATGGCGGCAATGATGAGCGCGAGCAGACCCTCAACCAGCTTTTGACCGAAATGGATGGCTTCGAGGGCAATAACGGCGTCATCATTTTGGCGGCTACCAACCGTCCAGAATCCCTTGATCCCGCGCTGACCCGTCCCGGCCGCTTTGACCGCCGGGTACCGGTGGAGCTGCCCGATTTACAGGGCCGCGAAGCCATCCTCAAGGTCCACGCCAAAAAGGTGGAGCACGAGGATAATATAGATTTTCTGGCGGTCGCCCGCATGGCCTCCGGCGCTTCCGGCGCTGAACTGGCCAATATCGTCAATGAAGCTGCCCTGCGCGCTGTACGGGATGGCCGCACTAAGGTCACCCAGTCCGACCTGGAGGAGAGCATCGAGGTCGTCATTGCCGGCTACCAGAAGAAGAATGCCATCCTCACCGACCACGAAAAGTGGATCGTCTCCTACCACGAGATTGGCCACGCCCTGGTGGCTGCCTGCCAAAGCCACTCTGCCCCGGTGCAAAAGATCACCATTATCCCCCGCACCTCCGGGGCGCTGGGCTACACCATGCAGGTGGATGAGGGCAACCACGTTCTGATGAGCAAGGAGGAGATTGAAAACAAGATTGCCACCTTCACCGGCGGACGGGCGGCGGAGGAAGTAGCCTTCGGCTCCGTCACCACCGGCGCCTCCAATGATATTGAGCAGGCTACCCGCCTGGCCCGTGCCATGCTCACTCAGTACGGCATGAGCGATGAATTTGATATGGTGGCACTGGAAACGGTGAACAACCAGTACCTTGGCGGGGATACCTCCCTGGCCTGCTCCGCCGGCACCCAGGCGGAGATCGACCGGCTGGTCATTTCCATCGTAAAGAAGCAGCATGAAAAGGCCACCGGCATCCTGAACGAAAAGCGGGAGAAGCTGGACGAGCTGGCCAAGTACCTGTACGAAAAGGAAACCATCACCGGCGAAGAATTCATGAAGATCCTGAATGAATGATCCCGCAAAGAGGTACCGCATGAATTTACTGTTTTGCATCAATGGCGGCTACACCGGCCCGCTGCTGGATTGTCTGGATTCCATAGTACTGCATGGAGGCGAAAAACACTATGATGTGTACCTCCTCTCCTCCGATTTAGCGGAAGAAACGCAGCAGCAGCTTTGCCGGCAGGTGCCGGCCGCTGTTGCCCTGCACTTTATCTCGGTTCCGCGGGAACTATTCGAGGACTTCCCGGAAACCGACCGTTATCCGCAGGAAATCTACTACCGGCTGGCCGCGCCCCTGCTGCTTCCCCCGGAACTGGACCGTATCCTGTACCTGGATGCCGATATTGTGGTCATCAACCCACTGGGACCGCTGTACCGCAGCGATTTTGAGGGGAAGCTGTTTATGGCCTGCACCCACACCCGGGAGCTGCTGACCCGCGCCAACAGCCACCGCCTGGGGCTGGAAAAACCGGTCCCCTACATCAATACCGGTGTGATCCTGATGGAGCTAAACGGCCTGCGGCAGACGATCGATCTTTCAGCAGTGCGGCAGTATGCGCTGGAGCACTTTGACGCCCTGCTGTTGCCGGATCAGGATATCCTTACCGCGCTGTATGGCAGCCGGGTCAAGCTCCTCGATAGTCAGCGGTATAATCTCAGCGACCGCATCCTGGCCTTTTACAATGCCAATCCCCTGCACCCCCACCACAGTCTGGAGTGGGTGCGGCAAAACACCGTCATTATCCACTACTGCGGCCGCAATAAGCCCTGGAAGCCCGGCTATGTTGGTATTTTGGATGTGTTTTACCGGGAGCTGAAGGAGCAGCAAACCCACCTGCACCCGGAAAAGAACCGGTAAAAATGTTTCACGTGAAACATTTGTTCTTTTACGCCTCTCTGTTTCACCGCGGGGAGGTGTTACTCTTTTTTGCCGGGTTTACTTGACTTATTTCCCCTATGGAAGTAAAATATTATATTATGGTTCTATGCCGAGGAGGAAAGTATAAACATGAAAAATACCGAAAAATCGATGGATACCCTGGTAAACCTGTGTAAGAACCGCGGGTTTGTTTACGCCGGCAGCGAGATTTACGGCGGACTGGCCAACACCTGGGATTACGGCCCCCTG
>OKWR01001259.1_pt1 | contig 18025 bp, 14 predicted proteins | sample 1607101 | NCBI WGS metagenome assembly OKWR01 (sample SAMN04414076, study PRJEB24778) | human gut metagenome | material: faecal | host: Homo sapiens
AATTTTATGGAGACCCTATAATATTATTCTTTAATCAATTCAAAACAGTTTCTAATTATCTTGAAAAAATCTGGCTTATGAAAACATTCGGTAATATAGGACTATATTCTTGTGCAAGCGCTTTGCTGGCATCTTTTCTAATATTTCAGCCGGTGCAGGCGCGTCGTTACGACCGTTTATGGAAACAGGTTTTTCGCTATCAGGAGCAGGGATTTCCGGCTTCTGCCGGAAATGTTGTGGCTAAAATCCAGGCCAAGGCAAAGCGTGCGAACAACCGGAATCAGGAAATGGCTGCTTTTCTGGCAGCGGCTTCCTTGCGTCAGCAGATCAGTCCGGACAGTTTTTATATGGATTTTCCGGAGTTGGAGCGTCGGGTTGCCGAGGCGCAGACTCCGGCCGAGCGTGCGGTTTACGCTTCATTTGCCGCCGAGATCTGTCTGAATAATGAATATCGCGGTCCGTGGATTTCCTGGGCTGAAGCCGATAGTCTGCCCTTGGAATATTGGAGCCGCAAGGATTATCGGAAAAGAGCTCTTTATTATTATACACTTTCTTTGGCCGATCCGCAGGCTTTGAGTAGCGTTCGTCTGAATGATTACCTACCTTTGGTAAAACCCGGGACGGCCGACCGTTTCCTGGGACAGGATCTGCTTCATCTGATCGGACGGAGAGCCTTGGCGGGGATGAACCGTTTGGGGGCGGATAGAGCACTCCGTCAGGAAACTGTCTGCAAGATACTTTCTGTTTATCGCCAGAAGCAGAATCGCGAAGCCGAACTGTATTTTGTACTGGATTCCATTCAGAACCTTTCGCAGACAAACATTAGCTGGCAAGAGAAGAATCGTGATTCTTTGCTCTTCCAGAGCGCAGAATATCAGGCTTATGATGACGTAATGCAACGATTTGCTGATCAACCTTCTGTGGCTGAGGCCTATTTGTGCGCTTCGCAGATGGACTTCAGTAATCCGGAGAAAGTGCGCCTTCTGCAAACAGCCTTGGAGCGTTATCCTCGTTATCGGCGTATTTCTGCCCTGAAAAATGAACTGAAAAGCCTGAGTCAGCCTTATCTGAGTTGGGTTGTTGATGAAACCGGTTATCCCGGTGATACCATTTCCTGGACTTTGGCGCATCGTAGCATCCGTGATGTGGAGTGCCGGATTTATCGGGTTCCCCAAAGTTTGCAGGATACTTTGACCCGCCAACCGTTTGAAAAGGTTGGGAAAATGCTGCAAAAACAGGGGGAATTGTTGGAAACCCGCAAGCTGTCTTTGAAAGAAGAACCTTCGCCTTATGAATATATGCGCGATACGCTTTCCTGGACAGTACCTGAAATCGGTCACTATGCCTTATATTTTACGGTCCGTTCTCCGGAAGGTACCCAGCAGGAATGCCGTTTCTTCCAGTCTTCCGCATTGCGTGTTTTTTCTTTGGCTGAGCCCGATGGTCGAATGTTGGATGTTGTGGTAACCGATGCGCGTAGCGGTGCCCCCCGTTCGGGTGCAAAGGTAGAAGTACTGTCCCCGTCACTCGAGGAAGACAAGCAGCTCCGCATGGAAGCTTATACCGATGAGTGCGGACGGGCATCTATGGATATTTCCAATTTCAAACAATATAAGATCTATGCCAATTGGCAAGGAGATACCACGTGGTTGGATCCAATGAGCAAGGGGCGGTTTACTGTGCCTCAGACCACAGAGTTTTGGGGAGAGATATATACGGATCGTTCCTTGTATAGTCCGGGACAGACCGTTCATCTAGCCGGAGTTGTCAACAAACGTCGTGATTCCGCCTGTATGGTTGTGCCTGATACGCTGTTGCCTTTGTCGGTTTATGATGTCTCCGGCAAGGAAGTGCATCGTGACAGCGTGCGTACCGATGCCTGGGGATCATGGCGTATGGATTATCAACTTCCTTTGCAGGGGGCAAACGGCAGTTATCGTGTTCGGGTGGGAGAGGTTTCAGAAACCTTCTCTGTGGAAGAATACACCCGTCCGCATTTTGAAATCGTTTTGGATCAGACCAACCTGTCCCCCAAAGCCTGGGGAGATACGCTTCATGTATCCGGTACCGTGTGCAATTACAACGGATCACCGGCAGCCAATACCCGCGTTACGGCACAGTTCCGGATGAGCAATCCCCATAAACCGGGCTGGGAAGAAACGCTGCCGCAAAATGATACTCTTCAGACTGATGCCGCCGGCCGTTTCTGTTTTTCTTTCCCGGTGGGTGTTTCGCCCGATCCGGACAAACCGGAATATTCCTATCCGGCCAGCATAACTTGTACGGCTCTGCATCCGTCGGGCGAACAGGCCGAACAGACCGCTTATCTTCAGTTGGTTACGCTTCGCAATACACTTTCGATTCAAGTGCCCGAGGTGCTGAACCGTGATTCTGCAGAGTTGGTGTGTTTCCATCTGGAGAATACCCGTCGTGAATTGTTGCCAGGTACAGTCTTTTATCATCTCGAGCCGGCAGAAGGTGCTTCTTCCGCTACTATGGTGCAGGCCACCGGCAAATACATTGCCAATAAGGAATTCCCGTTAGAAGGATTGCAGGGGCTTCCGTCCGGACGATATATCCTGAAGGCCAATTCGGTCATTGAAAACGATACGCTGAAGGCATCCAGTCCGGTTCTTGTATATTCTCCAAAGGACACTCGTGTGCCGGTAGATACTGCATTCTGGTTCCGCACGGTGCAGCCCGATTTTACAGAAAGCAACCCTTTTAAATGTGAGATTGGTTCTTCGGAACGGGATGTCACCTTATATTATACATTATGTTATAACGGTAAGATACAGGAACGTAACGTGATGGAATTCAGTGATTCACTCTTTACGTTGCAGCTTCCATATCAGTCGGTTTATGGTCAAGGGGCCACTTTGCATCTGGCTTTTGTCAAGGATAATGAGGTCTATACCCGTGATATACGTATCAACCGTCGCATTGAAAACTCGCGATTGCAATACAAATGGCATACTTTCCGGGATAAACTTACACCCGGTGCCCGTGAGGAATGGACGCTGCAACTGACCGATTCCAAAGGTGAACCCGTGTCGGCCCGTTGCTTCTTTACGCTCTATGATGCCTCGCTCGATGCCATCCGCAGACATTATTGGAGACTTTCACTCCCGACGGTTCCTTATCTGGCCATGCCTTACTGGAGCAGTCGTTACTTGTCTGTAACCAGCTTCGGCATCAATTTCCCGTGGAAACATGAATTACAGCCTGTGGAAAGCTGGTCTGATCTGAATCTCAGACTCTTGGGATTTGCTACCGGTGGAGGTATGGTTAAGAATGCGAAGATGCTTTATCAGACTAATGGTGCTGTGTCTACCTGCCGTATGGCCAGTCCGAAAATGTTGGCTGAGGCTGTAGTCGCAGAAAATGAAGTCGCTATGGATATGGCGGCCGCACCTTCGTTGGAAACACATCCGGCAGTCCGTAAGAATCTGCAGGAAACAGCCTATTTCAATGCCGAACTGAATACGGACGAAGAAGGAAAGGTCCGTCTGTCGTTTGTCGTTCCCGAGGCTTTGACCCGTTGGCGTCTGTTAGGAGTAGCCTATACGAAGGATATGACTTATTGCCAATTGGATACTACTGTGGTAACGCAGCAGAAACTGATGGCTCAGCTCTTCCCTCCGGCTTATCTGAATGTCGGTGATCAGGCCCGTTTGCAGACCACGCTGACTAATCTGTCCGAGGAGGAAGACCGGGGACAGCTGACTTTGGAAATCCGTGACGCGGAAACCGATTCTGTGGTCTTTCGTCAGGAACAGCCGTTCCGTGTGGCTGGAGGAGAATCGGCACAATATGCCTTTACCTTTAGTCCGCAGGAAGGTGGCCGCAAATTGATTTGTCGTATTTTGGCTGACGGACAGCATCATGCCGATGGCGAGCAGCAGGAACTTTATGTGCTCCCGCAAACCGTTCCGGTGACTTATGCCCGTCCGTTCGTCTTGGAAGGCAGTAGTAATCATCGCATCACTTTGTCTGGACAGGATATGTACAGCCGCCAGGGAATCGCGCCGTCTTCCTGGTTCCTGGAATATTATACCGATCCGCTTTTTGCGGCTGTTCAGGTATTGCCTTTGTTACAGAGCTCAGAAGGTCGGGGGGCCGAGGAGACTGCTGCCGCCTATTATGCCGCGGTTTGTTCTGCCCATCTGTTGAAAACTCGTCCGCAAATACAGCAATGGCTGAACCGATGGAGCGATCCGCAATATATCCGTCAGGAAGATGAATGGTGGAAGTGGATGCGCCGTCTGAATTCCCGCTTGTGGGAAGAAACTTCGTGGAGCAAGGATTATGAAGAGTCTGGTGCCCGTCTGGAGGGACTGTATGCCGCATCCGGTTCGCCGGAGAAGGTAAACGCGCAGCGCCGTCAATTGCTCGACCGTCTTTTATCTTGCCAACAAGTTGACGGATCATTCTCCTGGATGCCCGGTTTGCGTGGGCGTTATTCGGTAACCGTACGGATTTTGAATCTGTTGGAAACTCTGCGCCCATACAGCGCGGCTTTGTCTGATCAGGAACTGGACCGCAAGGAACAACTGTTGCGCGACCGTGCCTTCCTTTATCTGCAGAAGAATTTCCGCAATGGCGCTGTTGTTCCCGAACCTTTGCGCCTGACTCCGACACCCGACGAAACCGATTTCTTGTGGTTGGCCGCCTGTCATTTAGGAGCTGATAAGGCATTGGAAGATCCTTCGGTGAAAGACGCTGTGGACGGACTGGCCCGGCAGAGCGCCACTTTGCCTTATATGCGGAAGATTGCTGCCGCTCGCACGCTATATGCCTACGGACGCGATAAAGAAGCCCTTGCCTGCATGAATTCTGTTGCCGAGCATCTGGTTACTGATTCTTTGGGTTGCCGTTATTTCGACACCGCCTTTTGGGGATCTGCTGCGGGTGAACAGCGCCTGCTGCTACATCTGGCGGCATTGGATATGTTCCGCGCCTTACAGCCCGAACAGATAGAGCGGATACAGGGCATGCAGCAGTGGGTGCTGTTGCAGAAGCGTATTCAAGGTTGGGACAATAACTATCTGTCCGCATGTGCTGTACAGGCCCTATTGCAGGACAAATCTTCTGAGAATATCGCTTCTGTATCCGATTCTTTGGTGCTGCATACCGCTTCCACAACGCAGCCGGTTGACGCTTCGTCTGCAGATCTGCCGGTGATGCGCTATATACTGCCGTTGGATAAAACAGCTTCCACTCCGGAGGCTCTTACCGTGAAGAAGCAGGACGACCGTCTGACCTGGGGTACCGCTTATACGCAATACGAACTGTCTCCCGATCAGATTGTGCGGGAGCAGAAAGAGTGGGGCGCCTTGTCGGTAGAGATCAGTCGCCTGCCCGATACTCTGACCGTGGGAGAAGAGATGAAGGCGGTTTACATGATCCGGGCTGACCGTGACTACGACTATATGCTGCTTCATATCAATTCGGCGGCTTGCTGTCAGCCAGTTTGGGTTACTTCGGGTTATCGTTCCATGCAGGGAGCGGGATACTATCTGTCTTTGGAGGAAGATGGGATGCTGCTCTACTTTGATCATCTGCAGAAAGGCAATTATGTTCTGGAAGTTCCCTACCGCGTACAGTTCAGCGGAACTTATCTGCATGGAGGTGCCGAATTACAGAGTTATTATGCGCCGGAGTTCAGAACCTATCTGCCCGGCAAGAGAATACATGTAAATGAATAAAAGAAAATATACGATTCGTTTCTTGCTGTCGTTTCTGTTTTTTGCGGGATTCAGTGGCACAGCCGGGGCCGTTTCCGGAAAAGCGGCTTGGGCCGGAACATACAATCTGGCCCGCTGGAACATTCCGTCCGGCGATTACAGCGGAATCACGGCCTTGGGCAATGGGCTTTATGCGGTAGTCAATGACAAACAGAATGCTTTTGTCCTGTGGCGCATCCGGCAGGACTCACTCACCGGAAAGGTGTTGCAGGTGGAGCAGGTGCGGCGGGTAGTTTTACAGGACTGCGGCGATCGTCCTCGTCTTGATCTGGAGGCCGTAAGCTGGTGGCCCGAAAAGAACTGTCTGCTGCTGGCCTCGGAGCAAGAACAGGTCATTCGAGGTTATGATTTGTCCGGTCGTCCGTTACATGATTCCTGGGCATTTGATGGAGAAGCCTCTCCACAGCAGATCCATGCCAATTACGGTTTTGAGTCCCTGACCGCAGATACGGCAAACGCCTGTATCTGGACCTGTACGGAAAATGTGCTGCGTACCGACGGAGATCCTGCGGGATTTACCAGACGTGAATCGGTTCTGCTACCGGTCTATCGTCTGAATGCCGAGGGTGGTCACCGTCTGGCTGGCCGTTACCGCACGGATAAACCTCAGGCGCGCAGTGCCGGTCGCACTTATTGCTTTGGTGTGTCGGAAATGCTTTCGCTTCCCGATTACGGTCTGTTGGTTTTGGAACGGGAGTTTTTTGTCAGTAAGAACTATCTGCGCAGCTGGGTAAACCATAAAATCTATCGTGTAGATCCACAAAGTCTGTTAGAGGCCGAGGGAGGAGAAGTAGAAAAAACTCTCGTGGTATCGTTTCGCACCCGCCTGAATCCTTTTTCCTACCGTCTGGCCAATTATGAGGGAATGGCTGCCGGTATCCGTTTGCCGGACGGCCGACAGACTGTATTGCTTCTGTGCGATGCTCAAAGTGGTGCCGGTAACCGCCTGTTTCATTTGAAGGACTATCTGCGTGTGCTGGTTCTTCCTTCTGTTACCGAATGATTCCAAATCTTAAAAACTTCAAGAATATGAAAAAATATAAGATAACCAGTCAGTCATTCCTTGGCTTGCTGATGTTGGTTCTCTTGGGCAGTTGTCGTGAAGAAAAGAAAAAAGCGGTTTTGCCCGAGTCAAAGGGTGTTCCTTATGAACTGTTGTTGGTGGTGGACCGCAATGTGTGGAACAGTCCTATGGGAGATTCTTTGCAGGCTGTTCTGAAAGGAAGTGTACCCGGACTGCCGCAGCACGAACCCCTGTTCAAGATGCTTCGGGTGTATCCCGAAAATTATGTGCAGATGTATACCACCATGCGCAACACCATGTTTGTCGAATTGGATTCTACTCTTGAGAAGCCCCGTTTGGCAGTGGCTTATAACGTAAAGGCCAAACCACAGGTATATGTAGAACTTAAGTCCCCAGATCTGAAGGGTCTGGAACATGTGCTGATGAAGCATCGTCAGGAGATCGTAGATTACTTTGTGGAGTCTGAACTGAATTTGGAAGCTTCGCGCTTGAAGAAGCGTTTTCATCGTGATACGGAGCAGGCGGCTCTCAAAACCTTCGGTTACCGCATTTGTGTACCCGATGAGATGCGCTCCATGAAACAGCGGGAGCAATTCCTTTGGGCGTCTACCGATCTGAATGAAAAGGACCTGAATCTGGTGATGTATACCTTCCCATACGATCCGAAGGCCGCTTTCTCGGATGTGGTATATTGGGTGGAAAAGCGTGATTCGGTGATGAAAAAGAACATTCCCGGCAGTCGTCCCGATCAGTGGATGGCTACCACTTGGGAAGAGGATATGCCTATTGTGTCGCTGCGGGAGCGTATGATCGATAACCGTCAGGCCTGGGAGTTGCGCGGTCTTTGGGAACTGCGACATGGAGGTATCGGAGGTCCGTTTGTATCTTTGGCCCGTGTGGATACGGCTGAAGGGAAGGTGATTGTATCAGAGGGATTTGTGTACTCGCCTCGTACGGACAAACGCAATCTGATGCGTCGCATGGAAGCGGCTCTACGTACGTTAGAGAAGATTAAGGAGTGAGAAAATAGAATGTATTTCTTGTAATCTGTCTCAAAATCTTTATCTTTGCCGTAAATAAAAGAAAAAAGATGATTTTGAAAAGAATATACATGTGGGGGCTGGCCTGTATGGCGGCAGGCGCGCTTTGGGCGCAACCGGAACTGAAAATTGACCGAGAAGTGGCCAATATGGGTGAGCTGATGTTCAAAATGCCCGGTAAGGCGGAATTCTCGATCGAAAATACAGGTACGTCCGATTTGCTGATCACTGATATCAATCCTTCCTGTGGTTGCACGACGGTAGACTGGACTCAAACCCCTATAGCGCCGGGCGAAACCGGAAAGATAGAGGTTGTTTACGATGCCAAGATGCTAGGTGTTTTTCAGAAGGATGTGGAAGTATATACCAATGCTTCAGAGGAACCGTTCTATTTGCATGTGCAAGGACGTGTCGTTTCCAAACTGGCCAATTATGAAGGATTGTTTCCCATAGATTTAGGTAATATTCGCTTGAATACCAATAATATTGAATTTGATAATGTCAATAAGGGAGACCGTCCGGTGGCGGAGATTGCCGTGGTTAATACCTCGCGCAGCAGTTATGTGCCTCAATTGATGCATCTTCCCCCTTATTTGGAAGCCCGTTATTTGCCGGAGAAACTTTCCGGAGGACGTATCGGAAAGATACAGCTGACATTGGACAGCAAGCGTTTGCAGCAGATGGGACTGAATCAGACCAATATTTATCTGGCGCGCGAAATGGGAGATCGGATTGGCGAAGATAATGAGATTGTTGTTTCAGCTGTATTGCTTCCTGATTTCTCCAAACTGACAAAAACCGAACTGGAACGTGCTCCGAAAATGGTGCTTTCTGCCGACTCTCTGGATCTGGGTGAAATGAGTTGGAGAAAGAAAAAGACCGGTGTAATAACTATTGAGAATCAGGGTAAGTCTCCTTTGGAAATCCGGACTATTCAGGTATTTAATAAGGCGGTCAATGTCAGTCTGGGCAATCGTAAGATTGAGGCCGGTGGTAAAACCAAGTTGAAAATTACGGTTTTGGATAAATATCTGGTCAAGGCCAAGAATAAACCGAGGGTATTGCTGATAACCAATGATCCGGCTCTTCCGAAGGTTACGATTCCAGTCAAGATTCGTACGGAAATAAAGTCAGAAGAAAAGAAATAATAACGATAAAAAAAATCGCGGGCTCCTGTCATGTGTAATCAATGACAGGAGCCCGCGATTTTTTTGTCCCGATCATATTCAAATTTTGTCCCGATGAAATTTGAACAGTGCGCTGTGCCGTGATTATTCCGACGGCGTCAAGGCTGACTCAATATAGCTTTTGCATTCTTCCATCAGCCATTTTGGGGTGGAAGTGGCACCGCAGATTCCTACCGAATGGCAACTGTCGAACCATCGCAGATCGATCTCCTGAGCCGCGTCGATCAAATGACTGTTCGGATTTACCGCACAGCATTCGTTGTAGAGTACGCGTCCGTTAGAACTTTTTTTGCCGCATACAAAAAGGATGACATCATGACGGGCGGCAAATTTACGAATGTTGGGCATGCGATTCGCCACTTGTCTGCAAATCGTATCATAATATTTGAATGTAGCGTTTGGAGCTATATGAGTCTCAATATATTCTACTATTTTTCGAAATCCGTCCAACGGTTTGGTCGTTTGTGAATAGAGAGAGATATCCTGATTGAAGTCCAGTTTGTTTACTTCTTCAGGACTTTCCAGAACAATAGCTGTGCCGTCGGTTTGTCCGACGAGGCCCAAAACTTCCGCATGACCGTTTTTTCCGAAAATTACAATCTGTCTTTGTGCTTTATTGTTTTGGTACTCCTTTTTGATTCTTTCCTGAAGATGAAGTACAACCGGACAAGTGGCATCAATGATATTTATCTGATTCTCAGTGGCCTTTATATATGTAGCCGGTGGCTCTCCATGTGCGCGCAGCAGAACTTTGGCTCCTTTGAGTTGTTCATACTTTTCATGGTCAATGGTAATGAGCCCCATTTTTTTCAATCGGTCACATTCTTTTCCGTTATGTACAATATCTCCGAGGCAATATAGTACCTGCCCTTTTTGTAATTCTTCCTCGGCTTTCCTGATTGCGCGGGTTACTCCGAAGCAGAATCCCGATTCCTGATCAATCTCGATAATCATAGGCTGGCGATTACACGGTTGAATTGTTCCATAAGCCATTCCTTTTGCTCCTCAGGAGTTAGATGGCTGTTGTCCAGCTCGATAGCGTCGTCTGCTTTTCGTAGTGGACTTACGGCACGTGTCGTATCAATCCGGTCTCGTTCTTGGACATTGTTTAAAATATCTTCATATTGTACTTTTTCTCCTTTGGCCGTCAGTTCGTCATATCTTCTTTGGGCACGGATCTCTGCAGATGCCACTACAAATATTTTAAGCTCGGCATTTGGGAAAACGCAAGTACCAATATCTCGTCCGTCCATAATGATTCCTTTTTCCTGTCCCATAAGCTGTTGCTGGCGCACCAGTTCGGAGCGGACAAAATCAAGGGCGGCTATGCGACTGACGTGTGAGGAGACTTCCAGACCACGGATTTCTTTTTCGACATTTTCGCCATTGAGACAGGTTTCCGGCCGGCCTTCGCTGTTCAGTGTAAAGGTTATACGGATATTCGGCAGTATGGTCCGAAGTTTTTCTGTATCCACCTGTCCGTCTGGCAGGAACAAGTTACGCCGCAAGGCCAGGAGAGTTACGGCGCGATACATCGCACCACTGTCAATATAGATGTAACCAATAGCTTTGGCCAGATCCTTGGCCATGGTGCTTTTGCCACAAGAAGAGAAACCGTCTACGGCAATGACTATTTTTTTTGTATTTCTATCCATGATTATCTTTAGTTAAATTGATAAGACACATTAAAAACGAAAGTAGGTGTAGATACATGATATTGCGCATAGGCCGCACCGAGCTTGAATCTTTGTAACTGTACGCCACCGCCGAAAGAGAGTCCGGCTCCGTGGGATTTGCCTGCTTCTTTCATTTCCGACGCTCTCCGAAAATTGTATCCGGCCGATAAGTAAAACGATTGTGACGGCAGAATATCCACACCCAGACTGAAATGGTTTAAGAACATGGTGCTGAATTTCTCTTTCCCTTCCGGATTATAATAATATTTATAGTTCCACCGTGTCAGATCATTCATGGTGACTGTAACCCGGATAGGGGCATGTTCCATTCCTTTGCTGAATCCTATGGACAGATCAAAAGGGATGCGTTCAAACCGATCATTGTATGCTTTTACCTGCCCTCCTGCATTACTGGCCACCGCCGAGAGGGATAAACCGGTTTCTTCGTTGTAGTAGTTCACTCCCAGATCTACAGCAAGTCCCATAGATTGGTATCCGGCCAATCCTGAATAAATGAATTTTCCGGTTACTCCGCCTGCCCAGTAATCGTTAAACAGGTATGAATAGGTACCTCCCAACATCATATCCAAAGAAGACAAAGTGCCAGATTCTATGCCTTCTTCATTGGTTTCCACAATATTTCCGTAATTGCAGAATTGTGCTACGAGTCCCCATGTATTACGCTCGCCTGCAGTATGGATATAAGAGGCGCTTCCGGTTTTTGATCCCTGCATATAAGTCATGAAGTTCAGGTTTAGTGTATTTCCTGATACAGAGGAAGATAATGCGGGATTCAGAAAAATAAGCGAAGCGTCGTCTTCAATCACAGATATAGCCTTACCTCCGAGAGCTGTAGCATGTGCGGATGCCGGTTGCTTTAGGAAATTGAAGACGGTGGAAGCCTCTTGCGCCCGGGCCGAGAGGGAGAGGAGGATTCCAAGAAGTAAACAGCCTGTTTTTTTCATTATGGTTACTATTTTGTGGTCAAAGATACATCTTTTTTAATTTATAACGTATAAAAAAGCCGTTTAGGGTGTCAGATTACGGAAAAAATAAAAAAGAATGCTTTTGCGGAAAAAAAAAAGAGAATTTCAGTGTCTTAAAATAAAAAAATGTGCTACATTTGCCACGTTAAGACGAATAAGTAAAAATAAAATATATTATGGAAATAAAAAAATCGCAGAAAGCAGATCTTGAAGGTAAGAAAAGCACCGGCATGCTGATTGGCTACGTGATTGTTCTTGCTGCTATTTTCGTTGCGTTCGAATGGACGCAGCGCGAGAAGAAAGTTGTTGAGTTGGAACCCGTATTCACGGCTACTGTTGAAGAAGACATGATTCCTATCTCCAAACAGCCGGAAGTAGCAGCTCCACCACCAGCAGCTGCACCTAAGATCGCTGAAATCCTGAACATTGTGGATAACGAGACCGAACTGGTAGAAGAAGAAGTGGAGAGTTCTGAGGAAATGAATCAGGCAATCGCTCCTGTAACCGGTACCGGTGGTGTTGCTTCTACAGGTCCTACAGGTCCGGTTGGTCCGGTAGTTGAGGCCGTAGAGGATGAGACAATCCATACTGTTGTAGAAGAGAATCCGGAATTCCCGGGTGGTGATGCGGCTTGTATGAAATGGTTGCAGGAGAACATCAAGTATCCGCCAATCTGTGTGGAGCAGAACATTCAGGGTCGTGTAATCGCAACCTTCGTGGTAAATAGGGACGGTTCTATTGTAGATATTGAGATCGTAAGAAGTCCGGATCCTTACTTGTCAAAAGAAGCAGAGCGTGTGCTGAAGATGATGCCACGTTGGAAGCCGGGTCGTCAGAGAGGAAAACCGGTACGTGTGAAATTCTCTTTGCCAGTGACATTCCGTTTACAGTAATATAGGAAATTTAAAGGCTGCCTTGTGCAGCCTTTTTTTAATCAAGAATGTTTTGTTTATGTATACTTCAGAAGAAATAGTAGCTTTTGTAAAAGCGCAGGTTGAGAATATGAATATTAAGGCTACGCCGGCCGGACTCTATGATCCTATCCGTTATGTGCTCTCTATGGGAGGCAAGCGTATCCGTCCGGTTCTGATGCTGATGGCCTATAACCTTTATCGTGAAGATTTGGAGCGTATCGTTCCCTTGGCTTTGGGCCTGGAGACCTATCATAATTACACGTTGTTGCATGATGATTTGATGGATCATGCGGATCTGCGCCGTGGAAAGCCTACGGTACATAAGAAGTGGAATGAAAACACGGCTATTCTCAGTGGTGATTCCATGCTTGTTTGGGCATATTCTCTGATGCAACAGGCTCCGGCAGAATATTTGTCGGCTGTATTAGACCTTTTTACCCGAACCGCTTTGGAAATCGGAGAGGGACAGCAGTACGATATTGATTTTGAAGAGCGTCAGGATGTTACTGAGGCTGAATATATAGAAATGATCCGTCTGAAGACTTCTGTATTGTTGGCATGTGCCCTGAAAATCGGAGCTTTGGTAGGAGGAGCGGAAGCGCGTGACGCCGAGTTGTTGTATCAGTTTGGCGAGAAAATAGGACTGGCTTTTCAGTTGCAGGATGATTATCTGGATGTGTATGGCCAGTCTGAAAAGTTCGGAAAGAAAATAGGTGGAGATATATTGTGTAATAAGAAAACCTATTTGCTGATCAAAGCCTTTGAATTGTCAAATGAAGAACAGCGCCGTATTCTCAAAAGCTGGCTTGATTGTAAGAGCTATGTCGCTGAGGAAAAAATTAATTCGGTACGTGCTATTTATAATGAAGTAGGAGTCCCGGCCTGTTGCAATGAAAAGATCCAGGCTTATTTTGAGGAAGGGTTGGAACTTCTCGAAGAAGTGGCTTTGTCCGAGACTAAGAAAGAAAATCTGAAACGCTTTGTATTGTCCCTATTGAATCGTGATCTGTAATTATGTACATTATTGATACGCATGCCCATCTTTACGGAGATGAGTTTACAGAAGATATTGATCTTGTTTTGGAGCGGGCCCGGCAGAATGGGGTGGGAAAGATTTTTTTGCCCAACATCGATAAGGCCAGTATTTCTGCATTAAATGCTTTAGCGGAGCGTAACCCCGGTTTCCTTTATCCAATGATGGGGCTTCATCCTACAGATTTGGACCAGGATTATCAGCAGGTACTCCGGTATATGGAAACTTTGGTGGCTACTCCCGGACATCCCTATATAGGTATCGGAGAGGTTGGACTGGATTATTATTGGGATGACAGTATGAAGCGGGGACAGTTGGCGGCTTTTGATTTTCAGGTGCAATTGTCCTTGAAATATGGCCTCCCTTTGATGATTCACAGTCGTTCAGCTCATGACGATTTGGTACATGTGTTGCGGGAATATCGTGAAGAGCCTCTTCGTGGAGTGTTTCACAGTTTTGTGGGAACTCCTGATGAAGCGGCCGAGCTGCTTGATTTTAAGGGCTTTGTCTTGGGTATTAATGGCATCGTTACTTTTAAAAAGTCAGATTTGCCAGAAACACTGCTCGCTGCGGTTCCATTAGAGCGCTTGGTCTTGGAAACTGATGCTCCGTATCTGGCTCCTGTGCCTTATCGTGGCAAACGTAATGAGAGCGCCTATCTGCCCTATGTCGTACAGAAATTAAGCCAGATTTATGAGGTCGCAGAGTCAGAAGTCATTCGGTGTACAACAGAAGCGGCATTGGAGATTTTTGATCGGGTAGAAGCATAAAAGGGAGCAAAAAGAAATATTTCATAAGTTAACGCAATTTTTTCTTTGTGGAATAGTGGATAAGAAGAAAAAAAAGAATATTTTTGCACCTGATTTCGCTTGCATATCACATTTTTTTTGTAATTTGCACCCGTTTTGAGAATGTAGCATTTTTTTGTACGTTTTCAAGAATGAAAGGAGAGATGCTCGAGTGGCTGAAGAGGCACGCCTGGAAAGCGTGTATACGTCAAAAGCGTATCGGGGGTTCGAATCCCCCTCTCTCCGCGATAAATAATAAAACAATTAATAATCTTAAAAAATTAGACACACAATGAAAAAGTTATTTGCAATTATTGCGATGATGGGAGTCTTTGCATTTGGCGCGACTCAGTCGATGATGGCTCAGGCCGACTCTGCAGCCGTGGATTCAGCTGCCGTTGACACAACTGTTGTTGATTCAGCTGCTGTTGATACAGCTGCCGCTGCTGTTACTGAAGATATCGCTCAGGAGCCAATCGTTGAGGAAGGTGGTATTCACAAAGAATTGAAGACTAAGTTTATCGAAGGAGATGCAGGCTTCATGTCATTGGTAGCCATCGCATTGGTCTTGGGTCTTGCTTTCTGTATCGAGCGTATCATTTACTTGAGCTTGGCTGAGATTAACGTGAAGAAACTGTTGAACTCATTGGAAGAGAAATTGTCTGCAGGTGATGTAGAAGGTGCAAAGGAAATTTGCCGTAATACTCGTGGTCCTGTTGCTTCTATCTGCTATCAGGGTCTGATGCGTATTGACGAGGGTATCGAAAACGTAGAGCGTTCAGTTGTTGCTTACGGAAGCGTACAGTCAAGCTATCTGGAGCAGGGTTGCTCATGGATCACTTTGTTCATCGCTATGGCTCCGTCTTTGGGATTCTTGGGAACTGTGATCGGTATGGTTATGGCGTTCGACGAGATCCAGCGGGCTGGTGATATCTCTCCGACAATTGTTGCCGGTGGTATGAAGGTGGCCTTGATTACTACTATCTTCGGTATCGTGGTTGCTTTGATTCTGCAGATTTTCTACAACTATATCCTGTCAAAGATCGAGACTATTACCGCTCATATGGAAGAGGCTACAATCTCTCTGTTGGATATGTGTATGAAGTATAACTTGAAAAAATAATAATCATGATAAAGACCGAAAAATTGTCTAAGAGCATGTTGAACGTCTGCATTGCAGTCATTCTGATTGTATTTGCGTGCTTCTTCATGATCGGATATGACAACCCGATGGGGGATTATAATGCGCCTCAGTGTACCGACGCTGTTATTTACCTCATGTACGTGCTGACCGGTATTACAGCTCTGTTGGCCGTATGGAGTGCAATCAAGAGCATTAAGGAAGGTATGGGAGCCTCTGGTGAGAACCTGAGTGGCGTTCCTGGAGGTAAAATTAGTTTTATTTCCGTAGTTCTGTTGATCGCTTCTTTGGCTATTGGTTTGTTGACAAACTTGAATGAGCCTGATTTTACTGCTGCTGATGGTAATGTTACCAGTGGAGCAATGGTTTCAGTTGTGGATATGTTCATCATTTCAACTTATATCCTGATGGCTGTAGCCGCAATTGCAGTTGTAGTTAATATGTCTGGCATTATCAAAAAGAGCGCACAGAAGAAATAAAAACATCGTTTTCAATTTATAAAACTAAAAATTAAATGGCAAAGAAAAAAAGAACAGTACCTGGTTTGAACGCAAGTTCTACTGCGGACATTTCTTTCATTTTGCTGATTTTCTTCCTGGTGACCACTTCTATGGATACTGACATGGGTTTGGTTCGCCGCCTTCCGCCTCCACCAGAGGATGAACAGAGTGAAGCTGAAATCGATGTAAAGGAAAGAAACGTACTGAACGTAAAAATCAACTCTGCCGGTAATTTGATGGTAAATGGTGACTATATCGGTTTGGATCAACTTTGCGAACGTGCAAAGGAATTTGTTCAGAATCCGAACAATTCACCGTCATTGCCAGAAAAGCATGCCAAGAACATTCCATTGTTGGGTATGTGTGCGGTAACCGACAAACATGTGATTTCTGTTCAGACCGACCGAGGAACAAGCTATAATGTGTACTTCCAGGTTCAGAATGAATTGGTACGTGCTTATAATGAACTGCGTGATGAATTGGCTAAGGCTAGATTTGGCAAAGTTTATGCAAATTGTACCGATGAGCAGCAGGAAGCTATCCGTGGCTATTACCCACAGAAGATTTCTGAAGCAGAACCTAAAAATTATGGAGGAGAAAAGTAATGAGCAGATTTAATAAAAAGGGTAGTAGAGAGATGCCCGAAATGAATACATCTTCACTTCCTGACTTGATCTTTACCATTCTGTTCTTCTTTATGATTGTAACCACTATGCGTGAGGTTACCTTGAAAGTGAAGTTTACTGTTCCGGCTGGTACTGAATTGGAAAAGCTGGAGAAAAAATCAGCGGTATCATTCATTTATGTAGGTCCTCCAACCGATCAGTTGCGTGCAACAATGGGTTCAGGAACTCGTATTCAGTTGAATGACCGTTTTGCTGAGCCAGCTGAGATTATGGATTTCGTAGCGCAGGAACGTGCTAGTATGTCTGATCAGGCTGCACAGCAGATTTCATTAAAGGTAGACCAGAAGACCAAGATGGGTATCGTTACTGATATCAAGCAGGTATTGCGTAAATCATGGGCTCTGAAGATCAACTATTCAGCAAGTAAACGAAATTAAGCTGATAGCAGATTATTCAAATAATTATAAAAATAGGCATTTCCTTAATTGGAAATGCCTATTTTTTGTGTTTGTATTACTAAAATTGCTATTTTTGTAGTAATCTATAAAATATAACACAATATGAAAGCTTTAAACTTAGACAGTTTGGATGAGCAGATTCTTCAGATGATTGCGTCAAATGCGCGTATTCCTTTTCTCGAAGTTGCTCGTGCATGCCGGGTTTCAGGTGCGGCTATCCACCAGAGAATTCAGAAGTTAGTGAAGTTAGGAGTTCTGAAGGGTTCTCGGTATATTTTGGATCCTGAAAAGATTGGTTATGATACTTGTGCCTATATGGGCTTATTCCTAAAGGATCCTTCGGATTTTGATCGTGTGGTAGCAGCGTTGGAGCAGATTCCTGAGGTGGTGGAATGCCATTACACAACCGGTGATTATGATATGTTCATCAAGATTTATGCTCGTAACAACAATCATATGTTGAGCATCATACATGATAAATTGCAACCATTGGGCCTTCAGCGTACGGAAACCATAATTTCCTTCCATGAGGCCTTTTCGCGTCAGATGCCTATTACAGATATTGCGGCACGTGATACGGATCGGAGGGCTGATGGGGATGATGACGAGGATGAGGATCTGTCAGAATAATTAAAAAGGGATACCAAAATGGTATCCCTTTTTAATTATTAATAATAGATATTATATAATGTGAATGGATTTACAAATATTAATATAATTGCTCTTTCTGGTTTTCTTGAAATTGCATCAAATGTTTTAGTTTTAGTTGTTTTTTCTCTCTGTTCTAACTTGCTGACTTTTAATATGCTTTTTTCTTTGTTTCTTTATTGTTTTTTATATTTAATTTCGGTTCATACACTTGTGTATGAAGTGAAAATAAATAAATAAATAAATAAATAAATAAA
>OKWR01001268.1_pt1 | contig 17944 bp, 13 predicted proteins | sample 1607101 | NCBI WGS metagenome assembly OKWR01 (sample SAMN04414076, study PRJEB24778) | human gut metagenome | material: faecal | host: Homo sapiens
TGATAGTTGCGGATTTTAGGAAATAATGAATTTAATAATTATGGATGCAAAGATAGCAAAATTCATAATTTTGTAACATAATTGTATTATATGTAATTCTTAATTTTTTTAAATCATAGCACTATTCTTCAAAAAACATACCCCTAAACCAAAACATCCGATATCCTATGTTTAGACTGAAACTGAATATCGGATGTTTTGGTTTAGGGGGTGAGATATCTGGTCATTCAAAGCGAATGGATTTGATCGGGTTGATTCTGGATATCAGTAAGCTGGGTAGAACCAGTACGCAGACAGAAACCAGAAGAGTAGCCAGATTTACTAATATTATATAGGTCCAATTAATTTCCATGGGCACTTGCTCTACATAATAAACCTGTGGATCCAGGCAGATGACTCCCCATTGCTGCTGGATAAAAATGATGATAAAAGCCAGCAGATTGCCCCAGAACAATCCCTTGCCTACAATAAATAAGGAAAACCAAAGGAAGATTCTGCGGATGGAGCGGTCGCGTGCTCCCAACGCTTTCAGGGTTCCGATAAAGCTTGTGCGTTCCAAAATGATGATAAGCAGGCCTGATATCATGGTGATGCCGGCAACGCCTGTCATCAGAATCAGAATAACCCATACATTGGTGTTCAGTAGATCCAGCCATGTGAACATCTGTGGATACAGGTCTTCGATCGACATTGTGGCAAAAGAAGCTCCATGGATGTCTGTTCCAAGCTCTACGTTGATACGTTTGGCGAGTTTCTGTGTCGTCGCTTTCAGATTGTTATAGTCTTTCAGACTTATATTCAGAGAACTGCATTGATTCTTTTGCCAACCGTTGAGCTTATTGCAGGTATAGAAATCGGTAAAAACGAGGTTGTTGTCCAGTTCCGAGATATTGGTGCGATATATGCCCTTGATGAGAAAGCGCCGGGCGCGTATGTTTCTGTCGAAGAAATAGGCCGAGATCTTGTCGCCAGTCTTAAGCTGCAGTTCTCGTGCGATATTCTCGGAAATGATTATTTCGTTCCCGGCTTTTTGGTCGCTGAAAGCTGGTAAGCTGCCAGACAACAGAGACTGGTGAAGAAAGGTTGTGTCATATTCTTGGGCGATACCTTTCAGAACAATTCCTTTGAACTGTTCCTCGGTTTTCAGAATGCCGGCTTTCAGACAGGTGCGTTCCCAGTGCGCAATGTTGGGAGTTGACTTGACAATGCGTAGCAGGGAGTCGTTGACGGTTATAGGATAGGATTCCGAAGAGGTCAGGCTTTCGAAGTTCTGTATTTGAATGTGTGAACCGAATCCGACGAGCTTGTTTTTGATTTCCTGTTTGAAGCCTAAAACGACACAGATGGAGATGATCATGACGGCTACTCCGATAGCAACACCGCCTATGGCAATCCGGATTGCCATTTTTGAAGCGCCCTTTTCACTCTTCTTGTTTTTAAAAAGTCTTTTGGCTACAAAAAAAACAAAATTCATTTTTTTAGATTTAGTTGATACTTTCCTGAAAAGATAGGCCCGAAAAGAATGATACACTCTTTTCGGGCTTACCGGATATTATTGATATGTTTTATTCGACAACCCGACCCGGATAGGCTTCCAAAGCTTTGCGAAGCACTAGGATGGCCTGGTTCAAATCTTCTTTCTTTAAAACATAAGCTATGCGGACTTCATTTTTTCCAGATCCGGGAGTCGTATAAAATCCGGAGGCTGGAGCCATCATGACAGTTGCGCCTTCATAATTAAATTCTGTGAGACACCAGGCGCAGAATTTTTCCGCGTCGTCGACCGGTAATTTGGCAACCGTGTAAAAGGCTCCCATAGGAATCGGTGAGTATACACCCGGAATGCGGTTCAGTCCGTCGATGAGACATTTTCGGCGTTCCACATATTCATCATAAACTTCGCGGCTGTACTCTTCAGGGGCGTCCAATGAAGCTTCTGCTGCAATCTGACCGATCAGAGGAGGGCTGAGACGTGCCTGACAGAATTTCATGACAGCCTTGCGTACTTCTGCGTTTTTAGTGATCAGGGCTCCGATTCGGATACCGCATTCGCTGTATCGTTTTGATACGGAATCAATCAGTACGACATTGTTTTCAATACCTTCCAGATGGCAGGCCGAAATATAAGGAGATCCGGTGTATATGAATTCCCGATATACTTCATCTGAGAACAGATATAAATCGTACTTCTTGACGAGATCACGAATCTGATTCATTTCGCGATGAGTATATAAGTAGCCCGTAGGATTGTTCGGATTGCAGATCAGGATGGCGCGTGTCCGTTCATTGATTAATTCTTCGAATTTTTCGACTTTGGGCAAAGAAAAGCCTTCTTCGATTGTTGTGGAAATGGTACGGATAACGGCACCTGCAGAAATGGCAAAAGCCATGTAATTGGCATAAGCCGGTTCTGGAACAATGATTTCATCCCCCGGATTAAGGCATGACATAAATGCAAACAGCACTGCTTCCGATCCTCCGGACGTGATGATGATGTCATCGGGTGACAGGCTGATATGGTATTTTTCGTAATATTTAACCAGTTTTTTCCGATAGCTCAGATAACCCTGGCTCGGACTGTACTCCAAAACGGTACGGTCAATGTTGCGAATTGCATCCAAGGCTGCTTGGGGAGTGGGCAGATCAGGCTGTCCGATATTTAAATGATACACGTGTATTCCGCGTTCTTTAGCCTGCTGTGCCAAAGGAGCAAGCTTTCTGATAGGTGATTCCGGCATTTCCTGGCCGCGCGTTGAAATTTTTGGCATATTATCTTTAGTCTTTGATAGATAAAATAGAGTGATTAATCAACTTGCAAATATACGATTTTGGAGTTAAATCGGCAAATAAATGAGTTTTTAATTATAGTAAGATGGATCTTAATGTGCAAAACTGAATGATAAGTAAAAATAATTATGTAAGTTTGTAGCTAATTTGATTGTGTCTTACTAATTAGGAATAAAATTACTAGTATTATAAAGAAATAAGTTATGATGAACGAATGGTTTGAGTGTAAAGTGAGGTATGAGAAAACTATGGAAAACGGAATGCTGAAGAAAGTAACGGAGCCATATCTGGTTGACGCGTTGAGCTTTACAGAGGCAGAACGGCGCTTCCTGGAAGAGATAGAACCGTTTATGTCCGGTGAGTTTCAGGTTTCGGACATTAAGAGAGCCAAGTATGCCGAATTGTTTGAGACAGATGATGAATCTGCAGACAAGTGGTTCAAGGCCAAGGTGGCATTTATTACTTTGGACGAAAAAACCGGCGTGGAAAAGAAGAGTGCCCAAAATATGTTGATTCAGGCTTCGGATTTGCGTGATGCCGTAAAGCGGTTGGATAAAGGTATGGAGGGTACAATGGCTGATTATGAAATCGCTTCGATTATGGAAACTCCGATTATGGATGTATTTCATTATAAGGCTGCCGAAGTGGAAAAACCTGAATTCCCTGAGGCTGCTCAAGTTTAATCTGTAAAAAGGAAAAGATTATGTCTGTTGCTCAGGAAATTATCAAAATCAAAAAAGAGCTTCCAAAACATGTAGAACTGGTTGCCGTTTCCAAGTATCATCCGGCAGAGTTGATTCGGGAAGCTTATGCTGCCGGACAAAGAATTTTTGGAGAAAGTCAGGTTCAGGAACTGCAGCGCAAACACGAGGAGCTACAGATGGAAGGATTGCAGTGGCATTTTATCGGTCATTTGCAGACCAATAAAGTAAAGTATATCGCTCCTTACATATCCCTGATTCATTCTGTTGATTCTGTGAAGTTGCTTGCTGAAATCAATAAGCAGGGACAGAAAATCGGCAGAAAGATACGTTGCCTGCTTCAGTTGCATGTGGCTCAGGAAGAGAATAAATATGGGTTCACAGAAGAAGAGTGCCGGTCGTATCTGGCATCGGGTGAATGGAAACAGCTCACTTATGTGGAACTGTGTGGTGTTATGTGTATCGCGACGAATACGGACGATGAAGAGGTTGTGCGCCGTGAGTTTCATCGAATGTCCGTTTTCTTTAAGGACGCAAAACAGAAGTATTTTGCCGGTCAGGAATCTTTTTCAATATGTTCGTGGGGGATGAGTGATGATTATCCGCTCGCTATTCAGGAAGGAAGCAATATGATTCGTGTCGGATCAAAGATTTTTGGCGCGCGTGTTTATTGAGTTTTTATTTGGAGAAAACATATAAATCGCTTATTTTTGCGCAAACCAATCTTTTTTGTGCAATGAATATACCGAGTTTTAACGCGTGTATAGAGAAAAGCATCAAGGATAATTGGAACCTTGATGCTTTATCTGATTATAAAGGGGCTACCATGCAATATAAGGATGTAGCCCGGGTAATTGAGAAACTGCATATTATCTTTGAATATAGTGGAGTTAAACCTGGAGATAAAGTCGCCTTATGTGATAAAAATTCAGCTCATTGGGGAGCCGCTTTTCTGGCGGTTTTAGCCTATGGTGCAGTAGCTGTGCCGATTCTGCATGAATTTAAGGCTGATCAAATACATAATATAGTCAATCACAGTGAGGCCAAGCTGCTTTTTGTCGGTGAACAGATCTGGAAGCAGTTGGATGAGAAGGAAATACCGCATGTGGAAGGAGTAATCAACATTATTGATTATTCGTTATTTGTCAGTCGGACGGATAAAGTGGTTTATGCCCGTGAAAACCTGAATCGTCTTTTTGGAGAGAAGTTCCCTAAGTTTTTCCGTTCCAATCACGTGTCCTATCATCAGGATCAGCCGGACGAACTGGCTGTAATCAATTATACTTCGGGTACGACCAGTTTTTCCAAAGGAGTCATGATTCCGTACCGTGCCTTATGGTCAAATTATGCTTTTGCTCAAGGTGCTTTGGGAGAACATTGCAAGCCGGGAACAAATGTCTTGTCTATGTTGCCAATGGCACATATGTATGGTATGGCGTTTGAGTTTATCTTTGAATTCTGTCAGGGATGTCATGTGTTTTTCCTGACCAAGATGCCGACCCCGAAGCTGCTTTTGGCTGCTTTGGCGGACGTGAAGCCTATTATTGTGATTGCTGTTCCGCTGATTATAGAAAAAATAGTAAAGAAGGCGGTTTGGCCAAAAGTGACTCCGAAGGTGAAAATGCTGATGAAGCTTCCGGTTATCGGTCAGAAAGTGAAAGACCGCATCCGCGAAGCCATGCGCGAGTCGCTGGGTGGAAATTATTATGAGGTGATTATCGGCGGTGCTGCTCTAAATCATGAAGTGGAAGCTTTCCTGAAAGAAATCGGGTTTAATTACACCGTAGGTTATGGAGCTACCGAGTGCGCGCCGATTATTGCGTATGAGGACTGGAAATACTTTAAAGAAGGATCTTGCGGTAAGGCCGCTCCTCGCCTGGAGGTAAAAATTGACAGTAAGGATCCTGCTCATGAAGTCGGCGAAATTCTGGTACGCGGCACTAATGTTATGCTGGGCTATTATAAGAATGAAGAGGCGACAGCAGAAACGTTGGATAAGCAGGGCTGGTACCATACCGGTGATCTGGGTTTGCTTGATGAAGAGGGTAATCTTTTTATCAAAGGCCGCAGTAAGAATATGTTGCTGGGAGCCAGCGGTCAGAATATCTATCCCGAAGAAATTGAGGATAAGCTGAACAATATGACTCTGGTTGCAGAGAGTCTGGTGATTCAGAGTAATGAGAAACTTTATGGTTTGGTGTATCCGGATTTTGAAGAGGCCGCAAAACTTGGTCTTGAGGAAAAGGATCTGATGCAGATCATGGAGCAGAACCGTCAGGAGTTGAATGCGAGTATTCCTGCCTACAGTCAACTGGCTGGTATAAAGATCTATAAAGAAGAGTTTGAAAAAACACCTAAAAAGAGTATCAAACGATTCCTGTATACCGATGTGGAAATCTGATCTGCAAGATGAGCGGATAAAAGTAACTTATCTGTTTCATAGTGGTGTTTCCTTGGAATTTGCCGGTTGTATTGTGATCATTGATTATTATCAGCCGGCAGATTTCGCGGAGATTTTACATCCTGAAGTGGAGCGCCTTTTGCGGAAACAGAAGAAAATATATGTGTTGGTTTCGCATGCGCATTCAGATCATTTTGATCCGATAATCCTGGCTTGGAGTAAGTTGCCTTGCGATATCACTTATATTTTTTCAGAAGATATAAGGCGGCAGCTCCCATTTCAGATGTCGGTGCAGCATTTCATGAAAAAAGGAGACACTTATCAGGATGATTGTCTCTTTGTTCGGGCTTATGGGTCTACGGATCAGGGAGTTTCCTTTTATCTGGAAGTGGGAGCGTGGAAACTTTTCCATGCGGGAGATCTGAATAATTGGCATTGGAACGAAGAGTCTACCGAAGAGGAGATTGAGCAGAGCGAATCGGATTTCTTGCGTGAATTGGCTGATATAGAGGAAAATTGTCCTGAATTGGATTTGGTCTGTTTTCCGATAGATCGCCGTTTGGGTAAGGATTATATGCGAGGCGCCGAACAGTTTCTGTCGCGGATACGGGTGCATTATTTTATACCAATTCATTTTACTTCAGGCGGATTTTCTTCGATTGCCGCGTTTCGTCCGATTGCGGCCTGTTATGGCGCGACATTTTGGGAAATTAAAAAAGAGTGTGACAACATAATCATTAATAAAACCGGAACATAATTATGGAAATAAAGTCAAGATTTGATCATTTGAATATAAATGTAACCAATTTGGAAAGAAGTATTGCCTTTTATGACCAGGCTTTGGGCTTGAAAGAGCATAGTCGTAAAGAAGCCCCAGACGGTTCTTTTATTTTGGTGTATTTAAGCGATGCTTCGAAGAATTTTTTACTGGAATTGACTTGGTTGCGTGATCATCCTCAGGCATATGAATTGGGAGAGAACGAGTCGCATCTTTGTCTGCGCGTTGAAGGGGATTATGATGAGGTGCGTGCTTTTCATCGTGAAATGGGGTGTATTTGTTTTGAAAATCAGGAGATGGGGCTGTATTTTATCAATGATCCAGACGATTATTGGATTGAGATTTTGCCTGCACTATAAATCAGACGAGGAGAGAAATGAGCTCATTTCTCTCCTCGTCTGATTTATATTTTTGTATGTGTTTTTTGTTTAGAAAAACGATACGTCCTATTTTAGACGGATATAATGTTTAAATAACTATAAATACTTTGTTTGTTTGTGTGATTATACTTATTTTTGATATATAATTGTATAAAATTGAATATAAATGAACTTCAAATATTTTCTTTCCGGGATGGCCTTGATGATGACCCTGTATGCCGGAGCCCAAAAGATAACTATCGGGAATTATACATTTAAGAATGGAAGCGAGTATCAGGGTGAACTTTTTAAAGGTAAACCTTATGGAAAAGGTATCACGAAATATCAGAACGGAGATACTTATCAGGGGGAATACGTAAAAGGAAAACGTCAGGGATTCGGTGTCTATACGTTTTCCGATGGGGAAAAGTATGAAGGCCAGTGGTTTCAGGACCAGCAGCATGGAAAAGGCATTTATTATTTTATGAATAATAACAGGTATGACGGGCTCTGGTTCCGGGATTACCAACAGGGACAAGGCACTATGTATTATTACAATGGTGATGTTTACGTAGGTAACTGGCGTGGAGACATGCGCGAAGGGCAGGGCACTTATACTTTTGCCAATGGCGCTTTTTACAAAGGGCAGTGGCAGAATGACCGGAAAGAGGGCAAGGGAGTCTTTGATTGGAATGACGGATCGCGTTATGAGGGATCCTGGAGAAACAACCAGAGAAATGGCCGTGGAACCTTCTATTATTCAGATGGGGATGTCTATTCCGGAGAATGGGTAGATGACATTCAGCATGGAAAGGGAACCTATAAGTTTCATAACGGTGATGTTTATGAAGGCGATTATGTTCAAGGAGAGCGAACAGGTGAAGGTGTCTTTACTTTTGCCAATGGCAATAAATACGTAGGACATTTTCAGGCAGGAGAACAAAGCGGACAGGGTACTTTTACTTGGGCGACCGGAGCGACTTATACCGGTAGCTGGAAGGCTAATCGTCGTGATGGAAAGGGTGTGTATACCTGGAGCAATGGTGATGTCTATGATGGTGAATGGAAAAACGGCCAGATGGACGGAGAGGGAATCCTTCGGCTTGCAGAAGGAACCAAATTCAAGGGGTCCTTTAAGAATGGAGAGAAAAATGGGGCCGGAATTCTGGTTAATGCCGATGGTGAACGATATGAAGGAGGTTTTCTGAATAATGAGAAAGACGGAGCATATGTGCTGAAAGATAAAAATGGAAATATCATAGAAAAAGGTACCTATGTTCGTGGAATAAAACGAAATTAAATTATCCAACGACCTTTAAAAGGCCTTATAAAATCTTAATTCTTATGGCAGTAAAAACAACTAAACGGCCTACTAGTGCCAGATTGAAAATGATCAAGAATGATCCTTGGCTTGAACCCTATGAGCAGATCATCAGCGATCGTCATGAGTATGCGGTTCGTCGAATGAATGAATTGACAAACAATGGGGCTCAGACCTTGTCTGATTTTGCGAGCGGTTATCTGTATTTCGGTTTGCAAAAAACAGAGAAAGGTTGGGTTTTCCGTGAATGGGCTCCCAATGCCACGTCTATCTTTCTGGTCGGTGATTTTAGTAAATGGGAGGAACTTCCTCAATATGAACTGAAAAGGATCAATGATGCCGGAGTGTGGGAAATTAAACTGCGTAAGACTGCTTTGAAGCACGGACAGTTTTATAAGTTGAAAGTTTATTGGGAAGGCGGTAGCGGAGAAAGAATTCCTGCCTGGGCAAAACGAGTGGTTCAGGATGAAGAGAGCCATATTTTTTCTGCCCAAGTTTGGGATCCGGAATGTCCTTATCAGTTCAAGAAGAAAAATTTCAAGCCGAAGGCCAGTGTCCCTCTTATGATTTACGAGTGCCATGTCGGTATGGCTCAAGACGCTGAAAAAGTAGGAACATACAAGGAGTTCCGCGAAAACATATTGCCTCGAATTGTGGCCGACGGATATAATTGTATTCAGATAATGGCCATACAGGAACATCCATATTATGGTAGTTTCGGTTATCACGTGTCAAGCTTCTTTGCTCCGTCCAGCCGTTTCGGTACACCGGAGGATTTGAAGGAACTGATTGATGCCGCGCATGCTCAAGGGGTGGCGGTTATTATGGATCTGGTTCACTCTCATGCCGTGAAGAATGAAATGGAAGGCTTGGCTAATTTTGCAGGTGATCCATGTCAGTATTTCTGTCAGGGTGACCGTCGGGAGCATCCGGCTTGGGATAGTCTGTGTTTTGATTACGGCCGAAATGAAGTGGTTCATTTCCTGCTCTCCAATTGCAAATATTGGTTGGAAGAATTCCAGTTTGATGGTTTCCGCTTTGATGGTGTCACTTCGATGCTGTACTACAGCCATGGTCTGGGTGAAGCCTTTATGAATTACGGAGATTATTATAATGGTGGACAGGACGATCAGGCCATTTGTTATTTGACTTTGGCCAATCTGCTGATTCATGAAGTAAAGCCAAAGGCAATTACTATTGCCGAAGAAGTTTCCGGAATGCCAGGACTGGCATCATCTTTCAAAGACGGAGGAATCGGTTTTGATTACCGCATGGCCATGAATATTCCGGATTATTGGATAAAACTGATTAAGGAGTGTGCGGATGAAAACTGGAAACCAAGCAGTATGTTTTGGGAAGTAACCAACCGTCGGAAGGATGAAAAGACCATTTCTTATTGTGAAAGTCATGATCAGGCCTTGGTTGGTGACAAGACTATTATATTTCGTCTGGTAGATGCCGATATGTATTGGCATTTTAAGATTGGTGATGAAAATTACCAGGCTGAGCGCGGTATTGCTTTGCATAAAATGATCCGTTTGCTTACAGCTTCGACAATCAATGGCGGTTATCTGAACTTTATGGGAAATGAGTTTGGACATCCGGAATGGATTGACTTCCCGAGAGAAGGTAATGGCTGGAGTTATAAATATGCGCGTCGTCAGTGGCATCTTGTTGATGATAAAGATTTATGCTTTAGGTATTTAGGGGATTTTGATAAAGAGATGGTTCATTTGATTAAGAGCGTCTCCGGATTTGAGAAGACTCCGGTGGTTGAGGTTTGGCATAATGATGGCGATCAGGTATTGGCCTACAGTCGCAAGGATTTGCTGTTTGTGTTTAACTTCAGTTATAACCGTTCTTATTCTGATTATGGATTTATGATGCCTGAAGGTTCCTACAGAGTAGTGCTGAATACCGATGCGCCAGAATTTGGCGGTCATGGTCTGAATGATGACAGTATTGAGCATTTTACACTTCATGATGATTTGCTTGCCCGTGATGGCAAGGGATGGTTGAAGCTGTATCTTCCGGCTCGCTCTGCTATGGTACTTCGCAAGAAGTAAAACGTTGATGTAAAATCATGCGAAATAACGAGAAAAATAAATTTATGTGGAGGGCTGCAAAGCTGTGTTCCACGTTGTTGTTTGCCCTCTTCTCTTTCTTGTATCTATACTGCATGCAATCGGACCTGTTGGCGTGTTTTCAGTACATCCTTTCGGATGGACTCACGTCCTACAGTCCGCTTGTGGGCGGATTGGTAATTACATTCTTGCTGGTGTTTTTGGGCGAGTTGCTGGCTTATGTCTGGGCGCTGCCGATGCAGTTCGTAGCCTTGTCGTATTTCCCGTCTGCTTTATGTCTTTTGTTTTTGACCATGTGGACACCTTTGCCGGGAGGACTCGTGGCGCCGCTACATGGTTGGGTCTGGATCGGGGTTATTCTCTTTTTGGGAAGCGGGTGTGTGTATTTGCTTAAAAAATATGCCTCTTTCATCGTTAAAGATAAATATAGCTTCACGGATATATGGTCAAACCTGGTGTTTCTGCTCCTTTTGTTTCTGGCAGTGGGCGGTCTGGGAAACACTTGCGATACCTTGCATAGGCTGCTGAGAGCCGAGCGTTTGCTGGATGAGGAAAGATTTGATGTCATAGCCGACTTGCGGACCTATTCCCGAGTTGAGTCGCATACTTATTCCGCGATTCGCGCTTTGGCACTGGCGAACGAACACAGGTTGGGAGAGGAATTGTTCCGTATGCCGCAATGCGAAGGGGCAAAGGAACTGTTAGTCTCTGAGCGTGACTTTTTGTCGCACGACAGTCTGGATTATAAGTTTTATGGTTTTTGGGGAGCCAGGCCGGGGAAGCATGTTCAGGAAAAGCCGGATTTGTTTTTCAAGATGATTCTGGACCGCCATTTGTGCGATTCGCTTCATCGTTCGGATGTGGCCGATTATTATCTGTCCAGTCTGTTGCTGGATCGCAAACTTGATCAGTTTGCTGCAGAAGTAGAAAACTACTATCCTTTGAACGATTCGTTGCCCCGGCATTATCAGGAAGCGCTTATTTTGTATAAGCGGATCCGTACCGCTCCTGTATGTGTTTATCAGAATGAATCTTTAGAAGAAAATTATAATGACTATTTGCAGATTTCGCGTGAGAAGTCTGCTCCTGTTGTTATTCAGAACAAGCTTCGTAAGGCATTCGGAGCTTCTTATTGGTTTTATTATTACAAACAATAAAAAGAGGGTTTCAAATTTGTGCTTCGGGAGATATATTTTTCGATATTTTGTGCATAATAACCGAAAAGTGTATTGTTCGCATCGTTTTTTTTTTATACCTTTGCACACTAAATAGAAACACGTCAAAGGGATGTATATAAAAGAAAAGGATTTAGCTCATCCGTACCTGAAAATGTACGGAAAGGCAACAGATCAGAAAGTCGGGTATTGCAAACTAAATCATTTAGATTGCAAGATGTCGGCCTTTTCTCTTTTCGTTGTTTCACAGACTTTACGGCATATTAATTGTTAGGCCACCTTTTCGGTATTTCTTTACCGGAATGAGTGGTCTTTCTTATGTCCGTACGTTTCACATCGCAAGTAAAGAACCAAACAATAATAACTATAATAATTTAGATACAATAGTATTGTGCAATGAGAAATGTAACACTTATCCTCGACGACGGGAGCAAATTTTGTGGAAAGTCGTTCGGCTATGAGAAGCCGGTGGCAGGCGAAGTTGTATTTAACACAGCAATGATGGGATACCCTGAGAGTTTGACCGATCCGTCTTATGCCGGACAGCTTATGGTACTGACTTATCCATTGGTGGGAAACTACGGTGTTCCGGCCTTTACTTTTGAAGAAAATGGTCTGGCTACCTTTATGGAAAGCGACAAGATTTATGCTTCTGCGATTATTGTTTCCGATTACAGTAATGAGTATTCCCACTGGAACGCCAAGGAGAGTCTGGCCGACTGGCTGAAGCGCGAACAGATTCCGGGAATTACAGGTATTGATACTCGCGAACTGACAAAGGTGTTGCGTGAGCATGGTGTTATGATGGGTAAGATCATCTTCGACGATGAGCCTGAGAATATTCCTCATGCAGATTACAACGGCGTAAACTTTGTAGACCGTGTATCTTGCAAGGAAATCATCCGTTACAACACCGGAGCGCCAAAGAAAGTCGTGTTGGTTGACTGTGGTGTGAAGCACAATATTATCCGTTGTCTGATCAATCGTGGGGTAGAGGTAATCCGCGTGCCTTGGAACTACGATTTCAATGATATGGAGTTTGACGGTCTGTTCCTGGCCAACGGTCCCGGTGACCCGGACACTTGCGAAGATGCCGTGGTAAACATCCGCAAGTTCCTCAACTCAGACAAGGTGCGTCCTTGTATGGGTATCTGTATGGGTAACCAGTTGCTGAGCAAGGCCGCAGGAGCCAAGATCTATAAGCTGAAGTACGGTCACCGCAGCCACAACCAGCCGGTTCGCATGGTCGGTACCAACAAATGCTTCATCACCAGTCAAAATCACGGATATGCAGTAGACAGCGATACTCTGGGACAGGATTGGGAACCATTGTTTGTGAACATGAACGACGGATCTAACGAAGGTATCCGTCACAAGACAAATCCTTGGTTCAGCGCACAGTTCCACCCGGAAGCTTGCAGCGGTCCGATTGATACTGAGTTCTTATTCGATGATTTTGTAAAACTTCTTTAATTCTTGACTTTAAATGATTGACAACAATATTAAGAAGGTCCTGCTGTTAGGTTCAGGAGCCTTGAAAATCGGTGAAGCCGGTGAGTTTGATTATTCTGGTTCTCAGGCCTTGAAGGCTCTGAAGGAAGAAGGTATTGAAACCGTATTGATCAACCCGAACATTGCCACAGTGCAGACCAGTGAGGGTGTGGCCGATCAGATTTACTTCCTGCCGGTAACTCCGTTCTTTGTAGAGAAGGTAATCGAGAAAGAGAAACCACAGGGTATCCTGTTGGCTTTCGGTGGACAGACCGCTTTGAACTGCGGTGTGCAGCTTTACAAGAGCGGTATCCTGGAAAAATACAATGTACAGGTACTCGGAACACCGGTTCAGGCCATTATCGATACTGAGGACCGCGAGCTGTTCGTAAAGAAACTGGACGAGATCGATGTGAAGACCATCAAGAGCCAGGCTTGCGAGAGCATCGAAGAGGCACGCAAGGCTGCTGCCGATCTGGGTTATCCGGTTATCATCCGTGCCGCTTACGCGTTGGGCGGTCTGGGTTCCGGCTTCTGCGATAATGAAGAAGAACTGAACAAACTGGCAGAGAAAGCCTTCTCATTCTCACCGCAGGTATTGGTGGAGAAGAGCTTGAAGGGCTGGAAGGAAATTGAATACGAGGTAGTGCGCGACAAGTACGACAACTGTATTACCGTATGTAATATGGAAAACTTCGACCCGCTGGGTATCCATACCGGTGAGAGTATCGTAATCGCTCCGTCGCAGACACTGACCAACTCAGAATATCACAAGCTGCGTGCCTTGAGTATCAAGATCGTGCGCCACATCGGTATTGTGGGAGAGTGTAACGTACAGTACGCGTTCGACCCGGAATCAGAGGATTACCGCGTGATCGAGGTAAATGCCCGTCTGAGCCGTTCTTCAGCTTTGGCATCAAAGGCAACCGGTTATCCGTTGGCTTTCGTGGCTGCCAAGTTGGGTATGGGTTACGGTTTGTTTGAACTGAAGAATTCGGTAACCAAGACCACTTCTGCTTTCTTTGAGCCGGCATTGGACTATGTAGTCTGCAAAATCCCTCGTTGGGACTTGGGTAAGTTCCGTGGCGTAGACCGCGAATTGGGTTCATCCATGAAGTCTGTCGGTGAGGTGATGGCTATCGGCCGTACCTTCGAAGAGGCTATCCAGAAGGGTCTGCGTATGATCGGTCAGGGTATGCACGGCTTTGTAGAAAATAAGGAGCTGGAGATCGAGAACATCGACGCAGCTTTGCGTGAGCCGACCGACAAGCGTATCTTCATCATTTCCAAAGCACTTTCAAAAGGCTATACAGTTGACCAGATCCACGAACTGACCAAGATCGACCGTTGGTTCCTGGAGAAGTTGGCCAACATCAAGCAGACTTCACGTGAGCTGCACGCCTGCAAGAATATCAACCTGCTCGACAACGAACTGCTCCGCAAGGCGAAGGTTCAGGGATTCACCGACTTCCAGATTGCCCGCGCTTTGGGTATGGAAGACGAGCTTGACATTGACGACGCTATCCTGATTGTCCGCAACCGCCGTAAGGCAGCCGGCATTGTTCCGGTTGTGAAGCAGATCGATACATTGGCTGCCGAATATCCGGCACAGACCAACTATCTGTATCTTACCTATAGCGGTGTAGCCAACGATATCAAGTTCGAGCACGACAAGCGCAGCATCGTGGTATTGGGTTCCGGAGCTTACCGAATCGGTTCATCCGTAGAGTTCGACTGGTGCGGTGTGCAGGCTCTGAACACCATCCGCAAGGAAGGCTACCGCTCTGTCATGATCAACTATAATCCGGAAACCGTGTCAACCGACTACGATATGTGCGACCGTCTGTATTTCGACGAGCTGACATTCGAGCGTGTTATGGATATTCTGGATCTGGAGTGCCCGCACGGTGTGATCGTGTCTACCGGTGGACAGATTCCAAACAACCTCGCCATGCGTCTCGACGGCCAGCACATTCCATTGTTGGGAACTACTGCCAAGAGCATCGACAACGCCGAGGACCGCGAGAAGTTCTCTGCCATGTTGAACCGCATCGGTGTTGACCAGCCGGAGTGGAGCGCCCTGACCAATATGGAAGATGTAAACGCCTTCATCGAGAAGGTTGGCTTCCCGGTATTGGTTCGTCCTTCATACGTGCTCTCCGGTGCTGCCATGAACGTATGTTCTAATCAGGAAGAGCTGGAACGCTTCCTGAAACTGGCTGCCAACGTATCTCAGAAGCATCCGGTGGTAATCAGCAAGTTCCTGTTGAATGCCAAGGAGGTAGAAATGGATGCTGTTGCCAAGGACGGAGAAATCCTGGCATACGCCATCAGCGAGCACATTGAGTTTGCCGGTGTCCACTCAGGAGATGCTACCATCCAGTTCCCGGCACAGAAACTGTACGTGGAGACCGTACGCCGCATCAAGAAGATCTCTGGCGAGATTGCCCGTGAGCTGAAGATCAGCGGTCCGTTCAACATTCAGTTCCTGGCCAAGAACAACGACATCAAGGTTATTGAATGTAACCTGCGTGCTTCACGAAGCTTCCCGTTCGTGAGCAAGGTATTGAAGATAAACTTCATCGAGCTGGCTACCAAGGTAATGCTCGGATTGCCGGTAAGCAAACCGAACAAGAGCCTGTTCGACTTCGATTATGTAGGAATCAAGGCCAGCCAGTTCTCATTCAACCGTTTGCAGAAGGCCGACCCGGTATTGGGCGTAGATATGGCTTCAACCGGTGAGGTAGGCTGTCTGGGCGACGATACCGACAACGCGCTGATGCAGGCCATGCTTTCAGTGGGCTACCGTGTTCCGGAGAAGAACATCCTGCTCTCTACCGGAGGTGCCAAGCAGAAGGCAAGCATGCTCGATGCGGCCCGCGAGCTGAAGGAGAACGGTTACAACCTGTATGCTACCGGAGGAACCAGCCGCTTCCTCACAGAAAACGGTATTGAAAATACATTGGTATACTGGCCGAACGAGGAGGGACATCCTCAGGCATTGGATATGCTGCACCAGAAACAGATCGACATGGTGGTGAACATTCCGAAGAACCTCACCGAAGGCGAGATCAGCAACGGTTACAAGATCCGTCGCGCCGCCATCGACCTGAATATTCCGTTGATCACCAACGCACGTCTGGCAAGCGCATTTATCCATGCATTCTGCAAGATCAAGACCGATGACATTGTCATCAAGAGCTGGTCAGAGTACAAGTAATAAAGCTTATGTATGAATTTTGAAATCATCTTTGTATTGCTATGTCTGGTTGCAATGATCGTTGCTTTAATCAACGACCGTATGCGACCAGGCATGGTCCTTTTCTCGGTGGTTGTGCTTTTTTTGTGCACCGGAATCATTTCTCCGAAGGAGTGTCTGGAAGGATTTTCCAATAAAGGCATGATCACAGTAGCCCTGCTTTTCTTAGTGAGCGAAGGTATTCGCAAGAGTGGGGTATTGGAACAGTTCATTTACCGGCTGCTCCCGAAGGAGAAGTGCAGTGTGGCCAAGGGCAACATGCACATGCTTCCAGTTATCGCCTTTATCTCAGCCTTTTTGAACAATACACCGGTAGTCGTTATTTTTGCCCCGATTATCAAGAACTGGGCCCGACGGACCGGACTCTCAGCCACCAAATTTCTGATTCCGCTTTCCTATGCCACTATTTTGGGCGGTATGTGTACCCTCATCGGTACTTCCACCAACCTGGTTGTCGACGGTATGATTCAGGAAGCGGGTTACGAAGGTTTTACCATTTTCGAACTCGGTAAAATCGGAGTGATCATTACCGTAATCGGTATTGTCTATCTGGTTCTTTTCTCGAAGAAACTCTTGCCCGAGGTAAATGCCAAGGACGAAGAACTGGAAGATCTCACCGCCGAAAGCAATGTGGTTTGTGTAGAAGCCGTGATCGGAGCCCGTTTTCCCGGTAACGGCAAGACTTTGAAAGAATTCGACTTTCCGCGTCACTACGGTGCTACGGTGCGCAGTCTGCACCGCAACGGTGTGCGTCTGGAAGGCGACTGGATGAATATCCGTCTGTGTGAAAACGACACCTTAGTATTGGAAACCGACGACAAGTTCATCCCGACCTGGGGTGACAGCCGTGTCTTTCTGATGCTTTCCGTGATGGATGCCGACATGCAGATGGAGCGCAAAAAGCGCTATTTTGCCATGATCCTGTTGCTGTTTATGATTGTGGGTGCCACGGTGGGCGAACTTCCCTTTGTGGCTAATCTGTTTCCCGGAGTCAAGCTCGACATGTTTTTCTTCGCGTGTATCACCACAGTCATTATGGCCTGGACAAAAATGTTTTCTCCCAAGAACTATACCAAGTATATTTCCTGGGATGTACTGATTACGATTGCCTGTGCCTTTGCCATCAGCAAGGCCATGGAGAATTCCGGCTTTGCCTCGTTCATTGCCAATCAGATTATCGGACTCACCGATTCACTGGGACCGCACGCCCTGCTGGCCATTATTTTCCTGATCACCAATCTGTGTACGGAGCTGATCACTAACAATGCCGCCGCCGCTTTGGCTTTCCCCATCGCTTTGGCCGTGTCCCGTCAGTTGGGTGTTGACCCCACGCCGTTCTTCGTGGTGATCTGTATTGCCGCTTCGGCTTCGTTCTCCACACCGATCGGTTATCAGACCAACCTGATTGTGCAGGGTATCGGAGGCTATAAGTTCACCGACTTTGTACGCATCGGTCTGCCGTTGAATATCATCGTATTCATATTATCCATCCTATTAATCCCCATGTTCTGGAACTTCTAAAACAATATAGAAGATGACACAAGAGAATAACATATATCCCATCTATGACAAGATGATGACCCGTGCC
>OKWR01001270.1_pt1 | contig 17895 bp, 19 predicted proteins | sample 1607101 | NCBI WGS metagenome assembly OKWR01 (sample SAMN04414076, study PRJEB24778) | human gut metagenome | material: faecal | host: Homo sapiens
TTGTTGCTCAGGAACTTATAAATTAATTTAAATCAAAGTGTTGCGGAATTAAGGATACCGAAAGCTGATGAATATCAAAATCCACATGATAATACACACCGGAAGCACATCCCAACAGAAAAAACAGCAAAATAGCCAGACTACCCTTCATAATCCCCTCCTTTCTTGAAAAAAAGTTGATATACAAGCAGAGCAGCCACAGAGCTGCCTAAAATACTTAACCCGGCAATCAAAGCAGCCTGTTCGCAAAAATATTTCAGATTATCCATAATCAGTCTGTTTGTCCCTATTGAGAAGCCTAAAATAAAGAGCAGGAAACAAATCACAACCTGAATAAGAGAAGTCACCTTATGAATTTTAGACACACAGCGAAAGCGGTAGCCGACAACAGCTCCCGAAGCCATCAAAAAAAGAAAAATAAACATGTAAAATAAATAGTTTAATATTCTGTTACCAATAAAATTTTATACCTACACTAAAATATACGGGTATAAAATCATGGCACATTCGTAAAATTAAAAGATCTTATCGACCAAATTATTTTCATATTAAAACTACTATATTTCTTCTCCTATTTCTAAAGCGGGTGCAAAGGTATATTTTTTTTAGATAATGCACATATATAAAAAACACAAAAAACGTTCCGATACTGTAAAAACAATAATCGGAACGTATCTTATCATCAAAAACTCCTGTTTACAAAAGGAATTTAACTATATCATTATAACAAGCCAACAACATCAGTCCCATCAACAAAGCCAGTCCTACCATTTGGGCGCGCTCCATAAACTTCTGGCTGGGCGGACGACGCATAATCATTTCGGCAATAAGGAAAAGTACATGGCCGCCGTCGAGTGCCGGAATTGGCAAAATATTCATCACAGCAAGCATAAGGCTCAGGAAAGCAGTAATTTCCCAAAAGCTTTGCCAATCCCAGGTAGCAGGGAAGATACTTCCGATAGTACCGAAACTGCCCACATTCTTTACACCTTCAGAAGTGAACATATATTTCAAGTCACTCACATAACCGGAAAGCACAGTCATACCATGTGAAATTCCGGCAGGAAAACTTTCCCAAAAGCCATAGTCGTTATGAGCCAAAGCACAATAATCAAAAAGGCTTTTCTTAACAATACCCAACATATAATCTTTGGAAAGCTGTAAGGTAACAGTGTCTGCCACGACCGAGCCTTCAGACTGGAACACGACCTGCATCTGGCGCAATCGGGCACTGTCAGCCGGACTGCATCCCGCAGCCAAAACATCTGACTTTTTGGCCATCAAATAATCGAAATCACTCCAAGTACTCACAGCCGAGCCATCTACCGACAAGATCCTATCTCCTTTTTGTATTCCCGCCTGATCAGCAGGTAAACCAGGAAGTACAGAATCAATAACCGAAGGAACTATAGGAGCCATAAACGGTGGCTGTTCTTTGAGCATTTTCAATAAGTCCAGTTCTTCAGCCAGGTGAATATCAAGCGTGCGTCCGTCACGTTCTACGGTAATGGTTTGAGCCTCTGTTAAAGTGCGGTACACATTGGCATCCCAACGTTCGAACGGTACACCGTCTGCAGCCAACAAACGGTCTCCGTCACGGAATCCCAATTTCTCGGCCTGTTCATTAAATTGAAAACCTTGGGTAACATTTTTCATGGGAAGATATTCCTCACCCCAGGCAAACAGTACCATAGAATAAATAAACAGTGCCAACAAGAAATTAACCAATACACCACCGATCATAATAAACAGGCGTTGCCAGGCTGGTTTGGCACGAAACTCCCAGGGCTGCATCGGTTGCTTCATCTGCTCGGTATCCATACTCTCGTCAATCATACCGGCAATTTTAACATAACCTCCAAAAGGCAACCATCCCACACCATATTCCGTTTCATTCTTTTTCAGTTTCGGGAATATGCGTGTAATCCATTTATCCTTTGTGCTGAACAAATGAAAATAAGGATCAAAAAACAAATAAAACTTCTCCACCTTCACTTTAAAAAGCTTAGAGAAGAAAAAATGCCCTCCTTCATGCAAAATAACCAGAATCGACAGCGACAAGATCAGCTGAAGGGCCTTAATTAACGCAGTATCCATAAATCTTTTATATAAATAGGTATAAAATTTGGGTTCAACAAATGAATAAACTTACAGCCATCCGCTTACCAAAGCACGGGTTTCGGCATCTGTTTGCAAATAATCATCTAAAGAAGGAGTTGCAACATAAGAAATACAGCTCATAGCCTTTTCCATTAGATCACTCATCTGCAAGAAACCGATGCGGTCTTCCAAAAAGGCACGGTTCACAATCTCGTTAGCAGCATTCAGAATACAAGGCATATTACCTCCACGGCGCATCGCTTCGAAAGCCAACGCCAGATTGCGAAAACGCTCCATATCCGGACGCTCAAACGTAAGCGGTGACGCCTGACAGAAATCCAAACGGTCAAATGAGCTGTGCAAACGTTCCGGATAAGAAAAAGCCAACTGAATGGGTACCCGCATATCCGGTACTCCTAACTGCGCTTTCACAGCACCGTCGGCAAACTGTACTGCGCTATGCACAACCGACTGAGGATGTACCACTACCTCGATCTGTTCTGGAGTCAGATCAAATAACCACTTAGCTTCAATAACCTCAAATCCCTTGTTCATCATCGAAGCGGAATCAATGGTTATCTTGGCCCCCATATCCCAATTCGGATGTTTCAGAGCCTGCTCCTTAGTAACATACTGCAACTCTTCACGGGAGAAAGTTCGGAACGGCCCGCCTGAAGCGGTCAGAATGATTTTTTCTATCGGACTATGCTCCCCCATCAGACACTGGAAAATGGCAGAATGCTCCGAATCTACAGGGATTATGGCGGCATGGTGACGCAAAGCCAGTTCTGTAATGAGCGCTCCGGCCACTACCAAAGTTTCCTTATTTGCCAAAGCAATGGTCTTATGCGCCTCTATGGCACTGATGGTAGGACGCAAACCGGCAAAACCCACCATGGCTGTCAACACAATATCAATGGCTTGTTCACGCACCACTTGACAGATAGCATCAGCACCGGCATAAACCTTAATTGGCAAGTCAGACAAAGCCTCCTGTACCTGAGTATATTTAGATTCATTGGCTACTACTACCGTTTCCGGACGGAACTCACGCGCTTGCCGAATAAGCAAATCAGCATTATTATTGGCAGTCAGTACGTAGGCTTCGTAAAGATCGGCATGTTCGCGGATTACTTCAAGCGCCTGAGTTCCGATAGAACCGGTTGATCCCAACAACGCTATTTTCTTTTTCTTATTCTCCATCAAAATCTGTTTCATATAGATTAGACAATCCGTCGGGCAGACACACATAGATCATATTCTCGTCATGATCTATATCCCGAATGAATTCTTCATGGGCGGGTATCAAGAAATCCCGCCCGTCGGGACGTTTGATTTCAAAAAGTACATTCACAGTTGATTCATCCACCGATTCGATACGGCCCAAATATCCCGATTGCTCATCAGTCACACCAAAGCCCACGAAGTAACTCCAGGAATAAAATTGATCTTCAGCATCTCCAGCCAAAGCTTTAGGAAAAAACACCTCCACTCCCGTCATTTTGCGGGCATCCTCTTCTGTGTCAATATCCTCAAACTTGACCAATGCCGTAGAACGGCTTTTAAAACGGTATTCTTCTAGAAAAAACGGCACCAGAATACCATCCATACGACAAATCAGATAGTCAGTATCTACCCGATCAAAAATATCATCGGTAAAACTTAAACAAAGTTCGCCACTCACTCCGTGGGTTTTTGTCAGCACTCCTATCTTGTATACTTCATTTTCGCGTATCATCAGTCCATACGTTTTATGTTTGCACCCAAAGCATTCAAACGGGCTTCAATATCTTCATAGCCACGGTCAATCTGCTCAATATTATGAATGAGGCTGGTACCCTCGGCACTCATGGCTGCTATAAGCAGAGCGATACCGGCACGGATATCAGGTGAAGTCATCTTTCCGGCACGAAGTTTCATTTGCTTGTCATGTCCCACTACTACCGCACGGTGCGGATCGCAAAGAATAATCTGGGCTCCCATATCAATAAGCTTGTCCACAAAGAACAGACGGCTCTCGAACATTTTCTGATGAATGAGTACTGATCCCTTAGCCTGGGTAGCCACCACCAGCAGCACACTCAGCAAGTCAGGAGTAAGTCCTGGCCAAGGCGCATCACTGATAGTCATAAACGAACCGTCAATAAAAGATTCTATCTCATAATGCTCTTGCTCCGGAATGAAAAGATCATCTCCTTCCCGTATAATCTCAATACCCAATCGACGGTAGGTATCCGGAATGATACCCAAATGTTCAAATGCAACATTCTTGATACGGATACCGGCACCTACCATGGCTGCCATACCGATAAAACTGCCCACTTCAATCATATCAGGCAAAATAGTATGGTCGGCTCCACTCAAAGAGGCCACTCCGTCAATGGTAAGCAAATTGGATCCTACCCCACCGATACGAGCTCCCATTGCATTGAGCAAATGGCAAAGCTGTTGCACGTAGGGTTCACAAGCAGCGTTATAAATTGTGGTACGTCCTTCCGCCAATACGGCAGCCATAATAATATTGGCCGTACCGGTTACTGAAGCCTCATCAAGCAGCATATAAGCACCTTGCAATTTCTTGGCACGAATCTGAAATACTTCCTTGACCGCATCATAGATAAATTCAGCGCCCAACTTCTGCATGCCCAGAAAATGAGTATCCAGACGACGGCGTCCGATTTGATCACCTCCTGGCTTGGCCACCATGGCCTTTCCAAAACGTGCCAGCAACGGACCGATCAGCATAACACTGCCACGCAGTTTGGAACAACGTGCCAGAAATTCATCGGTCTGCAAATAATCGATATTTACCTGATCGGCCTGAAAAGAATAGGTTGCGTGTCCTTGCTTTTCAACTTTTACGCCTATATCACGCAACAGCTGAATCTGGTTGTTTACATCCAGAATATCCGGAAGATTCCGGATAATGACTTTCTCCGAAGTAAGCAATACGGCACACAGCACCTGTAATGCCTCGTTTTTAGCCCCTTGAGGTATAATCTCTCCGGAGAGTTTTCTTCCGCCTTCAATTAAAAATGAAGCCATATCGTCAACAGTATCTAGCTTGTTTTTAGTTTCTTTTTCGGTTATTCTTTCTCTGCATACGTAACCCCATTGCAGTCCCTCCTAAAGAACGCGACTGCACGGAAGCAAAATGAAAATGCTCCAGATCTATCTGCACCTTTCCGTCAGTATAGGCTGCCAAATCAGAAGCGACCTTCTCCTCATCCATACCGTCCTTGTTCCAATTATAAAGACTCTGCTTCATCTGATTGGCCACTAAAGGAATCAGGGCATCACGTTCCGGCCCGTCTTCCATATCCTTAAGTTTCTTGAGCAAGCTCTCCAAAAGGAATCCATAATGACGATAACGAATACGTTTCATCGGATAAGCCAAAGGCTTGGGTTTGGCATGAAGTGTAGTTTCCGGAGTTATCTCATAAGGATAATCTATATCCAACTGATAATTAGACATCACTGCCAGATGATCCCAAAGTTTATGATTGAAATCGGCTACATCACGCAAGTGCGGAAACATATTACCCATAATAGAAACAATCGTATTCGCACAGCGTTGACGCTCTGTCCGGTCTTCTATGGTCAGGGCATAATCCACCATATTCTGAATGCCGCGTCCATATTCAGGCATTGGAAGTTTTTTACGTTGTGTATTATATTCCATCATAACAGTTTTTTAGGAGTTGAAGCAACAAATTCTTTCAGATAGAAAGGCTCGAAATAAGCCACATCCTCAAAGTTGCCAAGCGCAATTCTCTTTTCCGCCAATGGGAACATATTTCTGGCTATCGGCTGGATATTAGGAAGGAAATGAGCATTAGGGTGCTTGATTGTGTCCTGACACTTAGCAGCTCCATCTCCAAAGAAATACACGGGATGTTCTGCCAGAAACTCAGCATAAGAATGTTCATCAATAATGTCTGCACCAACAGGGCGTACTGCTTTCAAAGCCCGGTCATACACCGCAGAATAAACCTCCATACGGCGGGCATCAATCATTGGAACCAACAAAGCGTCCTCCGGCAATTCATCATGATAGAGCAGTACCGGCACACAAAGTAATTCTAAGGTAGGAATAGCCAACAGTTTACAGTCACGTGCATAGCAAATTCCTTTGGCCATAGACACACCGATCCTCAGACCTGTATAAGAGCCAGGGCCGCAACTTACAGCAACCGCATCCAAAGGCATCGCATGACTGTCCGCAAACGACAGAGCCTCATCCACAAAACTTCCTAACAACACAGCATGCGACGGACCTTCAAAATCCGCTTTCTCAAATACGTTCGCACCGTCTTCACTCAAGGCTACAGAACATACCCGAGTGCTGGTTTCAATATGCAGAATACAAGACATACTTTATTTTTACTTTTTATTAATTCGCAAAAATACAATTTTCTGCTTGCATTTTTGTAATTTTGCACAAAATCATTTGTTAAATTATGATACAGTCAATGACAGGTTACGGCAAAGCTACAGCCGTATATAATGGAAAGAAAATAAACATCGAAATCAAATCTCTGAACAGCAAGGCACTTGATTTGTCTACACGCATCGCATCTCTTTACCGTGAAAAAGAAATCGAAATCCGAGCTCTGATCGCCACAACCTTGGAACGTGGAAAAGTGGATTTCAGTCTTTGGATCGAAAAAGATGAGAATCTAAATGCCACACCGATCAATGGCGCTTTACTGGAAAATTATTACAAACAGATTCAGACAATAAGCAGCGAGCGCAATATCCCTTTGCCAAACGATTGGTTTGCAACCTTATTGCGTCTGCCTGATGTACTGACCCGTGCAGAAGTAGAGGAATTGACGGATGAAGAATGGATCACAGTAAAAAAAGGCATTGAAGAAGCTTTGCAGAAACTGGTAGACTTCCGCAAACAGGAAGGTGCCGCACTCTACAAGAAATTCTCGGAGAAACTGGATAATATATCCGCTCTTCTGAAAAGTATCGAACCATACGAAAAAAGCCGCACAGAAAAGATCCGCCAACGTATCATTGATGGACTGAACTCTATCCCCGAGGTAGAATATGACCGCAACCGCCTGGAACAGGAAATGATTTACTACATTGAAAAGCTGGACATCAATGAAGAAAAGCAACGACTGGCCAACCACCTGAAATATTTCAAGGAAACTATGGATACGGGCCATGGACAAGGTAAAAAACTGGGATTCATCGCCCAGGAAATGGGACGCGAGATCAACACGACCGGCAGCAAGAGCAATCAGGCAGAAATGCAACAGATCGTAGTAAAAATGAAAGACGAACTGGAGCAGATCAAAGAACAGGTATTAAATGTGATGTAACACCCTCAGAAGCAACATTATTTTTATGAAAGGAAAAGTTATCATATTTTCCGCTCCCAGTGGAAGTGGAAAAAGCACCATCATCAACTATTTGATGCAGCAGAACCTGAATCTGGCTTTCAGTATCAGTGCTACCAGCCGTCCTCCACGGGGCACAGAACAGCATGGGGTAGAATATTTTTTCCTCACTCCGGAAGATTTCCGTCAACGCATTGCCAACGGAGAATTTCTGGAATATGAGGAAGTGTACAAAGACCGATTCTACGGCACTTTGAAAGAGCAGGTAGAAAAACAGTTGGAAAACGGACAGAATGTGGTACTGGATGTGGATGTCAAAGGCGGATGCAACATCAAGAACTATTATGGCAATCGGGCTCTGAGTATTTTTATCCAGCCTCCTTCCATAGAAGCATTACGTCAGCGTCTGAACGGACGGGGAACGGATTCTCCCGAAGTCATTGAAGATCGTATAGCTCGGGCAGAATATGAACTGGGATTTGCCGATAAATTTGATACGATAGTCGTAAATGACAATCTGGAACAGGCACAACAGGAAGCATTACAGATCTTAAAGAAATTTCTCAACGACTAAAGGTTTATTGTAACAGCAAGGAAATCATGAACAAGCAGGATATCAATAAAAATCTGGCTTATAGCGGTGTGCTATGTATCTTGTGTCTGGCATTAGGCGCCTTATGCTTGTGGTTGCGACTGTTGGAACTGGCTGCGGCCCTTGCCTGTCTGGCCCTTTTTGAGGGTCTGATCTTTGGCATTTGGTATCAGCGTCTGAAAAAGGCAAAACGTAAAGAAGAGAAATCTCCGTTCAAATATCATAAACCATGATCCGAACCGGTATTTATGGTGGATCGTTCAACCCGATCCACCGGGGACATATCGAACTGGCAGAATTTATATGCCGGAACAAATATGTAGATGAACTCTGGTTTTTGGTCTCTCCCCAGAATCCGTTCAAGGAAAAAGCTACTGATCTGCTGGACGACCATCGCAGACTGGAACTGGCACGAATAGCTGCCGAGGAATATCCGAACCTAAGCGTATGTGACTTGGAATTCAGACTACCCCGCCCATCTTATATGTACAAAACTCTGGAAGCGTTGGAACAGGAATATCCAGACCGCAAATTTGTATTGATCATCGGGGCAGACAACTGGCTGGCATTTGACCGTTGGGCCGAATATCGTACTCTGCTAAAGCGCTATGAAATTTTGGTTTTTCCACGTAACGGATACCCTGTAGACCCGTACAATATGCCGAAAGGTGTACAACTTCTTCCCTCTCCCATTATTGATATCAGCGCAACGGAAATACGCCAGCGTCTGAAAAACGGCGGGGATGCCTCAAACTTACTTCCTCCCAAAGTATGGGAACAGATTCAGAAAGAACAGGATTACAACAAATGACTCACCCTTAAAGAACTGAAGAATGAAAAAATGGCTTTTATGTATAGCAATGTGTTTCTGTCTTGAAGGAATAGCCCAACGGCCTCCGGTAGCCAGATACGAAGATATACCTGTTGAACTATACCAATTGGTACTGGATCACACAGCTCTGTTTCCTTTCATGGTATACGAAAGCGCGGACGGAACCTATCGCGGACAGATTTCACCCGAGGTGCAATTCTATGGTTTTGGAAACTTCAAAAGCGGAATTTACGAACAGACCGGACTCTACCGGAAAGGTAAATTCATCTATGGTATTACCACCAATAAGGATTACGCTATTGTGGGAAGCAGCGATCACTATGCGGCTTATAATCTGAGTACTGGAAAACTGGAATATATCTATCGAAACAAGGAGAAAATGTTGATTGATGGCGCAGATCTGACAGAATATCAGTTCATGGCGTTGTCTTATGCCAATGGAGACCGTTATGTAGGTGAACTCTTGAACGGTCAACGACACGGATATGGCTTGTATTACTACAAAAACGGTCGAGTATGGTACGGACAATACCGAAACGGCATACGGCAGGGATTCGGAGCTTTGTTTCTACCCGAAGGACAAATGAGAATCGGAGAATGGAACGGTGAAGAAGAAGTTCGCGTCATTGCTCTGAAAACATTCAAACCAAAGAAATAATAGCGATAAAATAGACGAACTCCCAATGGAAAAGTTATCCATTGGGAGTTCGTCTATTTATCAGGAATACTTCTCCAACAATACCGTAGCATAGGCTGAGATTCCTTCTTCTCTTCCGGTAAAACCTAATTTCTCGGTAGTTGTCGCTTTAATTGAAATATCTTCGATATCTACACACATCACTTTTGCCAGACACTCCTGCATGACAGGGATATGCGCCTTCAGTTTAGGACGTTCGGCACAGACCGTTATATCTGCGTTTCCGAACTCATATCCTTTAGCGCGCACCAGTTTCATGGTTTCCGCCAGCAGAATCTTACTGTCTATGTTATGAAACTGCTCGGAAGTATCCGGAAAATGAAAACCGATATCCCGCATATTGGCAGCACCCAAAATAGCATCACAAAGCGCATGAATCAGCACATCGGCATCGCTGTGACCCAGAAGCCCCTTTTCATGCTCCAATCGGATACCCCCCAACCAAAGCTCCCGATTCTCAACCAGACGATGCACATCAAAACCAAAGCCTACTCGTATCTTTGCCATAACCGTAACTGATTTAAAGTTTCGTTAGCGACGACCGAAGAGATCCTTAACACCATCCAAATCAAATCCCAAAGTAAAGCGTAGAGTCTGATCAAGAGGATTGCTCTGTGCCGTAGAAATCACATAAGCACAATCAAGGGAGAACACACTCATCCGGAAACCGGCTCCGGCAGTGAAATATTTACGATTACCCTTATTGGCTGACTCGTGATGATATCCGCCTCGCAAAATAAAGCGGTCGTTATAAGAATACTCGGCTCCTACGCTCCACTGAATTTCTTGAAGTTCTTCCTTAAAACCACCCGGAGCATCACTGAAACTCTTGAAAATTCCGGAAATTGGAGAAATATCATAATAATCCTTCTGAACACGTTGCTGATAATCCTCTGAGGTTTCATCATCCCCCTGGATAGGATAAGTCGGTACCAACAGTTTATTGACATCCGCCGCTAATGAAATCTTATTATACTCATTAAAAGGAATCAGGAAATTGATACCCATACGCAAGTTTGTAGGAATAAACTCGGCATTATCATCTCCTCCATAAGAAATCTTGCTACCAATATTACTGATATTCAGTCCCCAACCAAAATTACATTCCCGGTTACCGGCCAGAAAATATTTGTTATAATACAAGGCTATATCTGCAGCAAAAGCCATTCCCGGTGAAGTTTCCTCCGTATAGTTGTAAGTAATGTCGGAGTAAATAAAACGCATACCTACAGCTGCCGAGAAATTTTCGCTCAACATTCGTGAATAGGCTACATCAACAGACATTTCATAAGGATTAATCGTCATATCCGACGTTCCATCCTGACCGCTTGAGGTAGAAACCTCTCCCAAAGAGAAATAACGTAGAGAAGCACTCAGGGCCTGATAGTCACCGATACGATAAAATCCGCTCATATATGCCAAGTTGATGTCATTGACCAACTGACGCAACCAAGGAGTATAGTTGAGCGCAACACCGGCACGGGCTATATTATAAGGATATTTTGCCGGATTCCAGAACTGAGAATTCACATCCGCTTCAGTAGCCGCACCGATATCTCCCATACCACCACCTCGCGCATCTGGTGCTATAGATTGCGAGGTAACTCCGGTAGTTACCGGATTGAACATCGTTTCTTTATCTCCATCGGCCCAAACTGAAAGTGATGCTCCCAGCAGTGCGCAAAGTGCAAATGACGTTTTATTCATGAGTATTTACTTTGTCGTTTATTGTTTTAGTAACGTGTTTTTTTCTTATTTATTGCCTATAATGATGATTTTATTCGTTGCAGACTCTGACTTGACTCCATCTGATGAGGTAATTACGGCACGATAGAGATAAACCCCGGTGCCTAAACGCGCTCCTCCTCCGGCAGTCAGATTCCAAGGAATTGAATATATGCCGTCACCACTTACTCCCTGTGCCGTATGCTGCCATAGTTTACGACCTGCAAAATCCATCACTTCTATGGTGAAATCACAGGTTTCTCCCGGACGATCATAACAGAATACAAAATTCGTTGTCGTTCGCGCCGGATTCTGAGTGGCATACAAACGGGAAATGCGAGGACTCAATCCTGGATCAACTTCTATCTCATATTCAACTATCGAACCGTTGTTCATCGTGTCCCAAGCACGGAACTTCAGTGTATGTTTACCCGCAGACAGCTGAGGTATCATAAAAGTAACCGTTCCTTCCTGAAAATCTCCGAATTCATTCACATAATAGGCATTCAGATTATAAGAGGTAGCCGGGTTATCATCCACAATCAGTTCCAGATCATGTCCGATACCGTTTCCTGTGGTATTAATTCCACTTTCATCTTTCAAGGACGCACGGAAAAGAGGAGTAGCATTGACCTTAACTCCTTGCGGATGCTCCACATCATTCAGCCATACCTGAATAGAAGGTCCGACCGTATCCGTCAAAAGCTCAGTACCGGTACCTCCTACAAAAAAGCGTTCGTCATATCCATTGGCTTCTTCTTTCCGATCAGCACTCAGAGCATAGAAAACCATCCGTCCCGAACGGTCAGAATAGTTGATGTCCAAAGGTACCGGAAAGAGCATAGAGAAAGTACCGTTTCTCACAGAATCCGTTCCCGAAAAAAGAACCTTTTCACGTGACCGATATTTGAAGGCTTCAGATGCTCCTGCATTATTGCGACAGACAATTTCCTGATCACTGTCATATACCTTTGCCGTCACAGAACCCGTAAAGGACGGAACACGCGCCCCGTTCTGATCTTCAATATGTCCGCTGATTCGAGTCAGGCTACCAGCCGACAAGGAAGCAAAAGTCCCATCATTCGAAGAAACGCTTTTCCCGTTTATCGAATCAAGCACAACCCGGTACTCTGCGGTACCTATCTGTAAAGCAGGATCACCCAAAAGAGCATAATGCAACTTATTCTGAGTCTCATCACTACCCATATCTCCGGGAGTGAGCAAACTTACCTTTGACAAACGAACGGCATCGCCCAATCGATAACGCTGCCCGTTGTCGTCACGCCCCAGCACATAATGGGTGAAATAGCGGTGCATATACTTGTTATCGTCGGCATAGACCGTACGGGTTGTGCCATAAAAGGCCAACGCTCCGGCCGAAGGGTTCAGAATCATGTTCTCTCCGATATTTTCCGTACGGGTATCAAAAGGCATGATATCACATGCGGCCGTCACCCACAGGGGGACCTTTGTCGAAGTGAACGTCATGCAGTCATTCAGTAAAAATACAGACTCATGAGACAGTACATAAGGAGAACCGTGTCCGGTATAATTCATAATCAGCGTTCCGTCGTTTATCTGTTCCAGAAGCAACTTACGGACTTCAGGATAAGTATGTCCGGTTGCAGACGTTTCCCTTGGATAGGAATCCCAATAAATCCGGCGTAAATCATACTCGGGGTTATTTTTTTCAATATCCTCAGCCACAATTTCCGCAGAACTCATATGAAGATTATTATCACCGTCATCGCCGAGCATGACTATTAAATTCTTCCAGGCTCCGGCCTCGCGATTCTCCATATAATTTATGGTCTTATCGACCAGATTCCGGGCAGCCTGTTCCGTAGTTACAGGAAAGCGTCCAACTCCTAAATCAACCTTTTCCTTCAAAAGAGAAGTTCCCTCTCCATCATCCAGCAAACCGAAATAGTCTTCCATGACATAGCAATAGATATCACTGAATGAATCATCCGATTCATAGCACAGAAGATAATCTTCGGGATTCGTTCCTTTCCAAGCTGTAGAAAGCATTCTATTATCCCAAGCCGCATCACCGAAAAGAAGCAGATATCGTGGAGCTTTTTCCGGAGTGTCAGCCCGATCGTAAAGCATCTTCATAAAACGGCGATAAGCTGTAGCATCCGGAGTTCCCGAAGAAAATTCATTATAAATCTGGTCAGCCCGGACCACCAACACCTTTAATCCGTCTATCTGCCGATGTGATTCAGCCAAACGCTCCGCCTGAGCAGTAAGCTTACCGCTTTGCGGCACTATAATAACCATATCCATAAGACTGTCTACCGCATGCAGATTCTGATTAGCTACCACCTCAACATATTCCGGTTTGGGAAAGGTTGCGTCTACATCCACAGCCACATAATGTCCTGAAGAAAAATCATCCTGAAAATAATAATCAGTTCCGTTGGAATTCCCCTTCATCTGTACCGTGGGATGAAGCGAATCTCCCAAACGCCATACAGAAAGATTACGGCCAGAAGGATTAGACAGGGTAAAACCGGTTGAAGCTGTATGCTCATTCCGGAAATCAAGAAAAGATTCATTAACCTCCAATTTGCGCGTATAGTTCAACTCCAAAAAATCCAGACGAGCATGATTGCCTTTTGTTGTTGTCAGTTTAACCGACATCTGATCTCCTTGAATCTGTCCCTGTACATCATAAGTACGTTCAGCCAGAGCAGCCTTGGTATAAGTACTGAGAGTACCTATTGAGAAAGAGGTTTTCGCGGAACCGTTCACTTCCGGCTCAACATAAGTCCGTGTATTGGAAGCAGCGGTAAACACAACACGCAATGAAGCTTCAGCACGATCGCTTACCGCTCCGGGAGTTGCCAGCTGATAAGTCTGCGTGTTACCATTATAATAATCATAAGAATCAAACAGACGACGGCCTCCCGAAAACCAGGCATATTCATCACGTTCATAAAGGACCTGTTCCATAAAGGTAGACACCGTGTGACTCACGGCCCCTGTATATTCTTCTGCCGTTTCAAACGACATTGGAGAATCACCTTCCGTCAAAAAATAATATCCATGAGTAGAATAATTATTCACTGTGTGGGCATAAAACCCCGTGCTCAAACGCGCCCAAGAAACCGGCCCTCTTCCATAAAAGAGCAAACCGTTCTTGCCGGAATACAGAGGTATCTCCGTCAAGTCATCATAATCCGTATCGGCACTGATCACTTCATTCTGAAGATGACCACCATAGCCATAAAGCTTTACCTTAGAAGGGTCATTGAAACCCATCTTTTTCAAATCAGAAGCGGTAAGCATATAAACGCCATCCTTTGAGACACGTATTTTTACCCAACGTCCTCGAGACAAAACAGAAGAAGCAGCATAACGCTCTGTCACCGGTTTTACCGGAGTTATTCTTGTCTGAATTGTCTTACGTTTACGACTTATGGAGATCTCACAACTCAAGATCTTATAATAACGGCCTTCACGAAAAACCACAGGGATAAAACTGATGTCCAGATATCCACGCTTTCGGGAAATACCTACTTGAGTTTTGACTTCCGGATTCTCAGGCAGCTCAGTTACAAGTGCCGACAAACGCTCCACTTCGGTTGCATTTAAAGCACGCAATTCCGGATAACGGACAGAAACACTGTATTCATAAGCCGCATAATCATCGGGCAGGGGAACAACTTCTGTATAATAGGGCATCACAGAGTCTATATGCAGTACATTCCAGTCCAAGCGTGTAAACTCTTGCGCTCGCCCCGAAAAAGCCGCACACAAAAAGATAATGCCTGAAAGTAATTCTCTAAACTTCATTTTATTTTACATTAAACGAAAGGACCTTACGTCCCTCAACATAACCATCCAAATGCTGATCTATAGACACAGGACCAACACCTACCGGTGTACCCGTAAAAATAAGATCACCGATTTTTAAAGTAAAGAACTTGCTGACATAAGCTATAATCTGATCTACAGTATAGAGCATATCGCCAGTATATCCACGCTGTACCGTTCTTCCGTCTATGTCCAGATGAAAATGCAGATTCTGAATTTCAGGAAGCTCATTCACGGAAACAAAATCCCCAATTACGGCAGAATTGTCGAAAGCCTTGCAAAGTTCCCAGGGCTTCCCTTCTGCACGCAGCCGCTGTTGCAGGTCACGTGCCGTAAAATCAATACCCACCGTAACGGCATCATAATAACGGTAAGCAAAACGCTCGGCAATATTCTTACCCAAACGGCAGATGCGGACCACCAATTCTGTCTCATACTCACAACGCTGGGTAAAATCAGGAATAAAGAACGGCTTGCTATCCTTTAGCAAAGCTGAATCCGGCTTAATGAATATCACAGGCTCTTCTGGTTTATATAACGTACCGTCAAGCTCTTTATTGTGTTCGGCATAGTTCATGCCCACTGCTAATATCTTCATTTTTTTCGTTTTATCCGTTTAGGGTACAAAAATAAGACAAATCCGGAAAAAAACGGAGTAGCAGAAGCAGGAAAATGAAAGAAAGGGAGGAAAAAGAAACAAACCCGAGGTATACCTGCTGGTATACTCCCGGGTTTGTGAATCCGTAATATCTGAATGAATTTCAAATGAAATCCAAATTATTCAGCGCGCAAAGTGAAACGCTTGAAAGCAGTTACGGTGCAGTCCTTGTCAGCTTCCTTCAGGTAGTCAGCAACAGACTGCTTGTCGTTCTGGATGAAAGCCTGCTTCAACAAGCACTCTTCCTTGAACAACTTAGAGATACGACCCATAGCGATACGCTCGATCATGTTCTCTGGCTTACCCTCTTCACGAGCCTTGTCAGCTGCGATTTCCTTCTCTCTTGCGAGTACATCAGCAGGGTAATCGTTCTCGTCGATTGAACGTGGGCTCATAGCAGCAACCTGCATAGCCACAGCGTGACCGTACTGAGGATCAACTTCCTTGTTCAGAACAACCAAAGTACACAACTGGTTCTTGTTCTGGTGGTTGTAAACTGAGATGCTTGGACCTTCAACAGTCAGGTAGCCATCCAGCTCCATCTTCTCACCAGTGATACCGCTGCGATCAACAACTGCGTCAGCAACAGTAGCGTTACCCATAGGAAGAGCCTTAACCTCGTCCAGAGTAGCACACTTGTTGGCAACAGCCAGATCCAGAATATCCTTCGCCAACTTAACGAAATCCTCGTTCTTGGCAACGAAGTCAGTTTCACACTTCAAAGCGATGATGGCACCGAATCCGTTCTCAGCCTTAGCAACTACGCAACCTTCAGCAGCCTCGCGGTCTGAACGTTTTGCAGCTACAGCCTGACCTTTCTTACGGATGATCTCCATTGCCGCATCGATATCATTATTAGCTTCTTCCAAAGCCTTCTTGCAATCCATCATACCAGCACCAGACAATTTGCGGAGCTTGGTGATATCTGCCATTGTTACAGCCATGTTCTTTATATTTTAAAGTTTATAAATGGATTATGCTTCTGCAGGAGCTTCAGCCTCGCCAGCTTTCTCTACACGAGCCTTAGCTGAACGCTTGCGACCCTTAGCCTCGCCTTCACCGGCAGCCTCAGCGTCAACCTTCTCTGCCTTACGCTCTTCCAGACCCTCAGCGATAGCAGCGCAGCAAGCCTCGAGGATAACCTCAACGCTCTTGTTTGCGTCGTCGTTTGCAGGGATTACGTAATCTACGTTATCTGGGTTAGAGTTAGTATCTACGATAGCGAATACAGGGATACCCAAACGGTTAGCCTCGCGAACAGCGATCTGCTCCTTCAATACGTCAACGATGAACAGAGCTGAAGGCAGACGAGTCAGGTCAGCGATAGAACCCAAGTTCTTTTCCAACTTAGCACGCTGACGAGAGATCTGCAGGATCTCACGCTTAGACAAGTTTGAGTAAGTACCATCGGCAGTCAGTTTGTCGATGTTGGCCATTTTCTTCACAGCCTTACGGATTGTCGGGAAGTTGGTCAACATACCACCTGGCCAACGCTCGATAACATAAGGCATGTTTACAGATGCAGCCTTCTCAGCTACAACCTGCTTAGCTTGTTTCTTAGTAGCAACGAACAAAATCTTCTTGCCAGATTTTGCAATCTGCTTCAAAGCCTCGGCAGCATCGTCGATCTTTGCAACAGTTTTATGAAGATCAATGATATGAATACCATTGCGCTCCATGAAGATATAAGGAGCCATTGCCGGGTTCCACTTTCTCTTAAGGTGACCGAAGTGGCAACCTGCCTCCAATAAAGTCTCAAAATTAGTTCTAGACATTGTTTTTTCTTTTTTAATCGTTTACTTTCTTTTTTGTTTCTCAACCAACCATCAGGTAGTCCCGGAGAAATCCCAATGATTTAGATACTAAACGTAAATTATGCAGCTCGATAAACGGCCGAATATTAACGTTTACTGAACTGGAATCTGCGACGAGCTTTTGGCTGACCCGGTTTCTTACGCTCAACCTCACGAGCGTCACGAGTCATGAAGCCTTCTGCACGAAGAGCCTTCTTGTCGTCAGCGTTGATCTTTACCAGTGCGCGGGCGATAGCCAGACGCAAAGCCTGTGACTGACCAGTGAAACCACCACCGCAAAGATTTACCTTGATATCATATT
>OKWR01001271.1_pt1 | contig 17895 bp, 7 predicted proteins | sample 1607101 | NCBI WGS metagenome assembly OKWR01 (sample SAMN04414076, study PRJEB24778) | human gut metagenome | material: faecal | host: Homo sapiens
TAGAAGGGGGAGCTTGGGAGAGTTTCCCCTTTTCTGTTACCTTTGCTTCGTGTAATAAAAAGGCGATGGAAAATAGGAAAATAATGGTGAATATTCAGAACGTCGTGACCCGTTTGCCGGAACTGCGTTTTGAAGAACCTCTCAACTGGATAATAGAAGAGGGACAACAATGGGCTGTCATCGGGCCAAATGGTGCAGGCAAAACATTGATTGCCGATGTTATGCAACGTAAATTTGCATTGAAGGAAGGCGAAGTTACTTTCGGATACGAGGGGAATGTCAGTAATCTGGTGAAAAGTATAGCGTTTAAAGATATTTACTCTTTGGCTGATTGCCGTAATTCTTATTATCAGCAACGCTGGCATTCGACTGAAACGGACGAGGTTCCTACAATAGAAGATATATTAAATGAAGATGCCGAATCGGAAGATTATCATAATGTGTTATCTTTGTTCGGTATAGAAGAGTTTTTGCCGAAGAAACTGATCTTCCTGTCCAGTGGTGAATTGAGAAAGTTCTTGATTGTTCGTACGTTGTTGAAACGTCCCCGTGTCTTGATATTGGATAATCCTTTTATCGGACTGGATGCTCCTTCGAGAGGTGTTCTGGTGGAGATGTTGCAGCAAATGACGAAATTGAAAGGTGTGCAGGTGGTTTTACTGCTTTCCAATCCGGATGATATACCTGAAATGATTACGCATATCTTACCGGTCAAGCAGCGTAAGTGCCTTCCGATTTACAGTCGGGAGGAATTCCTGAAGCAAACGGATCTGATTGCTGATTTGTTCCCGTCCGAAGGAAAAGTCGATTCTGTTCGGAGCGAGTCGTTTTCACTTCCGGTTGAGGATCAGAAAGAACCTTCCACCCATCTCGTTACTTTCAGGATGGAACACGTTTCGGTCAAATATGGTAGCCGTACCATCCTGAAAGAATTGGATTGGGAAGTGAAAAATGGGGAGAAGTGGGCGTTGTTCGGTCCGAACGGGGCAGGCAAGTCGACTTTGTTGAGCTTGATTTATGCCGATAATCCTCAATCGTATGCCAACACGCTTTATCTTTTTGACCGGAAACGTGGGTCGGGAGAAAGTATCTGGGATATAAAGAAGCGCATCGGATATGTTTCCCCGGAAATGCATCTTTTCTATATGGAGAATGTACCGGTATTAAGTATCGTTGGTTCCGGTTTCTTTGACTCAGTCGGGTTGTTCAGGAAGTGTACGGAGCAGCAACAACAGATAGCTTTGGCTTGGATGCGTGTATTCGGTATCGAAGAGTTGAAAGACCGGTCTTTCCTTACGCTTTCTTCCGGCGAACAGCGGTTGGCACTTTTGGCGCGTGCGTTTGTAAAAGATCCGGACCTGATTATCTTGGATGAACCGTTGCATGGGTTGGATGTGAGCAATAAGAAGAAGGCGGCTGCCATTATCGAGCAGTTTTGTTCGCGTCCGGGAAAGACGCTGATCTATGTCACACACTATCCGCATGAATTGCCGTCTTGTGTGGATAGACGTTTTGAATTAGTTAAACACGCTTAAGGATTTGTCTGATGAAATACAAACTTGTTGCCTTTTGGTTGGTCGTTTTCGGAGCTTTGTTTGCTTTCTTGCAAACGCGTTTCGAGTATCACTTTTATTATATAGAACAGAGCCAGCTGTTTTTGTTTACCGAGGCGTATATAAGGAATAAACTGCTTCTTCCGGGTGGCTTTTCCATGTTGGTGGCGGAATTCCTGGTGCAGTTTTTTATCCGTCCCTATGTTGGGGCGTTGGTTACTGCGGCCTTATTGACAGGTGTTGGGGTTTGTACGGCTGGTATTGTGAAACGGATCGCACCAATTTCGGGGCTTTTTATCCTTTATGTGCTACCGATGTTGGCTTTGCTATTCATGCATTTCGACTTCAATTACAGGGTACAGGGCACTGTTTGCTACCTGATGATGATGGCTTTGCTCTGTGGGTATATGAGGATACGGAATGAACTTTTCCGTTTGGTGGCAGGCTGTGTGTTGGTTCCGGTCTTGTTCTGGTTGGCAGGATCGATTGCCGTCTTGTTTGCCGGAATGGTTTGTCTGTTCGAAGGGTTGCGGAAGACGCCTAAATGGTATATCTCGTTGATCGGGGTTGCGGAGGTTTTGCTATTAGGTGTTGGAACGGTTTATTTCTCTTTGATGGGCGAATATCGGTGGGTTTTCGGACCGGATCTGTATTACCACAATACGCTCCATCCAAAAGAAATCATTTATTATTCTTGGATTTGCCTGCCTCTGGTCTTTCTTGTCGCTTTCTTTATCCGGAATAAAAATAGCTTGTCTGGAAAGAAATGGCGGGCGGGGATCAGTTGTATCGTTCAATTGGCTATGATCGGTGCCGTCCTGTGGTGGGGAATGCCCAAATATAGCGATGCAAAGACGCTGAGGTTGAAAAAACTGGATTACTTTGCCCGAACGGAACAATGGGACAAGACGATAGAAGAATGTAAAGGGAAACTGACTAACTTTTTATATATGTGCCATCTGAACATGGCATTGACCAATAAGGGGGAACTATCGGATAAAATGTTCAACTTCGACCAGCGGGGACCTCAGGGATTGCTTGTACAATGGAATAAATCGGAAAATATATCTTGCCTGCTCAGTGATATCTATTTTACGATGGGAGCGACCGCATCATCGCAGGAAATGGCTTTTGAAGGTTATGTGAGTGCTATGGAGGATGGCAATCCTCGTATGCTGAAAAGACTGGTGCAGACAAATCTGATTTATGGCACGTATCCCATAGCTGAAAAATATATCTCGATACTTGAGAGAACATATGCATATCGTGATTGGGCTCAATCACAGCGCAAATTCCTTTATAATGACGAAGTTGTCGAAAGCGATCCCGTATTGGGAATCCGCAGGCGGATGTTGCCGGATCGGAATTCATTGGCAATGATAAATGGGTTGACGGGGGACCTGGAGCTTTTCCTGGAAAAGGGACCGGCCAATTCTGCAGCATTGCAGTATTTGGGTGCTATGTATTTACTGGCTAAAGATTTAGAGGGGTTTAAAGCGATGGTGGAGAAATATTATGGGACGGAGTTCTTGCCTGTTTTACCTGTGCATTTCCAGGAAGCTGTCATTGTGATGTCTGAAAAAGAACCGGATTACTGGAAACGTTTCAATGTCTCCGAAACAACTGTAGCCCGCTTCGCCGACTATAAAAAGCAGGTGCTTGCGAACCGTAATAACAGTGCTATTGCCGGGTTGTTGAACCGGTCGTACGGAAATACCTACTGGTTTTACTTTATGTTTAAATGATGTGTGAGAACATGGAAAGAAAGAATATATATATGTGTATGCTGGCTGCTTTGCTGTCTTGTTCCGACTCGGTGAAAGTGAGCCGTACATTGGACGAGATGCCTGTCATTTTTCCGGATTATAACGGTGTGGTAATTCCCCCTAATATAGCTCCCTTGAATTTTGCTTTGAACGACCAGGATGCTGGATCGTGTGCTGTTTTTTCTTTTGGAGGGCAACAATTCGAAGTAAAAGGAGAAAAGGGTGGCTTTGTGATTCCCCCTTCCAAATGGAAGAAATTATTGGAATCGGCTGCTGGTAACTCCATACAGGTGACGGTTCAGGTGAAACAAGGCAATGAGTGGGTGGCCTATTCTCCTTTTACCATCCAGGTTGCTGCGGAAAAAATAGACTCTTATCTGGCTTATCGTCTGATTGATCCGGGATATGAGTTGTGGAATAAGATGGGAATCTATCAGAGGGATCTGGAGAGTTATACGCAAACTCCCATTATTGAAAATAAGATGAGTGGAAACAATTGTGTGAATTGCCATTCGTTTTGCATGCAGAATCCGGATAAGATGTTGTTCCATATGCGTGAGACTTTTCCGGGAACGATCCTGGTCGATGGTGATAAGATAGAAAAACTGAATACCAAGACGAGGGAAACGATTTCTTCTTTGGTTTACCCTTCCTGGCATCCTTCGGGTAAATATGTGGCTTTCTCTGTGAATACGACCAAGCAGGCATTTCATCTGAATGACAAGAATAGGGTGGAGGTATATGATGAGGCTTCAGATGTTGTGGTATACGATGTGGAAAAACACGAGATCGTAACAGCTTCAACTATTTTTTCGAAAGATGCTTTTGAAACATTTCCTACTTTTTCTCCTGACGGAAAGACACTCTATTTCTGTACAGCGGAGGCCCGCCCTATTCCGCAGGAATACTCAGAAGTCAAATATAACTTATGTTCCATTTCCTTTGATCCGGCGACACGTACTTTCGGAACGCAGGTTGATACGCTTTACAATGCGAAGAGTGGCGGAATGAGTGCTTCTTTCCCGCGTGTTTCACCTGACGGACGTTACCTTTTATATACATTATCCGGTTATGGAAACTTTTCGATCTGGCATAAAGATGCCGATTTATATATGACGGATCTTCAGACTGGCACGAGTCGTTCGTTGGCGGAAGTGAATAGCGACGATGTGGAAAGCTACCATTCCTGGAGCAGCAACAGTCATTGGTTCGTTTTCAGCAGCCGGCGGATAGACGGTTTATATACACGTCCGTATATTGCTTATGTGGGAGAAGATGGCAAAGTAGGCAAGCCGTTTCTACTGCCTCAGAAAGATGTCGGTTTCTATCCCTCTTTTATGAAATCTTTCAATATCCCGGAATTTATAACCGGAAAAGTAAAAGTTCAAGGCCGGGCTCTGGCTATTAAGGCGAAAGAAGATAAGGGGACCGATGTCAGGTTTGCAAAATAATTCTTAATGACGTCAGAAATGATATAAGCCAAGGTCGTATTGGTATCAGCACTGGTGATATTCGGATTCGCTCTTTTGGTAATTGTATTCTGATACATAAAAAACGAGGCTGTCTATTTTTTCAGACAGCCTCACTTGTTTAATATAATAAATAATCAGATTTTACTTGCCTGGATATTCTTTACTCCAAACAAAAGATCCGTTTCCGACATACAGGTCGGATCCGTTGTCAGTAAACAAGAAACCGAAATTAAAGCTATTTCCTTCATTTGTAAAGAAGCAGTAATTAGGATATTGTTCAGGAACATAGTAAAGCTGGTATCCATTTCCTAAATCGAACAGAGAACCGACCGGCAATAAAGATACAGCATTGTGATTATCGTCCAATGTAAATTGAAGATGAATTCCAGCACCTTCTTCACAATACGGTTCGATGATTCTATAAAGGTTATTACCTTCTTTTGCTTTTTCTACCTTTAATTCACCTTCTGCTCCGGTAAAAATCGGATCAGAGAAGGTTAAAGAGCCTGCAGAAACCCAAGTGTAATCTCTGGCAACTTTAATGGTCTGCTCAGTTAAACCATATATATATGTATCACCTTCCTCAATACCTATTTTCACAGATGCTGAAGTCCCGATTGCAATATCGAATGTGATTTTTACGGCTTTTTCAGTTTCACCGGCTGCAAATTCAACCGTTTGTGGAACATTGAACTTTTCACCTTCTGCCGTAATATGGACTGTTGCTGCTTCTGTTGTCAATTGACGGCCGATTTTTATTTCGAAAGACTGTTCGTCATCGGGTAGGAATGCGAAAGAAGTCGGCGTATTGAAATCAATATAAGCAGTAATCCCATCCGTCTGAACAGGAGAAGCTTCTCTTTCGCATTCGTCTGTACAAGCATTGAACACCATAGTTAAAGCGCCCAATGCAACCATGCTAATGTATTTATTTATCTTTTTCATATTGATATACTTTTAATATTATTCAGCCCAAGAAGAATATACATCACTCGGATCCGGATTCTCGAATCCGACTAAAGCTGTGTTATTGTTTCCTTCGCTTCTAACGATACAGAAGTTCATATAGGCAGGACGTGTTGTCGTATTGAAACGGCTGATTGTATGATGCATTGTTCCTGCATAACCGCGAGTCTGAGGCATGTTCAAACGTTTAATGTCGAAGAAACTCTGTCCTTCACCCCAAAATTCTACACGCTTCTGGAATACGATTTCTTTTACAATATCATCTTTGTTGGACTTTGTACATTTGTACTGCGGATCTCTATAATTATTCATAAAATCATTCAACAGAGTAACCCCCTGTGCCGGATTTTGCTGAGCGACTGCTTCTGCTTCGATAAAATACATTTCCTCTACACGCATCATCGGATATGAACAAGCTGATCCTACATTGAAATCGGACGTATTTCCGGAGCCTGGGCGGAATTTCAAAGAGGCATATTCCGGTAAAGCAGCTCCTGCAGCTTCATCGACGTAAGTATTTTTGCCGGATAAAGCACTACCGGCCGGAGCTTTCCAAGATAATTTTCTAAAGTCCGTATCTGCAATTTTGTTATAGAAGTTGACATCTACTAAAGGCATCGGTCCGGCAGCTGCATATCCGTAGGTCGTTTCATTCGACATCCAAGAAGTCCAGTTGATGATACCGGATTTTACCACATCGTCTTCCTTTTGCATGGTAGAACCGAACATCCAAGAAGAAACAGAGATATCATTGAATCCGGAAGTGGCATTTAACCATTGCTCCTGCGTAGTCGGGGTTGCACCACTTTCGTCAATAGCCTTACGTGCATAGATCTGTGCATTAGCATAATCTTCCATCCACATATATAATCGTGCTTTCAATCCATATACAACGGCCAAATCGGGTAATGTTTTAGTCGAGCGATGGAAATTAGGGATATATTCTTCGGCCTTATTTAGGTCGGCAAGGATGAACTCATACATTTCCTGACGTTTCACACGCGGATTATTACGAGCGGATTCTTCAGTTACACCTTCCGTTACAATGGGAACAGTAAGATTCAAAACATTGTTTCCACTTGCATTGGTTGAAGAAGTTCCGTCATTTTCGAGAAATTCGTACATACGGGCCATATCCAGATAAATAAATGCACGATATCCATAAGCGGCCCCTAAATATCCCAGCTGTGTCTCATTTGCGTTTTCCGGATCGATAGCGCCGATCATATTATTGGTTGTCTGAACGAATTTCCAGAAATAAGTCCAGATGAACTGAGTGGAAAGATAGTTCGGACCAATGTATTGGTTATGTTCCCAAGCACTATAATGATCGTAATTGCTTTCTAAAACAACCATTTCTTCTGTCATTACGTCACGGATGTGCATCAATGAAGCGTATCCATAATCATAATCCCCGCCATCTACGGTTTTATAGTTATTGGCAAATGCCGGCATAGCCCAAAGAAGCGCCTCCGTTGCTTTGGAAGAAGAACTTAATTGCTCATCCGTAGCTTGATGAGTCGGCAAAGTCTCATCTATACATCCTGTCAAAGCGATAGCCGAAGCACAAGATATTCCTAATATAATATTCTTTAAACTTTTCATCTTCTAATTCTTTTTTCAATTAAAATGTAAGTGTTATACCACCTGATACGGTACGAATCGGTGCATAGTAAGAAGCTGTACCCTCTCCGGAGATAGTCTGTCGTGGATCCAATCCTTGACGTTTTGTCCACAAGGCAACATTATCGGCAGCCAGATAAAGTCTTAATTTTTGGATGCCTAACGGGCGGCAAACTCTAGTTGGCAAAGTATAGCCGAAGTTAATGTTCTGTAGACTCAGGTAAGAACCGCTTGTCAAGAAACGATCAGATGTCGCTGCGGTATAAGAATCTCCATATTGGAAACGAGGAATATTGGACGTTGTATTTTCCGGAGTCCATGCATTCAATATATCGGCGTGAATTACATGTCCTTTACTGCTGGCTGTAGGAGAATTCATAGCAGAAGAATAATCCCCGTCGTATACCTTTCCACCAATCTGGTATGCGAAATCAATCGAGAAGTCAAATCCTTTCCAGCTTACAGATGTTCCAAAACCACCATATACATCTGGCAGAGAAGAACCGCAAAGATACTGGGTTGCTTCAGAGTAGTTAGTTGTCTTTTCGCGTGTAATATTACCTTTATCGTCTTTTACATCTTTAAAATAAAGAGCTTCTCCCTGTTCATTGACACCTGCATATTTCTGCATATAGAATGTATACAATGGAATACCTTCACCGAAGAAATGGTTTCCGCTGGAATAACCTTGTACGCCTTCAGGAGTTGTCATTGTCTTACGTTCATCCGGCAAGTAGCTTACTTTGTTTTTGTAGTGGGTCAGATTGACATTCACATCCCAATAAAAATCTTTGGTTTGGAGAATAACACCTTTCAAATCCAATTCGAGGCCTCTGTTACGCATATCACCGATATTGGCATAATAAGATGTATAACCGTAAGAAGGAGGCAATGGGAATGAGAATAGCATATCGGAAGTCTTGCGATTAAAGAATTCAAAAGTACCGCTAAAACGGCTTTTGAACATTTCAAAATCAAAACCAGCATTGAAGTTTCCGTTTGTTTCCCATGTGATGTCTTTATTACCTAATACTTTAGGCACTGATGCCGGGTGGCCTGACGAGTTTACGATATCATACGTATTTGTATAGCGGGGTGTTTCATAACTGTCGGCGATATTGTCATTACCTTGTGAACCATAAGAAGCCTTGATCTTTAACATATCGATAAATTTCAAAGCATCGCTGTTCTGGAAAAAGTTTTCTTTTGAAATCAACCAAGCAGCACCGGCTGACCAGAAATTACCCCAACGGTTATCCGGATGGAAACGGGAAGAAGCATCTCGACGATAAGAAGCTGAAGCGTAATATTTTTCATCGAAATTATATTGTACACGGGCAAAATAACCTTCCGTATTATAATCTGTTGTATATGAATTGGAAGAACCGTCAGTCACGGCACCGGCCAGTTCGTGGTTGCTTGGGTCGAACATATTGGATTTGCTACCATAAGTATAGAAGTACTGCGTCCGATAATATTCGTGACCAATCATCGCTGTGATATTATGTAATCCGATTGATTTTACATAGTTCAATAACTGCTGATAGTTGACTGAATATCTCCGACTATGTGTTTTTCCTAAAATACCGTTTGAAGAAGCGTAACTACCGTAATAAGGATTTGTTACAGTTGTCAATCGGCTTTCATCTACATAAACACTGTTTGTTGTTGTAAACTTAAAATCTTTAAGGAAAGAAATTTCTGCAAAAGCAGTTCCGTTAATCGTATTGCCATCTGTTGCATAAGTGTTTAGAATAGCATCTGACAAAGCATTAGATTTGCCAAACACAGGACGTTCCAAACCAGCATTTCCACCATCTCCATAATCGTACATCGTATTGCCATTTGCATCAATCAGTACATTACCGTTTTTATCGCGGATAAACAATGGATAGATTGGAGCCACTTGAGTTGCCGCAGCGAAAATATTACCGGAAGAAACCGAACTTCCGTCACCATCGCCACCACTTACGAAAGAATTCATATCGTAATGAGTGAAAGAGGCATTCGCACCCACTTTCAACCAATCTTTTACTTGATAATCCGCTTTCAAACGACCGACAAAACGAGTATAATCAGAATTGTCTACAATACCTTCGTTTTTCAAATAACCGAAAGAAGAATAAAAAGAACTTTTCTGGTTACCGGAAGAGATTGTTACATTGTACTCTTGACGCAAACTGTTTTTGTAGGCAGCATCCAACCAATCATCAGGAGTCAAAAGATATTCCTGTCCGTTGTAATTGACAAGATTACCGATTGTAGCGTTCGGATTCAACTTTCCGTTACTACCGATCATCGCTTGACCTGCAGGTACATTAAACACATTATACCACAATCCGTAACTGTTGTTGGCACACAAGTTTTGGTTAGCCAGATAGTGAGCCTGTGCTGCACCGTTTCCGTTAGCCATAAACATATTTTTCAAACCTGTGTAATAGACTTCATAGTATTGTGCAGGATCATTAATCGTATTATATGTTTTAGTTGCACGTGAGTTTACACCCCATTTGGCATCTAATGTCACACGCGCATCTCCTTTTTGTCCTTGTTTTGTCGTAATCATAATCACACCATTGGCACCACGTGCACCATACAGAGCATTTGAAGCTGCGTCCTTCAACACAGTCATTGATTCAATATCCTGCGTATTGATACTGTTCATATCTCCGTCAAAAGGAGAACCATCGAGGATGATCAACGGAGTATTGCCAGCATTGATAGAACTGATACCACGAATACGAATACTTGGTGAAGAAACACCAGGCTGTCCTGATGCTGTAGACAGTTGCACGCCGGCAGCTTTACCGGCCAGTGTACTCATGGCATTTGATGTCTGTATTTTACCGATCTCTTCAGATTTGAGAACAGCCGCAGATCCTGTAAATGCAGATTTTTTAGCAGTACCATAAGCGACAACCATTACTTCTTCAAGCATCTGATTGTCAGATTCCATAAAAATTTTTAAGTTAGATTTTACCCCAATTTCCTGGGCTCTCATACCCACAAAAGAAACTACCAGAGTCTTTGCAGAACTCACTCAATATATAATAGACTTATTATCAACACATTAATCCATTTTTATTTTCTAATCATCATTCATTTATGAGAGAGAACATTCTAAATATCAAATAATTCTATTTATCTAATATACAACATATTAATGTGATTAATGTGAAAATATCCACACTTGTAATACCTCTCAAATAGTGCCACAGTTCTACCGGCTTACTCCTGATTTTTTGATATAGATTAAACTATTTTACTGGATTCTGATACACATTTTTAAGCCAATACTCAAAAGCTGGATCTTGGATTTCTATTGTATTGCCAGGCAATATATCGATCAAGTCTTTTTCAAGTGTCGCTTTTTTCAGGTTTTTAATGTTTGCTGAAGTTCCCAGTTGATATTGTTTCAAAATGTCTTTAGAAGAAAAATTAACCACTCCATCAGCAACTGCTATCAAAAAGCTAATTTGACGGGAAGTTAAAGTATCTATTATATTGGTAAATAGCAGGCTCAATTGTCCAAATAGTAAATTTATGTATATAACTTAAGTCTATATACAGAGATAGATGCAGTAGTAGAATAAACGAAGAAGGCTGTTCAACAACACAAGTTAAACAGCCTTCTTATTTGTATTATTTTATTCTATATCAGGTACAGGAGAAGGAACAGGTACGGCTTCGTTATTATCACTATTTGACAAAGCCGGATTTGCCTGGATTTCTTTTTCTGGCAAACGCCACAATAAGATTGGATCTCCGGGTTGAATATTGAATACGGATGATGCATTTGGATAACCAGCACCACGACGATCAACACCTTTATTTAGGCGCATAACATCGAACCAATTCATGCCTTCACCCCAAAGTTCAATACGACGTTGATGATAGATTTCTTCTTGTAGGGTTTCTGGTGTTGATGCAGTGCACGAGTATTCAGGATCACGATAATCACACAAGAAAGACTCGAGAGTTGCTTTGCTCCAGTTACATTTCCACTCATCGCTTCACCCTCAGCTTTAATCAAATACATTTCTTCTATACGCATTAAAGGTATGTCACTTGCGTTTGTGGAAGTTTCCAACTCATCATTATAGGGCGCAAATTTTACTTGTGTATAAGCTCCATAATAATAAGACACTAGGGCTTGCTCTTCTTCTGTTAAATTCGAAGAAACCGTATCTTCATTCAACCACCACCCTTTACGGACATCAGTATCCGGAATAGAGTTGTACAAGGTCTTGTTGATCTGGCGACCACCACTATACCAGCAATATCCATAGTTTAATGACCCCATGTGAGATGGGAAATTACAGATACCGGTTGTCACAACACGGTCAGATTCAGCAATCTTGATAGCCCACATCCATGAATTGTCATCAGCAGTGTTGAATGCCGGTCTTTTCAACTCGTTTATAGAATAAGGGGTTGCGGAAGATAGACTAATTGCACTTTCAGCATCTTTTGCAGCATCGGCCCAATTCCCCATTGTCAAATTGATGCGGGCACGCAGACCATAAGCAACAGTTATATCAATGTAACGTTTATCTCTTCTTTTAATAGTCGAATTTTCCAAATATCCTATTGCCTTGTTGATATCGTTCATAATCTGAGTATAAACCTCTTCAACAGTTGAACGAGCACAACCCTCTGTAGAGACGGTTGCCGCATTCTGTTCCGTAATAATAGGAACACAAGGTGATGTTTTATGAGTTCTGTAATTGAACTGATAATTTTGAGCTAATACCCAATAGTTAAAAGCTCGAGTTGCCAACGCTTGTGCCAAATAGTTTTGCAAAGTCGGATCATCCGGATTTTCACCTACGGATGCCACAACATTATTGGCTGCGTATATCTGATTATACATCACTCCCCACATCATACGGCATTCGTAAGCAGTGAAAATACGGTCATCATATGTCAAGCTGTTACCCATCCAGTTATAACCATTATCATCACTAATAAAATCTGCCCCATTTGTATCCATGAACAACATCAAACCTGGATAGCCGATATCGTTATGTCGTTCTGTTTCTGTAATAATGGAAGCAAAGGAACTGAATTGTGTAAAAACAGCATTAACGCCTGCTTCTGCTTTGGAAGGATCACTTTCTGTTACATCTTCTTTCTGATCGGATGTGACGATTTTGTCTTCAGGGTACGTGTCCAGATCCACACAGCTATTTAAAGCGAATGTAGAAAGAGCGCATACTGATAATATATATTTAACTTTCATATATTTATAACTTTATTCGTTTATTATAATTAGAATGTAATGCTAATACCTCCTGAAACCGTACGAATGGGAGTATAAAGTGCAGTCGTTGCACTGGTATAGCTCTGACGTGGATCAAGACCTTTACGTGCAGAAAGCAGTGCGACATTATCGGCTGCAAAATAAACACGCAGTCTATCGACTAAGAATTTAGTCGTCAATGATTTAGGCAAAGTATAACCTAATGTTATATTGTTCAAGGAAAGATAGTTTGAATTTGTTAACCAACGATCAGACTGTGAACTTGCGTACTTGTCTTCTGAGTCTAGACGTGGAACATCTGTATTTCGGTTTGTTTCCGTCCATGCATTGTAAATATCTTTATGCCAGTTTGTTCCTGCATAAGAAGATGCCCCCCCGTGCATAAAACGTGCATAACCCGAATCATAAATTTTACCACCTAGCTGATAAGATAACTGAACAGATGCATCAAATCCATACAAGCTCAGAGAAGTTCCGAAACCACCATAAACAGTAGGCAGTAAATCATCAGTAGCTTCTTTGTAATTAACAGCATTTGAATAGTCTGAAGTTGTTATAGGATTTCCGTCTTCATCTTTAGCCCAATACAAAGCCACACCGGTTTCAGGGTCAACACCTGCATATTTGACTAAATACATGCGGTACATGGATTCACCTTCCGTATAGATACGTGTGTCGTTGATCAATTCACCATTCAAATCCGGGTGTAACTCCAGAATTTTGTTTTTGATAAAAGAAGCATTCAAATTAACATTCCAACTTATGTTTCTATTTTTGATAATGTCATAGCTAAAATCCAATTCCAGACCGGAATTACGCATAGCCCCCACGTTCATCGGTATTTCTTGATAACCAGAAGTAGGTCCGACCGGTTTGTAATATAACATATCGCTAGACTGGCGCAAGAAATATTCGACACTACCATTGAAACGATTGTTAAACATACTGAAATCAAAACCCGTGTTGAAAGAAGTCGATGTTTCCCAAGTCAGATCTGGATTTCCTTTATAGGTTAATGCTCCGTCTGAAAAAATGCCATTTGCACCCGTCATTTTAAACTGATCGATATAAGCATAATAATTACCGATCATATCATTACCCTGTTGTCCGAAAGAAGCTTTTAATTTTAATAAATCAATCCATTTTACATCTTCCAGAAAACTTTCTTTGGATAAGATCCAGGCTGCACTTGCAGACCAGAAGTTTCCCCAGCGATGATCTGGATGGAAACGGGAAGAACCATCACGGCGGAAAGATGCGCTCACATAATAGGTGTTCATGTAGTCATAGTTTACGCGAGCAATATAACCTTCTGTTGCATATGAATTTCCGTATCCATATCCGATCAATTGATCAATCGCATTGTTGATATGAAAATTTTCCGGATTATACAAGTTTTGACCGGAAGCCTCTACGACTTCTTCATTCCATTTATATCCGTCATAACCGACCATTACGTCTAAATTATGATCTTCGTTGAATGTTTTCTGATAAGTTGCAATATACTGTTGGTCAAATCCCCATGCACGTGAATGTCCCTGATAAGCCGTACCTCCATAGGAAGCACTTTGACCAGAATAGGCATTTCCCAACAAGTTGTAACGCTGGCTATCCAAGTTCATACCATAACGTGCAGAAATAGTCAAACCCTCGATAGGTGTAAAGTCTGCATACCAGTTCGCATTCACAATATCATGCAAATATTCGTCCTTGTTATAAATCAAATCGCCGGCAGGGTTTGAAATAGACATAAACGAACGAGAGAAATTAGTACTAACACCATCTCCATAGTCATAAACTTTACGACCACGATTCATTTTAATAGAGCCGTCCGCATTACGTACATACAAAGGATAAATAGGTGCAATCATATTCGCCATCAAGAATGCGTTTCCTGAAGATGCTGTAGATGTCTGGTCTCCCGGATAGCGACTGTTTGAATAAGTATAACTGAGGTTTGCACCAACCTTCAGCCATTCTTTCACCTGATAATCCCCTTTGGCACGAGTTGAATATCTTGTAAATCCGGAACCATCAATAATACCTTGGTCATCCAGGTAACCGAATGATACGTAATAATTCGCTTTGTCCGAAGAACCTGAAACATTCAAATTATATTCCTGACGGGTTTTGTTGCTGAAAATTTCATCCGCCCAATTATCCGGAGTATAATAATAAGTGCCATCTGAATATCCTAATTTGGCATTCGGGTTCATCTTGCCATCCAATCCATACAATGATTCTCCTTCAGGGAGAGTAAAGATTTGATAACCTAAACCACCTTTACTTTTAACTGGCAAATAAGCATTGGCATAGCTGTTTGCTTTAGCAGCATCATAACCTAAGTTATAGACACCGGCATTATACAAAGCCTGATAGGCATGATCCATATAATCCGTAACATCTGTCATTACATCATAGTTTTTCACCATCCGGGAATTTACCCCCCATTTGGCATCAAAATTGATGGATGCTTTACCACTTTTCCCTTTTTTAGTGGTGATCATAATTACACCGTTGGCACCACGAGCACCATACAAAGCTGTTGAAGCAGCATCTTTCAACACAGTCATCGATTCAATATCCTGTGAATTAATGGAAGATATGTCACCATCATAAGGGATACCGTCCACTACATATAAAGGATCAGAAGAGGCGTTGATAGAACCGACACCACGAATTTTAACGGTTGCAGAAGTACCCGGCTGCCCGTTTGCACTCTGAATCTGTACACCTGCAACAGCGCCAGCCAATGCATTTGTCACATCTGATACTTGGCGTTTTTCTATTTGCTCGGTCTTCACAACTCCGGCAGATCCTGTGAAAGATGCTTTTTTGGCAGTACCATAGGCCACCACAACTACTTCATCAATCATTTGATTGTCTGGTTCCAATACCAAACGAAGATTAGATTTTACCCCAATTTCCTGGGCTTTCATACCCACAAAAGAAACTACCAGAGTCTTTGCAGAACTTGATACCATTAAAAATTAATGATTATCAATACTTTACGCTTCTATCCAATTCAATTATCTTTATGTATATAGAACAAGATACATCAAGCAGTAATAACGTGTATTTCATTTACAAACAATACATTAGCATTAATAATTCAAGTAACATCCTATTCAAGAAAGCCTTTAAACAGGACTATCATTCTACTAATTTCCCCATCCCAAACTTCGATTTTATTATTATTAATATTAGAATATTATTTTGAATTATATATTGAAAATCAAGTCCAATACGAATGGGCAGTAAAACGTGTAGAAGTGCTTCTTCCCTTAAGGGATGAGAACCAACTTTGAAAGTTGTGCGTGAGATAAGCAAAAAATTGAATATTGACGCTAATATTGTATTGGGGGAGGGAATTTGATTTTATCAAAATGTCACTACTCGCCCGCCAAAATCGAATTAGTACCCCACATATTTGGAATTAGTATAGCGGGTAATATTTTTTAACATGGCAAAATATCATGCTTTGTCATAGAAAAATGGCAAATTGTCAAAGAACAAAAACGAGTAAACTCATTACAGGTTAGCATTCGATCCGAAACCCTATTGGTTACGATGGATAAAGCTATGCATTACGGTCACTAAGGCATAGCTTTACAGAGGCAAACCTGATGCTGAATTCTCATTCTCCCAATAGCTTCAAATTCTACACCCCTTCATCAGGTTTTCGGAATTTTCTACCCTGGTGGTCCTAAACTGTTTTTTGCCCCCTTGAAATGACTCAAAAACGAAGGGTTAAAAATAGGAAATTTTAAAGGGGCGGAATTAAAAGAAATTTCATGCAAAATCAATATAAAATATCGATTTTGCATGATCTTTTGTTAATTATCATCCCCATTTTTGTAAAATCCTATTAGTTTTTAGTTGTTATAATAAATTTATTATTACATTTGCCCACTCTTAGGAATATTTATACATTGCTTGTACGTATAAAAACAGATAGTGCAAATTAGTTATTTATAAGTTAAACAAAAAAAGTGTGTCTATGAAAAGGTTAACTTTCCTTTTATTCTGCCTATTATTAGGTATTGGGATGGCCAACGCTCAGACGACGAAAGTAACAGGTACTGTTATTTCGGCGGAAGACAACGAGCCCATCATTGGTGCATCTATAGTTGTTAAAGGTACGACTATAGGTACAGTAACAGATTTTAACGGTGCATTTTCTCTGGATGTACCAAGTTCTGCAAAGACTCTGGTTGTTTCCTTCGTGGGTATGAAGGCTCAGGAAGTTGGAGTTAAGCCGAAAGTAAATGTGGTGTTGGAAGGTGACAATCAGATGCTTGATGAAGTGATGGTTGTTGCTTATGGTACAGCAAAGAAAAGTGCTTTCACTGGATCTGCTGCAACAATTAAAAGTGAGAAAATCACATCTCGTCAAACCTCAAATGTTACAAATGCTTTGACTGGACAGGTTGCTGGTGTACAGACAACGAGTAATAGCGGACAGCCTGGTAAAGATGCTGAAGTCCGGATTCGTGGTATCGGATCTATTTCTGCCAGCAATAAACCTTTATATGTAGTTGACGGTGTTCCCTATGACGGTGAGATTTCGGCGATTAGTACTTCTGATATCGAATCTATGACTGTGTTGAAAGATGCTGCTTCTAATGCGTTGTATGGTGCCCGTGGTGCTAATGGTGTTATTTTGATTACGACTAAAAAAGGTAAAAGTGGTGAAGCTCGTGTCAGCTTTGATGCAAAATGGGGGGTAAATAAACGTGGAGTACCTAATTATGAAACAATTAATGACCCTGCGAAATTCTATGAACTGAATTATTCTTCTATTTATAATGCAGACTTGAAAGGCTATGCTGCAGCTGGTGATCTGGTAAATGCTAATGCATATGCTAATCAAGCTTTACTTTCCGGTACTTATTTAGGATATCAGGTCTATTCTGTGCCGACAGGAGAACAGTTGATTGGTATGGATGGAAAATTGAATCCTAAAGCTACACTTGGTTATTCCGATGGAACTTATTATTATACTCCGGATAATTGGTCTGATGAAATTTTCGAAAATAATGTTCGTCAGGAATATAATTTAAGTGTTAGCGGTGCTTCTGACAAAATGAATTATTATATGTCCGCTGGCTATCTGGATGATCAAGGTATTGTCCCTAATTCAGGTTTCCAACGTTATTCTGCTCGTTTGAAAGCTGATTATCAAGTGAAATCATGGTTGAAGATAGGAGCTAATGTTTCATTTACTCACTATGATAGCCGTGAACAGGATA
>OKWR01001278.1_pt1 | contig 17803 bp, 14 predicted proteins | sample 1607101 | NCBI WGS metagenome assembly OKWR01 (sample SAMN04414076, study PRJEB24778) | human gut metagenome | material: faecal | host: Homo sapiens
TTCCGTTTATGTGGAATAACTCAATTTATCGCATTTCGTTTTACCCCCCTTATATTTTTTCCTGTATTTCGTCTGTTTTTCCGATAATCAAAACATAAATGTATTTTCACGGATTCTCTTCACGTCCTTCACCCACTTTTTCGTAACTTTGCGTCAGAACAAAAAGAATCACTCATGGAACAATATATACATATCAAAGGTGCCCGGATCAATAACCTGAAAAACATTGATCTGGACATCCCGCGCGAAAAGTTGATTGTCGTTACCGGACTGTCCGGTTCAGGCAAATCTTCCTTGGCCTTCGACACCTTATATGCCGAGGGACAGCGCCGCTACGTGGAAAGCCTGTCTGCTTATGCCCGTCAGTTTCTGGGACGTATGAGCAAACCGGAATGCGACTACATCAAAGGAATTCCGCCAGCCATCGCCATCGAACAGAAGGTGAACAGCCGTAACCCACGCTCTACCGTGGGTACTTCGACCGAAATCTATGAATATCTGCGTCTGCTCTACGCACGCATCGGGCGCACCTTCTCGCCCGTCAGCGGACAGGAAGTCAAAAAGCACAGCACAGAAGATATCGTAAACTGCATGCTGTCTTATTCGCCGGGCACCCGTTTCACGGTACTCACCCCATTGCGTATACCCGAAGGAAGAAGCGTCATAGAACAGTTGGATATGGACCTGAAACAGGGATTCACACGCCTGGATATCAAAGGAGAGATGGTACGCATCGAGGACTATCTCCAGCAACTCAACGGACAGGATCCGGATGCGGAAACCCTGAAGGACATCTATCTGCTCATCGACCGTATGAGCTGCGACACGTCGCAATCGGTCATATCCCGCCTGACCGACTCTGCAGAAACGGCATTCTTCGAGGGGGACGGTACCTGTGTGCTACGCTTCTACCCGGCAGGCATTCTGCATTTCTTCTCCACACGGTTTGAAGCGGACGGCATAACCTTCGAGCCGCCTACGGACAATCTGTTCTCGTTCAACTCACCGATCGGAGCCTGTCCGGCCTGCGAGGGTTTCGGCAAGGTAATCGGAGTGGACGAGAGTCTGGTCATTCCAAACTCGGCACTCAGTGTATACGACGGAGCTGTGGTATGCTGGCGTGGCGAAAAGATGAGTGAATGGAAACTGGAATTCTGCCGCAATGCCGAGAAGCATAACTTCCCCATCTTCAAGCCTTATTATGAACTGACTCAGGCCGAAAAGGATTATCTGTGGCACGGCGACCCGAAAGCGGCAAATCCACGGGAAGAGACCTGCATCGACACGTTCTTCAAAATGCTGGAGGAAAACCAGTATAAGATTCAATATCGCGTGATGCTGGCCCGCTACCGTGGAAAGACTACCTGCCCCAAATGCCACGGTACACGCCTGCGCCCCGAAGCGAACTACGTGAAAATCAACAATCGTTCCATATCTGATCTGGTCGATTTGCCGATAGAACAGCTGAAGGTGTTCTTCGACAATCTGCAACTGAATGAGCATGAGGAACAGGTGGCCAAGCGGATTCTGACGGAAATCAACAACCGCATTTCCTTCCTGCTTGATGTTGGTCTGGGCTATCTTACCCTGAACCGCCTGAGCAACTCGCTGTCAGGCGGTGAGAGCCAGCGTATCAATCTGGCCACCTCGTTGGGCAGCAGTCTGGTGGGGTCTCTCTATATTCTGGACGAGCCGAGCATCGGCCTGCACAGCCGTGACACGGACCGCCTCATCAAAGTGCTGAAACAATTGAAGGATCTGGGCAATACGGTTGTCGTAGTGGAACACGACGAGGAAATTATCCGCGCGGCAGACTATATCATCGACATCGGTCCGGACGCCGGACGACTGGGAGGCGAGGTGGTGTTCCAAGGCGATCTGCAAAAGATGCTGGCCGAGAAACCGCAGGACACCCGCAGTCACACCGTGAGATACCTCACCGGCCAGGAAAAGATTCAGGCGCCGGCACAATACCGTCCCTGGACGCACTATCTGGAAATAAAAGGGGCACGCGCCAATAACCTGAAAGGTATTGACGTGAAATTCCCGCTGAATGTGATGACGGTAGTAACGGGCGTCAGCGGTTCGGGCAAGTCTACTTTAGTGCGTGACATTCTTTATCGGGCCGTGAAGAGAGAGATGGACGAAGTGACCGACCGACCGGGTGAGTTCCTGAAACTGGAAGGCGATCTGGACCGTATCAAGAACATCGAGTTCATCGACCAGAACCCGATCGGAAAATCTTCACGAAGCAATCCGGTGACTTATGTCAAGGCGTATGACGAAATCCGCAAACTGTTTGCCTCCCAGCCTCTGGCACAGCAGATGGGATTCAGCAGCGGTTATTTCTCTTTCAATACCGAAGGCGGTCGTTGTGAAGAGTGTAAGGGCGAAGGTACCGTAACCGTAGAAATGCAGTTTATGGCCGATCTGGTGCTGGAATGTGAATCCTGCCACGGCAAACGCTTCAAGAGTGATGTACTGGAAGTCAAGTTCGAAGGCAAGAATATCTACGATGTGCTGAACATGACGGTCAACCAGGCCATAGAGTTCTTTACCGAACACGGACAGACCAAGATTGCCAAGAAGATGCAATCGCTTCAGGATGTCGGACTGGGATATATTAAACTGGGACAGTCCTCAAGCACCTTGTCCGGAGGAGAGAACCAGCGTGTCAAACTGGCTTATTATCTGGGACAGGAGAAAGTGGACCCTACCCTCTTCATTTTCGACGAGCCGACTACGGGACTGCACTTCCACGACATCAAGCGCCTGCTTCAGGCTTTCCATGCCCTGATCCAGCGCGGACATACACTGATCATCATCGAACACAATATGGATGTCATCAAATGCGCCGATTATATCATCGACCTCGGTCCGGAAGGTGGCGACAAGGGCGGTAACTTAGTGGTATGCGGAAATCCGCACGAAGTGGCGGCCTGTGCCGAAAGTTATACCGGACAGTTTCTGAAAGAGAAACTAGAAGAAAATTAAATCAAAAAGATTCTCCCCAATATAAAGAAACGGACAAGTTTGGCTGTATAAGCCTGCCTGTCCGTTTCTTTATATGAATATTCCATCGCTGCCATACAAACAGATTATTTATAACCTAATATTCAGAAAAAGCATCCTCGCAGAATTTTCTTTTTTTCATTTCGCATTCGTTTTTATTCCAACAGAAGAGTTGTCTCTAAAATCAGACCTGTTCAAACTACAAACAAGAAACAATCTGTCTGTTAAACAATCTGCAAATCTTAATTATTTCCAGAGAAAATACGTAACTTTGCAGCCGTTTTAAAAATAATTCTTTTTATGGACAAGGTATCGGAAAACCCTTTCAAAAACCGAGAGCGCGAAAACACTTCGCTGCTGGTTGCTACGGCTCTCTTCGTAGCGCTGTATCTCATCTCAAACATCATGGCCGTAAAGGTAATCGGCCTTTTCAATCTTTTTTATTTTGATGCCGGAACAGTGACTTTTCCCTTTGCCTATATGCTGGGAGATGTCATCACCGAGTTATGGGGATTCCGCATCTCCAAAAAGATTATCTGGATCACTTTCCTTTGCAACATCGTGCTGGTGGTCTGCACCCAAATAGGTATCTGGCTCCCCTCTCCCGAGCACCTTTCGGCAACGGCCTCAGCCTATAATGAGGTGTTCACTTATGTGCCTCGCATCGTAATAGCATCATTGGTTGGTTTTCTTTTGGGCGAACTGTCGAATGCCTGGATTATGGAAAAGATAAAAATCCGGATGAAAGGCCGCCGCATGTGGGTCCGTACCATCGGAAGCTCAGCCATAGGTTACGTGTTCGACACCCTGCCTTTTGTGCTCATCGCCTTTCTCGGAACCGTCACCACACGGGAGCTCCTGCTGATGATGGCTCTCCAATATGCGTCCAAGCTCCTGATTGAGTCTGTTTTCGGTACTCCGATGGCTTATGCCACCGTGCATCTGATCCGGAAATATAACCGATAACTTTCATCCACCTGATTTTAATCCTTTCACATCATGAACCGATATGCAAGAATAGATACGCACATGCCCCGTGAATTTGTCCTGCTTCAGGGCACAGGTTGCCGTTGGGGTAAATGCACCTTCTGCGACTATCACGAGGACCGCAGCGATAATCCTTTTCCGCTGAACCGAACAGTTCTGAATCAGGTTACAGGATGTCACGGTGTATTGGATGTCATCAACTCCGGCTCCGCTCCGGAACTGGATGAACAGACCCTGGAACTGATTGCCGAAATTGTCAGCCAGAAACAGATACATACCCTGTGGTTCGAAGCGCACTACATGTATCGGAACCGGTTGCAAGAGTTTGCTGCACGCTTTCCACAATGCCAAGTGAAATTCCGCTGCGGAGTGGAAAGTTTCAATCCGGCCTTACGTTCCAGTTGGAACAAGGGAATACCTCCCCAAACCATGCCAGAGGATATTGCCCGATATTTTCAGGGAATCTGTCTGCTGTGCTGTACGCAGGGACAGACGCGCGAAGACATTCTGCAAGACATTGCCACGGCACGCCGTCTGTTTGAATATTTCAGCATTAACATATTCTGCAACAACTCTACTCCCGTAAAACGGGATGAAGAACTGGTCCGCTGGTTTTCTCAAGAAATATACCCGACGCTCTGCCATGAGCCCAAGATTGAAATACTGATAGAAAATACAGATCTAGGAGTCGGTTAAACGATACAAAAAGCCCTCAAAACAGCATTGCTACTATTTTGAGGGCATTATTTTTATCCTATAAGTATCTGATTACAGCGGGATATACTCCACAAAGGCCTCCATAGCCTCATATGAAGCCAGACCCAAAGCCTGATACAGCTCGGCTGTTCCGTGATTGCGGTCCTCGGAACGCTGCCAGAACAGACGCTCATCGTTACCTAAGAACGGAGCGCTTTCCATCTGTGACGCGTGCTTCAGGATAGCGTTACGCTTGAAGCGGAGTTCTTCCGGACTGATCGGAACTACCATCTCAATGTTTTCAATCTCCCACTCAGCCCAGGCACCGCGATACATCCAGATACGGCAATCCTTCAGCCACTCGGCACCATTTTCCTTCTCGATATCAATAGCGGCAAACACGGCATCGGTACATACACGGTGTGTTCCGTGCGGGTCGGCCAAGTCACCGGCCACAAAGATCTGATGCGGCTTCACCTCACGGAGCAGATTCAGCACGATTTCGATATCAGCCTCGCTGATCGGATTTTTCTGGATCTTTCCGGTTTCATAGAACGGCAGGTCGAGGAAGTGCACGCGATTCAACGGAATACCGCTGTAAGTACTTGCCAGACGGGCCTCACCACGACGGATCAGACCTTTGATGGTCAGGATATCGCGGGTATCAAAGTCGCCGGACTGCTTTTCGTTCAGGAATTTCTTGATCTCGGCATACTTCTCGCGGATCACCTCATCCTTGCTGTCGTTAAACAACTGGTTGAAACCATTGATGAAGTGCAGGAAGCGCATTACCTCTTCATCACCCACGGCAATGTTTCCGGAAGTCTGATAAGCCACATGCACCTCGTGGTTCTGACGCACCAGACGCTGCAAGGTGCCACCCATAGAGATGACGTCATCATCAGGGTGCGGAGAGAAAATCACCACGCGCTTCGGATACGGGTTGGCACGTTCCGGACGGTAAGTATCGTCTTCATTCGGTTTTCCACCCGGCCAACCTGTGATGGTATGCTGCAAATCATTGAACACGCGGATATTCACATCATAGGCCGAACCATAGAGAGCCAACAGTTCGCTCAGTCCGTTCTCGTTATAATCTTTATTGGTAAGCTTCAGAATCGGCTTTCCGGTCACACCGCATAACCATACAATGGCGCTTCGGATCAGTTTGTTGTTCCATTCACAAGAGGTAACCAGCCATGGACGCTGGATACGGGTCAGCTTGGCTGCAGATGTCAGATCCAGATAAACACGGGCCTCACTGTTCATCTGCAGGAAAGAAGCCGGAACGGACTCAGACATTTTCTCCTCAACTGCACGGCGCACCACTTCAGCTTTCTCCTCGCCCCAAGCCATCAGGAACACATGACGGGCAGCCAAGATGGTAGCGATACCCATGGTCAAGGCACAAACCGGTACGTGTTCCTTACTTCCGAAGACCTTTACAGCCTCCTGACGGGAGTTGTCACCCAACAACATCAGACGGGTCTTTGAAGAAGGCTGAGATCCGGCTTCGTTCAGCAAAACATTACCTCCCTGGCCAATGCCAAGCAACATAATGTCCAGACCACCACAATCCTTTATGGCCTGCTCAAAGGCACGGCATTCGGCAGATACTTCCTGCTGCGGCACCGTACCGTTCAAAGTATAGCATTTCTTGTATTCAATCTTGCTCAGGAAAGCCTCCTGAATGAAACGGTAATTGCTTGCTCCTTCTGCTGAAGGTAATGGATAATATTCATAACCGATAAAGAAAATCACATGGGCAAAGCTCAGTCCTTCCTCACGGTTCATACGTACCAGCTGTGCGTATACCTCAGCGGTAGAAGAACCGCCGGCCAAACCGATAACACAATCTTTTCCCTGCTGTTCTTTATCCCGTATGATTTTGCTGACCTTCTGCGCCAAAGCCAAGGCTCCTTCAGAAGCAGACTCAAAAATATCTGTACGCACACGTTCGTTTCTGGCTAAAGCCGAACGCTCCATTTCCGACTCGGGCTTATAATAGCGTGCCGGAATCTGGTTCAGTTTGATTTGTGAACTCAAGTTTGTTCTCATAAACCATTATCTTTTTAAGGTTGATAAATATAGGAGTATCAGCACCCAAGGTGCTTTCTCCGGATACAAATATAATACATTCTTGTAATTATTACAAATAAAATATTCTTTTTTGTAAAAACAAAAACGCACGAAATAAAAATACTACGGTCCGTTTTCCTTCCCAGCACCGTGAAAAAGAAAAACGGACCGTCATTACCTGCTTAATTTATGTTTTAGAAGTAAAAACCCAGACCCAGTTTCAGACCCACCTTACTTCCGTCCGCAAAATTATTCAGACTCATATTATAATATAAGGCCGGTTCCAAAGTAATAAATTCATTCAGGAAAAAGGCATAACCGATTTCAGGACACAACTGCAGGTTATTCACATTCTTAAGCACATGCTCATACTGCAAGCCCAATCCCAGATACAGACCGTTCTGCTTAATATAATAACGTGCTCCCATACCGAGCGACACATTATCATCATAGCGTGTATGTCCATAACCGAATTTTCCATAAAGCATCCATGCATCTTCCACAAAAATACCACCATTCAAATCCAGGCCTAAAGTAAACTTCTCATTATTGCTATAAGATAAATTCAATCCTGAAAAAGAAGTGGAAAAATAGGTAGTGTTCTTTTCGAATTGTGCCTTGGCACCTACAGCCATCAACACAAAGATTAGGCTCAAAAGAAATTTTTTCATAATCTACAGTTTTTTGATTTAATGATTATTGGATGTCAAATCCTGATTTTTCCGTATCTGTTCCATCATTTCACGCTCACGCTCCAATGCCATTTTTTCTTTCTTGCGGTAAAGCCACCACAATGCCAGAATAATCAAGGCATTCAGAACAATGGCAAAGATAATAGACCCAGTACTGGCCGTACTGCGCGGCAACAGATAAGCGTAAATCACAATGGAATACAGGGTAAAAGCCAAAGGAATCCAGGTAGACTTTCTTATCTTGTTTTTTCTCATGCTAATTCTTTTTTAAAGTTATAATACCAACGGACAAACAAAACCAGCAGTAACACGGTCACCACCAATCCTCCGGCTATGCTCCAATAATAAGGCAACGAAAAGCCTTCGGGGGCCACCAGTATATAAGAGGTACATACCGCCGTCATAAACAGACCAGGAAAGAGCGTGATGTAAAAGTTCTTCTGATGACGCGCCAGCCATACTGTAATTGTCCAGAAAGTAAAGATAGACAAAGTTTGATTAAACCATGCAAAATAGCGCCACAATATATCAAAATTAATATTCATTAAAACGGCAGCGATGACAAAAAGCGGCAAAGAGATGACCAGACGGCGCCACAAGGTGTCCTGCCGGAATTTCAGGAAATCGGATGCAATGAGACGGGCACAGCGGAAAGCGGTATCGCCGGAAGTGACCGGAGCAGCCACTACGCCCAGTATGGCCAGCACGGCACCGACTGTTCCCATCCAGTCATTACAGATAAAATTCACAATCAGCGCAGGATTAGAATTTCCTTCTGAATTAAGCAGAGCCTGCAACTGTCCGTAACCACCGGCATATTTGATAGCGGCAGCGGCCCAAATCATAGCAACAATACCTTCCGTGATCATCGCTCCGTAGAACACACGGCGACCGAGTTTCTCATTTTTGATGCAACGGGCCATCATCGGGCTCTGGGTGGCATGGAAACCACTCACGGCACCACAGGCTATCGTTATGAAAAGCATCGGGAAGATGGGCAGGTTGGCATTGGGATGATGGTTGGTAAAGGCATCACCGATCTCGGGCATCCAGTTGTCGTGGGTAAACAGTCCGTAGAGTATCCCCACTGCCATGATCAGCAGTGCTCCGCCGAACACCGGATAAATGCGCCCGATGAGCGCGTCAATCGGTAACAGAGTAGCCAGTATATAATAGATGAAAATCACCACGCTCCAGAAAGTGGCGCTTCCCCAGAATCCCCAAGTGGGTGTCATAGAAGCCAGCAGTCCGGCGGGTGTGGTTACAAATACAGTTCCTACCAAAATCATCAGCACCAGCGAAAAGGCACGCATCACCTGACGCACACCGCCTCCCAGTTCATCGCCCACGATTTCGGGCAGACTCATTCCTGCCTTCCGGATCGAAATCATACCGGAAAAATAATCATGCACCGCACCTCCAAAGATGCAGCCCAGCACAATCCACAAATAGGCAGCCGGACCGAACAGTATGCCCATAATCGCACCGAAAATAGGACCGGTACCGGCAATATTCAGAAACTGGATGAGATAGACTTTCCAGGTGGGCATCGGAATATAATCCACTCCATCCTGATGTGTATAACATGGAGTTTTACGCTTGGGATCGGCTCCAAACACACGCTCCACAAAAGAGCCATAAATCAAATAGCCCAAAACTAGAGCACATAATGCTATTACAAAGGTTGTCATGATAATTTGTTTTGTTGTTTCTTGCAAATGTAACAAATTTAAGGATTATTAGAGTGTGGAATAAAAAAAAACTTTTCTGTGGACACAGAATATCTTAACTTTGTAATTGAGATTTATCAAACAAGCAGGCGATCATATGAAGATAAGAACAATATATAGCCTTTTTCTGGCGCTCTTATGTGTGCTGCCGGCAAAAGCTGCGAATTATGTAGGCCCCACAGACTCCCCCAAACGCGAAAGCCGTGCCGTATGGCTCACTACACTGAGCGGTCTGGACTGGCCGAAGACCAAAGCGACCGACGAGGCATCGCGCCGAAAACAGCAACAGGAACTGTACGACATACTGGACAGTCTGAAAAAAATCCGTATCAATACCGTACTGCTGCAAACCCGTGTACGAGGCACCGTGATCTATCCCTCAGCTATTGAACCGTGGGACGGCAGCATGAGCGGCACCGTGGGGCGCGACCCGGGCTACGACCCATTGGCCTTTGCCATTGAGGCCTGTCACGAGCGAGGCATGGAACTGCACGCCTGGATGGTGACCATGCCGTGCTTCAAAACCTCTGCGGCCAAAGCACTGGGCAGTAAATCTGTGCTGAAAAAACATCCGTCACTATGCAAAAGGCATAATGACACCTGGTATCTGGATCCGGGCATGCCGGGCACAGCCGACTATCTGAGTTCACTGTGCGAAGAGATTGTCCGCAATTATGATGTAGACGGTATCCACTTTGACTATATCCGTTATCCCGAAAACGCACGCAGTTTTCCCGATCAAGCCACTTACCGAAAATATGGCAAGGGAAAGGACAAAGCCATCTGGCGCCGCGACAACATCACGCGCTGTGTGGAACAGATGTATCGCACTGTGAAGACCCTCAAGCCGTGGGTCAAAGTAAGCAGCTCACCCATCGGCAAATACCGTGACCTGACGCGTTTTTCTTCTTATGGATGGAATGCCTACGATGCCGTGTATCAGGATGCCCAGAAATGGATGAAGGAAGGTATTCACGACATGCTCTTCCCAATGATGTATTTTCAGGGAAACCACTTTTATCCCTTTGCAGCCGACTGGAAAGAGGACTCGGGGGGCAAGCCGGTGGTGCCGGGACTGGGTATCTACTTCCTGAGCGAACGTGAAAAGAACTGGGATTTGGAAGTCATTGAACGCGAATTGCAGTTCATCCGCAAGGAAGAGATTCCGGGACAGGCTTATTTCCGTGCCCAATTCCTGCTGGACAATGTGAAGGGACTGTATGATTATCTGAAAACTTTCTACTACCCGTATCCGGCACTGACTCCGGTATGCAACAGTTGCGACTCTGTAGCCCCTTCGGCTCCGGGCAATCCGAAAATCAGCATGTCGCAATACCATGCCGCCTTGTCATGGAACCGTTCCTATGATGCGGTAAACGGACACGATGTGCGTTATAATGTATATGCCTCACGTACCTATCCTGTGGATGTGACACAAGCACGCAATCTGATCCGCACTGCCATGCGCGACACCGTATTCGAATTCAACCCGATGTATGTGGGCCTCTATGGTTATCACTTTGCCGTGACAGCCACCGACCGTTCGGGTAATGAAAGTGTGGTTGCCGCCCCTCAGGAAATATTGGAACAGCAAGAGCGTGCAGCCCTTTGCCCGCATGGTCAGGTTACTCTGGACGAAGACGGCACTACCCTACGGCTTCCGGAAAGCAACGCGGAATTTTTCATCATTCAGGATATGCAAGGCCGCCTGATCCGCACAGAACCCTATCAGCGGCAATATGACACCGACGGACTGAAAAAAGGAGTATATCAGGTACGCACACTGGAAAAGAAAGGTTATTCACGCACACTGGGCGAATTTATCAAATAAAAGATTACATTTAACGAACAAGAGGATGTACCAAAACTAAAATAACAAATCCTCAAAGTTTCAGATTGTAACTATAATATTTAAAGGGTCGTATCAAACTCTATATTGAGTAATGATATGACCCTTTCTTTAGTCTTTAAGATGCCCAAATTTTAAATTAAAAGTTCATCTTCTCAAAAAATAAGTTTTGACATGCCCTCGAGTATTTATCAGCAGATCACATCAAGCAGTCATTGGTTTTCTCTTTCTTCGCACCACCAGCCAGTAGGCGATTACAACCATCGAACCGGTCAGCAACCACGATACCGGATAAACCAGCATCAGCATATTGAAGCTGCCCCACTGTGGCGTTATGAAATACACCCACACGATACGAAGCAGACAAGTACCGAATATGGTCAGTACCGCCGGAGTGAGCGACCATCCCATGCCGCGCATGCTGGAACCGGCAATCTCATAACTGCAAGCCAAAAACTGCAAGGCCAATACAATATGCATACGAATACGGCCATACTGGTGTACACCAGAAGTCTCTGAAAAGAAATTCAGGAAAAAATCGCTCCAAGTGGCAAAGATGGTATTGAAAGTTCCGCAGAACAGGACACTCAGTCCCATGCAGATCCAGAATACACGATGCACGCGGTCCAACTTTCCGGCACCGTAGTTTTGGGCAATAAAACTGATGGCAGCTCCATTGAATCCCTGAATAATGAAGTAGCAATAGTATTCAAAATTAAGCGCCGCAGCCGATCCGGCAATGGCATCGGAACCAAAACCGTTGATGGATGACTGCACCACGACATTGGAAATGGAGAAGATAACTCCCTGCACTCCGGCCGGAAGACCGATACGGAGCATATGAGCCAACTCCCGTGTATGGATACGCATCTGATCAAAATGAAGTCGGTAAGGTTCGTCTTCACGGCGCAAGACACGGATAATAAGCAAAGCACTCAGCAGATTCGCAAAGCCAGTGGCAATGGCCACTCCCAACACTCCTAACTGAAAGAACACCACAAAAATCAGATTCAGCACCGTATTCAGCACCCCGGCAGCCACCAGAATATAAAGTGGACGGCGTGTATCCCCCACACTGCGCAAGATGGCAGAGCCGAAATTGAAGATCATAATAAACGGCATACCCAAGAAATACACGCGCAGATACATCACGGCATCCGGAAGCACATCGGGCGGAGTACCCATCCAGGTGAGAATCGGACGAGCGCCTACCCATCCCAAAAAGAGCAGAAAGATTCCGCTGATCAGGGCAACCAGGCCAACGGTATTGACCGTACGGCGGATGCGCTCCACATTCTGCGTACCGATATGATGCGACAATACGGCACAGGCTCCCATCGATACGCCGACAAACAGATTGATCAGCAAACCGATGACCGGCGCATTGCTACCCACAGCGGCCAAAGCATTGCTACCAACAAAATGGCCCACCACAGCCACATCAACCGAATTAAACAACTCCTGTAACAAACTGCTTGCCGCCAAAGGAAGGGCAAAAAGCAGTATTTTCTTCAACAAAGGTCCGTGAAGCATATCGATCTCATTGCTCTGAGAGCGCTTCACGCTTACATCCTGACTCATCTTCTTACCTGTTTTTACCATAAAATTTCGGCAAAGTTACAGGTTTAAAAAGGATTCTGAGGAATAAAGGCCTGGATTTTCTGTTTTTTTCGCAATTCATTCTTTCTAATGTCGAACAGGAATATGAAAAGACAAACCTCAAAAGCATGAAAATCCCAATCCCCAATATTCTGTTTTGAAGATTCGGCGAAGGAACGGCTATCATAAAAAAGAACCGCATCAAACTTGCCGTGAAGTTACAAGTTTGATGCGGCCCTTATTCTTCCATTCATTAAAAATATATTTCTTTTAGAAACTCTTCGTTTTCATACAGAAAAAATATTTCTTTTATTCAAAACTATTTCCAGTGTCTATTTTGAAAAAATCCAAAGCAGAATGACAGCGCCGACAATGGCGGTAACCATCTCGCCCAACCAGCTGTAGGCTTCCAGACCTACCAGACTGAACAGCCATCCTCCAATCAGACCGCCAATCAGTCCCAAGAACAAGTTGGTGAGGCAACCGCTGCCCTGTCCCTTATGAATACGGCTGGCCACATATCCGGCCAGAATGCCGCTGATAATTCCGGTAATCATATCCTTGTATCTTTAAAAACGCTTTTTGTAAATATGGCAATAAGGCTCCTCACCGGTCTTGGCATAATAGTTCTGGTGATACTCTTCAGCTGTCCAGAACTCTGTAGCCGGAGTCAGACGGGTGACGACATCATATCCCTTTTCCTTCAGAATGGCAATGAGTTTCTCAGAAACCTGTTTCTGCTCCTCACTGGTATAGAAAATCTCCGAACGGTACTGCGGACCCAGGTCTGGACCCTGACCGTCGGTCTGTGTCGGATCGTGAATCTCAAAGAAATAGTGGGCCAGTTCCTCAAAACTGACTACCGAAGGATCAAACTGTACACGCACCGCCTCGGCATGACCGGTAGTGTGTGCCTTTACTTCCTCATAGCGAGGATGGTCTTTATGTCCACCGATATATCCCGGCATCACGGATTTTACTCCCGGAAACTTACGCATCATATGCTCCATTCCCCAAAAACAGCCTCCTGCAAAGATGGCTGTTTCCAATCTTTCATTTTCCATTAATCTAGTTTTTATCTTCCAGTCTGCAAAGATATGCTTTTCTGCACAGAAGCAAAAAGCAATGCGATATTTTTATCTCCCGCACTCAAGAACAGCACTTCACTCGCTTTCGGCAGACTCCACGACAAGACAAGCCCGGTAATTGGTATCGGAATAAACCGGAGTGAGCGACAGACACCCGTCAACCAACTTTCCGTCAAGAAAACGCGGCGGTCTGCATTCGGCATCTTCCAGAGCCCGTTTCTTCAGTTCTTCGCCATTAGAGGAATAATCTATATAGTAACGGGCCTGTACACCTTCAGCCAGCCAACGCTGAAGTTCCAAGGCAACCATCCCCATGGTCATGCGTAAATTGATCTCCACACACGGATGCAGCAGAAAGCGCCCGTCGTCCGACCGACAGACCATCATATCCACTCCCAACGGACCGCTATAGGCCGTTCCCAAAGTGTCGCTCAAAAGACGGCTCAATTCGCAGCACACCCAATCCAGAAGTCTGAGGTCGAGCCACTGGGCCAGAATCTTTTCTTTTTCGCTTTCCGGAGCCACCACATTTCCGGCATAAGCTCCCTGATGAGTCGTGGTAAAGAGCGAAAGCCCCTCATAACAGACATGCCCCTGACCATCGGAACGGAACTCACAGGCAAAATCGCACACCTTATTATATAGTGGTTCCACTACAACCCCTCTCTGCTCGCGGATCAGACGAGTGCACCATCCGGTAAGAGGCGGTTGCAACTGCGGTTGTCCGAGGCGTAGTCCCTTACCGCTACCCGACCATGGAGCCTTCAAAATGGTACGCGGATATTGCCGGAACAAAGCATCAATCTGCTCTGTCGTAGTGCAATAGTACGAACGGCCACACAACGCATCGTCCCAACAGGCATGAGCTGCGGCTGCCGAACGGAGTTTCTGCAAAACGGTTACGGCAAATCCTCTGCCGGAATATTCCCGGAAAATACGCAACTGTTCCTCATCGGGTAACAACGAATCGTCCACGCCTCCTCGTTGCAACTGAGATTTGATAAGCGGGCTCCATCCCCAAGGCTCTACAGAACCTAGCGGACAGTCGCCGGGATGAACGACAAAGCGATCATTCAAAGACAGGAACTCCAACGGTTGATGAACCGGATAACGGCTCACCCACACCCGATCCAAAGCGGACGTCCACCACACGGGCAATATCTCCAGATCCAGACGCATTTTGCGCGCCGAAGCCGGAGCGATAAAGTTCCACTGATTGTTGGCCAACGCCAAATCATTCTCGGGATTAAATACAAATAGCTTCATAAGTGCAAATTTAGAAAAAACATAAATATTTTGCCAACTCTACTTTGCATTTTTGTAGTTTTACACTATCTTTGCATGATGTAAGAAACAAAAATTTATGGAGACATTTTTCAGAACACATGCTTATCTGGTAGAGCACTTGAATGTGCCCGTACGGAGAGCTTTGATGGACGAAATAGACTGGAATGACCGTCTCATTGGTATCAAAGGCACACGAGGTGTGGGCAAAACCACCTTCCTGCTCCAATATGCCAAAGAGCATTTCCGCCTTTCCGACCGCAAGTGTCTGTTTGTCAACATGAACAACTTCTACTTCCAAGGACGTGGCATCGCCGACTTCGCCCGTGAATTCTACGAATCCGGCGGACGGGTACTGCTGATTGACCAGGTGTTCAAACAGCCGAACTGGAGCAGCGAGCTCCGCAAATGCTACGACGAACTCCCCAATCTGAAAATCGTGTTCACCGGTTCTTCGGTCATGCGCCTGAAAGAAGAAAATCCGGAGCTGAACGGTCTGGTCAAGACCTACAACCTGCGCGGCTTCTCTTTCCGTGAGTTTCTGAATCTGCAAACCGGCAATGAGTTCCGCTCCTACACCTTGAAGGAAATTCTCGAAGACCACGAGCAGATAGCCCGACACATCCTGTCGAAAGCCAGTCCGCTCACTCATTTTCAGCACTATATCCATCACGGTTTCTATCCGTTCTTTTTGGAAAAGCGCAACTTTTCAGAGAATCTGCTCAAGACCATGAACATGATGCTGGAAGTGGATATTTTATTAATCAAACAAATTGAGCTGAAATATTTGGCCAAAATCAAAAAGTTACTATATTTGCTCGCGATAGACAGCCCGGTGACACCCAACGTCAGTCAGCTGGCTTCCGAGATACAGACTTCGCGGGCCACAGTCATGAATTACCTGAAATATCTGGCTGATGCACGGCTCATCAATATGATCTATCCCAAGAACCAGGCGTTCCCCAAAAAACCGGCCAAGATCATGATGCATAATCCGAATCTGATTTATGCCATCTACCCCAACCGGATGGAACTGAAAGACATTCTGGAAACATTCCTGCAGAACACCCTGTGGAAAGACCACAAGGTGAACAAGGGAGACAAAGACTGCTCTTTTCTGGTGGACGGCTCACTCCGCATCAAGGTTTGCGCCGATGATGTCAAGAAGAAAAAGAACGATGTCATCTATGCCTGCCACCAAATGGAAATCGGTCACGGAAAACAGATTCCGCTTTGGCTCTTCGGATTCTTGTACTAATCAAACCAAGAAGTTACAGACAACTACTATACTATCTAATAATATTTAATATTATGGCAAAAGAAAAAAAATTCATCACTTGTGATGGTAATCAGGCTGCTGCACATATTTCATATATGTTCTCAGAAGTAGCAGCGATCTATCCGATCACCCCATCTTCAACAATGGCTGAATATGTTGACGAATGGGCCGCTCAGGGACGTAAGAACATCTTTGGCGAAACTGTATTGGTTCAGGAAATGCAATCAGAAGGCGGTGCAGCCGGTGCTGTTCACGGTTCTTTGCAGGCAGGTGCTTTGACCACAACTTACACTGCTTCTCAGGGTTTGTTGCTGATGATCCCGAACATGTATAAGATTGCTGGTGAATTGTTGCCATGCGTATTCCATGTATCTGCCCGTACTCTGGCTTCTCACTCTCTGTGTATCTTCGGTGACCATCAGGATGTGATGTCTTGCCGTCAGACTGGCTTCGCTATGTTGTGCGAGGGTTCTGTACAGGAAGTTATGGACTTGGCCGGTGTAGCTCACTTGTCTACTATCAAGAGCCGCGTTCCATTCCTGAACTTCTTCGACGGTTTCCGTACTTCACACGAAATCCAGAAGATCGAAATGTTGGAGAACGAAGACTTGGCTCCACTGGTTGACCAGGAAGCTCTGAGCGAGTTCCGCAACCGTGCCCTGTCTCCAGAGCATCCAGTTGCTCGCGGTATGGCCGAGAATCCGGATACATTCTTCACTCACCGTGAGTCTTGCAATCCTTACTATGACGCAGTTCCTGCAATCGTTGAGGATTACATGAACAAGATTTCTGAAATCACTGGCCGTAAGTACGGTTTGTTTACTTACTACGGAGCAGAGGATGCAGACCGCGTCATCATCGCTATGGGTTCTGTAACCGAAGCTATCCGCGAAACTATCGACTACCTGAATGCTCAGGGACAGAAAGTCGGTTTGGTTGCCGTACACTTGTATCGTCCATTCTCTGTTAAACACTTCCTGGATGCTGTTCCTGCTACTGCGAAGAAGATCGCCGTATTGGATCGTACCAAGGAGCCGGGTGCAAACGGAGAGCCTCTGTACCTGGATATCAAGGAAGCTTTCTATGGCAAGGAGAATGCTCCTGTTATCGTGGGCGGACGCTATGGTCTGGGATCAAACGATACTACTCCAGCTCAGATTCTGGCTGTATACGAGAACTTGGCCTTGCCAGAACCAAAGAACCACTTCACTTTGGGTATCGTAGACGACGTAACCTTCACTTCTCTGCCTCAGGGCGAAGAGATCGCAGTTGGCGGCGAAGGTATGTTCGAGGCTAAGTTCTACGGTTTGGGTGCCGACGGTACTGTAGGTGCCAACAAGAACTCAGTAAAGATCATCGGTGACAACACCAACAAGCACTGTCAGGCTTACTTCTCTTACGACTCTAAGAAGTCTGGTGGTTTCACTTGCTCTCACCTGCGTTTCGGTGATGATCCTATCCGTTCTACTTACTTGGTAAATACTCCGAACTTCGTAGCTTGCCACGTA
>OKWR01001289.1_pt1 | contig 17705 bp, 14 predicted proteins | sample 1607101 | NCBI WGS metagenome assembly OKWR01 (sample SAMN04414076, study PRJEB24778) | human gut metagenome | material: faecal | host: Homo sapiens
GTAGAGCGGGAAATATCCATTTGTGCGGCACATTGCTCGTGGGTTTGCTGCTCCAAGTCAACCAACCGAATAACCTCGTATTCGTCCAGCGTCAACAGGATCGGCTCGGTATCTTCACACCCGTTGGGGCAGAAGGTATCAACTTGTGGTGCGCCACAAATACGACGGCACCGTGGCGGTCTTGGCATGGGCGCTTTCCTCCTTCTGTTTTCGGTATATACCGATTATAGCACCTCGCGCAGAAAAATCAATACAGATTTTTCAAAAGCCGCTGTAACGCTTATTCGAGGTGCAGTGCTTCACTACGATCGTGGTACCCAGTACACCAGTGCGCTTTACCGCAACACCCTGAGAAAAAATGAAGAGCTGCCGGACAGCATTGTTGTAGAGGTTATCGTAAAGCTGGTAAGCAATCAGAAGTTCGCTGCCATGATGCAGGAAAAGATCAGCACGAAGGTGGATATCTCTGCCATTGAGCAGGAGATCGCGGCGCATGAAAAGCAGCTTCGACAGAGTTATTCCGTAAAGGCACGACTGATGGAGGAGATTGATTCCCTCGACCCGGATGATAAGCACTACATGAAACGCTAAGCAGACCTTGATGACCGGCTTTACAAGATGTATGATAAAATCGAGGATACGGAAAACCAGCTCAAGCTCCAATCATTGCGGAAGATATGAGCTTGAGTTTGGACAATGACGCACATATCGAAATGGTATGCCTCTTGAGCAAAGAGGCAGGGGAGGAACAGCAGAGATGAATCAGGCAATGAAGAAAGCAAAGGAAACTTTTGCACAGGGAAATTATACCTGTGTCTGGTGCAGGGACAACGAGCTTTTGACGAGTAAGGAAGCAGGTCTGCGTCCGCTGCTGACACGCATCCGGGAGGGGAAGGATTTGAACGGGTTTTACGCGGCGGATAAAATCGTCGGACGCGCGGCGGCATTTTTATATGTGAAGCTTGGAGCAGCCGGGGTGTATGCACCTGTGATGAGCAGGGGTGCGAAAGAGCTTTTGGCGGAATACAACATATCTGCAGAAGCTGACGAACTGACAGAGAACATCCGAAATCGTCAAAATACCGGATTATGTCCAATGGAATGCGCAGTTTCATCCTGCGGCAGTCCGGAAGCAGCGTATGCTGCCATTTTGGAAGCGATCAGAAAAATGCAGCAGAAATAAGCGATAAAGATAAAGGGGAAAACATAAGAGGAGGAGCGGTTAAATGCTGTACAAAAAGAATCAGGCAGAGAAACTGGAAGACAGCTTGTTTAAGCAGCCCACAGCGGAGTATAGGGGAGCTCCCTTTTGGGCGTGGAATACGAGGCTGGAGCAAAAAGAGCTCGACAGACAGATGGAGGTCTTAAAGTCGATGGGCTTTGGCGGTGCACATCTGCATCCGCGTACCGGTCTGGAAACACCGTATTTAAGCGAGGAATTTATGGATCGGATCAAAGGCTGTCTGGCAAAAGCAAAGCAGGAAAACCTACAGGTTTATTTGTATGATGAGGATCGTTGGCCATCCGGATTTGCGGGAGGTCTTGTGACGAAGGAGGAAAAATACCGTGCGCAGTATCTTCTGTTTACAAACAAGCCTTATGAAGCAGGGGAAGAGGCACAGATGCAGACAGATTCCAGTGCGAGAGCAGCAAGAACCTTAAATGGCAGGCTGCTTGAGGTTTACGATGTCGTTCTGGACGAAAAGGGTTATCTGGTTTCCGGTAAAAAACTGGAGGAAGGCATGCAGCCCCGGGGAACCTGCTGGTACGCTTATCTGGAACGCCCGCTGCCGAGCACCTGGTACAACCATCAGACCTATGTAAATACGCTGGACAAAGCGGCAATGGATCGTTTCCTGGAAATCACCCACGAGGCTTATGCAAAGGAGATCGGGGACGAGTTTGGAAAAACTGTGCCGACGATCTTTACGGATGAGCCACAGTTCTCTCATAAAACACTTTTGCAGTTTCCGCAGGAAAAACGGGATGTGATCCTGCCATGGACAGAGGATTTTGCTCAGACCTATCAGGAAATGTATCAGGAGGATATTCTGGAAAAGCTCCTTGAGCTGATTTGGGAAAAAGCAGACAGAAGCGTTTCCACGATCCGGTATCATTATCATGATCATGTGACGGAGCGTTTTACCCGCGCGTTTGCAGACAATGTGGGAGCATGGTGCAAAAAGCACAATATCGCGCTGACCGGACATATGATGGAAGAGCCCACACTGCGCAGTCAGACTGCAGCACTGGGCGAGGCGATGCGTGCGTACAGAAGCTTTGAACTGCCCGGTATCGACATGCTGTGTGACAGCCATGAATACACGACGGCAAAGCAGGCACAGTCTGCATCTCATCAGTTTGGGCGTGAAGGCGTAATGAGTGAGCTTTATGGTGTAACGAGCTGGAGCTTTGATTTCAGACGCCATAAGCTGCAGGGAGACTGGCAGGCGGCGCTGGGTATTACACTGCGTGTGCCGCATCTGTCCTGGGTTTCTATGAAGGGGGAGGCAAAACGTGATTATCCGGCGAGCATCAATTATCAGTCGCCGTGGTGTAAGGAATATAAAACAGTTGAAGATCATTTTGCAAGAGTAAACACAGCCATGACGCGCGGAAAGGCAGCTGTGCGTGTCGGTGTCATCCATCCAATCGAAAGCTACTGGCTTCACTGGGGACCGGAGTCCCAGACCGGATTGATCCGCGAGCAGATGGAGGAACGGTTCCAGAATGTGACCCGCTGGCTGTTGTTTGGCAGCTGTGACTTTGACTTTCTGGATGAATCGCTTCTGCCTGATTTGTGTACGGAAGCAGGAAACCCGCTGAAGGTCGGTGCAATGTCCTATGATGCTGTTATCATTCCCGGCTGTGAAACGCTGCGCAGTACGACAATAGAACGTTTGAAAACCTTTGCAAGAGCGGGCGGTAAGCTGATCCTGATGGGAGAAGCACCGACTATGACCGATGCAGTGCCCAGTAACGATGGAGCAGAGCTTGCAGCACTGTCCAGCCAGATCGTCTTTGAAAAAGCGGCGCTTTTGGAAGCGGTTGAGCCGTATCGCACACTGCGCCTGGAAAATGAGATGGGAAGCCTGACAAACCATTACATCTATCAGCTGCGCATAGAGCAGGACTGCAGCTGGCTGTTTATTGCAGTGGGAGAGCCTGCGGGAAATCCGGATTTTGTGAAAAAGGATCCTGTGAACATCGTGTTAAACGGCAGGTTCACGGTGAAAGAATACGATACCATGACCGGAAGAATCCGGGATGTGAAGACGGCAAAAAGAGGGGCGCAGACGGTTGTAAATCATATCTTTTATAACCAGAGCAGCTTGCTGTTAAAGCTGATGCCGGTGGGTGAGGCGAGCGGCAGCGTGCAGGCGGCTGATGCGAATGATGCAATACAAGCAGCTGGCGTGCCTGGCGCGATGCAGGCGGTATCTGGCGCATCCAGCACGGCAGAAAGCTGCGCAGCATGCGGCGATTCTGCTTTAGCTGCAGCCCTCCGGGAACAGCTCCTTGCGTCCGGCGCAGCGCCGAAAGCCCTTCCGAATCGTGTTGCTGTTACTTTAAGTGAGCCGAACGTTCTTCTTTTGGATCGTGCGGAATTTTGTATGGACGGCGGAGCATATCAGCCTGCACAGGAGCTGCTGCGGGCAGACAATGTCCTGCGCAGTCAGCTCGGTTTCCCGGCGCGCGGCGGAGAAGTTGCCCAGCCATGGGTATTGCCGGAGGAAAAGACGGAACATTTTGCGACACTTCGCTTTACGATAGAAAGTGAAGTGGAAGTATCGGTACGTTTGGCACTGGAGGAAGCGGAGCATGCATCTGTAAAACTGAATGGGAAAACAGTGAACGAAAAGGTGTCCGGCTGGTATACGGACCACTGCATCGGGACGATCGAAATCGGCACACTTCAGAAAGGCACAAATATAGTGGAAGCGACAGTTCCTTTCACGCACAGAATCGGTCTCGAATGGTGTTACCTCCTCGGTGATTTTGGCGTGCGTATCGAAGGCAGAGCCGGTGTGGTGACAGCACCTGTCAGAGCGTTAAGCTTTGGGGATATCGTATCCCAGGGGCTTCCTTTTTATGGTGGAAATATTACCTATCATCTGCCGGTATCGATCGGAGCAAATGGCGCTGTTGTACATATTCCTCATTATCGTGGCGCACTCGTTGCAGTTGAAAAGGATGGAAAACGGTTGGGTGAAACGACATTTGCACCTTATGATCTGGAAGTTGGACAGGCTGATTCGATCGATCTGGTGCTGTTTGGAAACCGCGTCAATACCTTTGGCGCGGTCCATATGGTTGGAGAGGATGACAGATTCCTGAATCCCGGCAGCTGGCGCACCCAGGATGATGGCTGGTCGGAGGAATATGTGCTGCAGAAGGTCGGTATTTTGTCTGCACCGGTGATCGTGCTGGATAGATAGAAATAAGCAACAGAGTGTATGTTATGCGAACATTCTATTGTCTGGAATAATTTTATCGGAATAATAACAGCCGCACGGTGGCATCCGGGAACAGGGATTGCTGCGTGCGGCTATTATTATAGAAAAACAGAACATATATTTGGTGTGCGAGGGACGCTTATTGGACAGTAAAAAGAGTATAATGAAACCATCGAAAAAACGATCAGGAATTTTTAGAAGCGGATGTCAGAAAAGGGATCGTAACAGAAAACTGTCGGAAAAAATGAGGAGAAGCATATGGACTATTTTGCACATATTGATGGGGGACGAAAACAGAGTGTTTTGGAGCATTCGGATGGGGTTGCAAGACTTGCTGGAATGTTTGCCGGAGAATTTGGAAAATATGAATGGGGATATTGCAGTGGTCTGCTGCATGATATTGGAAAGTACAGCCTCAGGTTCCAGAGAAGACTTCAAAAAGGAGATGTTCAGGTAGATCATTCAACGGCTGGAGCACAACTTTGTACGGCGAAAGGAGGATACTACTCATTTCTAAATTATTGTATTGCAGGGCATCATGCGGGCTTGCCAGATTGCGGAAGTAATACGGACAATGGCGGAGAATCTACGCTGAGCGGCCGCCTGAAGAAAAAGGTAGAGGATTATCAGGCTTATCAGACTGAGATTGAGGTTCCGCAACTTCATTCGGCGCCAATTGATCCAAAAGCTGTGCCGAACCCTTATTTTTCATTAAGTTTTTTTATGCGAATGATTTATTCCTGTCTGGTAGATGCTGATTTTCTGGATACGGAAGCTTTTATGAAGCAGGGAAAGACAGAACGAGATCCCGGCATGAGAATAGAAGAACTGTACAGAAAGTTAGATAAATATCTTGAGAATGAAGGATGGCTGGAAAATAAAAAAAACGATACGATCGACGGCAGACGCAGTGAGATTTTGCGACATTGTATACATATGGGAACTCAGAAAAAGGGAATGTTTCGTCTGACTGTTCCGACCGGTGGAGGAAAAACAATTGCCTCGCTGGCGTTTGCACTTCGGCATGCGGCAGCGCATCAGATGAAGCGGATTATTTATGTCATTCCATATACCAATATTATCGAACAGAATGCGCAGGTATTTCGGGAGATCCTGGGAGAGGAAAATGTGTTGGAAAGCCATTGCAACATTGATTATACCAGTTCGGAAGAGCTCAGACCGATGCAGCTTGCTTCGGAAAACTGGGACAAGCCGGTGGTTGTTACGACCAATGTACAGTTTTTTGAATCTCTCTTTGCATCGAAATCTTCAAAATGTCGGAAGCTTCATAATATTGCAAACAGTGTGATCATTTTTGATGAAGCGCAGATGATTCCGCCGGAGCATCTGAAGCCTTGTCTTGCGGTTATAGAGGAACTGGCAGCGCAATATGGTTCATCTGTTGTGCTTTGTACAGCAACGCAGCCAACATTTCAGAATTTTTTCCAGAGAAATTGGGAGCCGGTTGAGCTTTGTCCATGTATGGAAGAGCAATTTCGCTTTTTCAAGAGGACGAGATTTGAAGATATCGGAACGGTGACAGAAGAAGAGCTGGAGGAAAAACTTTTAAAAGAAACACAGGCATTGTGTATTGTCAATACGAAGAAACGTGCACAGAGAATTTATAATGCGATCAAAGGGGACGGAGTCTTTCATCTGTCGACAACAATGTATCCAAAGCATCGGAAACGGGTGTTAGAGCAGATTAGGAAAAGACTGGAAGATGGTAAAAAGTGTATTTTAATTGCAACGAGTCTGGTGGAAGCTGGAGTGGATCTGGATTTTCGATCTGTATATAGACAGCTTGCGGGAATGGATTCTATGATTCAGGCGGCAGGACGCGGAAATCGAAATGGAGATCGTTCCATAGAGGAGAGTCCGGTATATATTTTCGGAATGGAAGGAAAAGAGTTTGTTCCCGGTCAGCAGATGCAGATTGATACGTCCAAAGCGCTTTTACTGGATGGATATCAGCCGGAAGACCTTGCGACAGTAGATCAGTATTTCCAGATGTTGTATCAATTAAAACAGGATGAAATGGATAAGGACGGTGTGATGCGCTGCTTCGAAAATCAGAATTATCAGTTTGCGTCAGCTGCTAAAAAGTTTCATCTGATTGAAGAGAATACCGTAACAGTGTTTGTAAAAAGAGAGCAGGAAGCGGCGAAGTTATTGGGACAGATTCGAAACCAGGGGTATTCCCGCACTTTGATGCGACAGGCAGGACAGTATTGTATCAATATTTATGACAGGGATTTTGAAAAATTAAACGGACAGGGAGCGTTGCGTCCGGTGTCCGGAGATATAGAAGATTTCTATGAATTGGTTTCGGAAGAATTGTATACAGAAGAAATGGGATTAAAAATGGATATTGAAGAAGGCATCGGAGTGTTCTGGTAATTGTTTTAGCAAGTGCTGCAGGCGGGAGGCTAGAGGATAAAAGCATACGGAACAGAAGAGAGATAATCAACTTCTGTTCCGCATCGCTTGGTTCACATGGTGTGAAAAAATATTTTTTCAATCCCCAATTCCGTGTCATTGTAAATGGCGGGAAAAGACGATATTTATTATATAATAGTTATTCCATATAATCCAGTGTAAATATTTTTATAGAAACTTCAATATATTTTCCCACACTTAATTAAAAACGTTGTTGCATTATATAAAACAGTGTAGTATAGTGGAAATATAAAGAAAAAGACAGTGAGAAAACGATAGTTTTTATAAAAAGGGGAACAGAGATGGTCTTATATCATGGGAGTAAAGAAATCGTGGAATATCCTGAAATTCGAAAAGCACGATTTCAAAAAGATTTCTATTTTGGATTTTACTGCACACTTTATGCAGAGCAGGCGAAGCGTTGGGCAACCAGATACGGTGATGGGTACATCAATAAATATGAATATGTACCAAGCAGTACTTTGAATTGTTTGTATTTTGAAGAGATGACGGAAGAATGGCTGGATTTTATTGTGGCATGTCGTAGAGGAATTCCACACAAATATGATATTGTGGAAGGACCGATGGCAGATGATACGATTTACAATTATATCCAGAACTATCTGGATGGCAAAATTTCGAGAGCCGCATTTTGGGAACTGGCAAAGTTTAAATATCCGACGCATCAAATCAGTTTTCATACGATTTCAGCGCTGGATACATTGACATTTGTAGGAAGCGAGGCCGTGTATGGGAACAAAAAATAATAATGATTTATTTTATATATGCAGCTTGATCGAATACATCGGAAGGAAAACGAAACAGCCTCGGAAAAAAGTAGCAGATTATCTGGGAAGAAAGCATATTCATCGGATTTACGAACATGCAGATGTATTTCATTGTGAACCAATTGAAAAGGTGGCAGAAGAATTGATTGAAGAATGCAATATTCCGAAGGGCAGCTTTGATAATGTGGGAGCATGCAGATATACAGTACCGGATTATTGGGATATCGGAGAAGTGTATGAACGGCTGATTGAAGATTCTTATTCTGATCAGGATATGGAGAAAGGGCTTTGGCAGGTATATCATTCCTGGATAGATTCCAGCATTTCTGATTATAATACGGATTTTTACTATCAATCGAGAGACTATCTGGCAGCCTGCTATCAGGATGGTTCGATATTATAGATGAAAAGGGGTGATAAAATGGGCATGGGTGTAAAAGTCAGAGTATGGGGATCATATGCGCTCTTCTCAAGACCAGAGATGAAAGTGGAACGGTGTTCTTACGATGTAATGACGCCATCTGCTGCAAGAGGAATTCTGGAAGCGATTTACTGGCATCCGGGGCTTCGATGGGTGATCGACAAAATTCAGGTAAACAAACCAATCCGGTTTACCAGCGTTCGGAGAAATGAAGTGAAAAGCAAAATTTCTGCCAGCAATGTGCTTCAGGCATATAACGGAGCGGATAAGGAATTGTATTTGAGTACAAAAGAGGAAATTGTACAGCGGGCATCTTTATTGCTGTGTGATGTGGAATATGTCATTGAAGCACATTTTGAAATGACGGAACAGGCAAATAAAACAGACAATCCAGGTAAGTTCAAGGATATCATGATGCGCCGTTTAAAGCGCGGAGAATGCTATCACATGCCGTATTTTGGATGCCGGGAATTCCCGGCACATTTCGAATTATGTGAAGAGGAAACTACATCCTGTTATGCTGTTGTTCCGGAAAAGGATCTCGGTTTTATGCTATACGACATGGATTACTCTGATCCGAACGATATTCAGCCGATGTTCTTTCGGGCGGTGATGAGAAACGGTGTTCTTGATCTGAGAGACTGTGAGGTGATTCGGTGATTTTACAGGCACTTGCAAAGGAATATGAAAGTCTGGCAGAGCAGGGAAAAGTATCGCAGCCGGGGTGGTGTCAGGCAAAAGTTTCCTATGAAATCAATTTGTATGCGGATGGACGAATCAAACAAATTATCTGCTTGAAGCAGGAAAAAGAAGTTGGGAAAAAGAAGGTTTTTATTCCCAAAACGATGAAAGTACCGCAGATGGTCACTCGATCTTCCGGGGTGGCGGCAAATTTTCTGTGTGATAACTCAAAATATCTGTTAGGAATTGATGCAGAAGGGACTTCTGGGTGGATCATGGACCGTTTTCTGGCAGCAAAGGAAAAACACCTTTCTGTTTTGGAAGGAACAGATGGCATAATGGCGCAGGCAGTCCGCGGTTTTTTTAAAAATTGGAACCCGGAAAATGCTCAGGAATGTCCGGAGCTGAAAGAGCAATGGGAAGGAATTACAGATGGCGGGAATCTTGTTTTTGGAATGAACGAATTCTATGCACAGGATGATCCGGAAATCCAGAAAAAGTGGAACGCAAGTCAGTCTGAGACAGAGGAGGAAACGTCAGGAATTTGTCTTGTAACCGGAAATTATGGACCGATCTCCAGAATTCACAGATTCATTAAAGGGGTTCCAGGGGCACAGTCGAGCGGCGCAGCACTGGTGTCTTTTAATGCACCTGCATTTGAATCTTACGGAAAAGAACAAAGCTACAATGCGCCGGTTGGAAAGTATGCAGAGTTTGCGTATACGACAGCTTTAAATTACCTGCTGGGACAGGAAGAATACCGGTTTCAGCTTGGTGATACAAGAGTGGTATTCTGGGCAGAAAGTGGTAAAGAGGCATATCAGGATTTTTTTGCTTCTTTTCTGGAGCCCAAATCGGATAATGAGGAAATTCTGAAAGCCGTTTTTGCAGGATTGAAAAAACAGAAATATCTCGATCTGGATCAGTTCGAATTGAATCCAAATCAAAAGTTTTATATCCTTGGACTTGCACCGAATGCTGCGCGATTATCGGTTCGTTTCTTTTATGAAGATTCTTTTGGAAATATTTTGAAACATCTTGCAGAGCATTATCAGCGAATCGAAATTGTAAAACCGGTATGGGCGCAGAGCAGTTATCTTGGAATCCGGGATATGCTTGCGGAAACGGTGAATCAAAAAGCAAAGGATAAAAATCCGATTTCGAATATGGCATCGATGGTGCTGCAGGCAATCCTTGCAGGAAATCGCTATCCGGCAAGTTTGTATACAGACACGATGATTCGCATTAAGGCAGAGCAGGGAAACGTTACCTGGAAAAAAGCTGCGATTATCAAAGCTTATTTGATTCAGAACTATCATTTGGAAAAGGGGGAACATTATATGGGATTGAATGGGGAATGTACGGAACAGGCATATGTTTTAGGAAGACTGTTTGCTGTGTTGGAGCAGATTCAGAAAAATTCAGCTTCGGGTATTAAATCAACAATTAAAGACCGTTACTTTAATTCAGCTTGTGCAACACCTGCAATTGTTTTTCCGGTACTGATTAAACTCGAAAACAGCCATATAAAAAAAATGGAGAGAGAAAAACCAGGTGAAAAAAAATATTATGAGGATCTGCTTACAGAGATTATGGGGAAACTCGGAGAATCGATGCCGAACCGCCTGACACTGGAAGAACAGGGGCAATTTGATCTGGGATATTATCATCAGATGCAGAAAAAATATGAAAAGCGGGAGGAAAAGTAAATGAGTGAGACAATCAAAAACAGATATGAGTTTGTAGTATTGTTTGATGTGGAAAATGGGAATCCGAACGGAGATCCTGATGCAGGAAATATGCCGCGTATTGATCCGGAAAGTGGTCTCGGTCTTGTGACAGATGTTTGTCTGAAACGAAAGATCAGAAATTATGTGGAAACAGTAAAAGAGGAGGAGCCGGGGTTCCAGATTTATATCCGTGAAGACGTACCGTTGAACCGAAGCGATAGAACCGCATGCGAGAGCCTTGGAATCCATGAGACAGATGAAAAAAAAGTGACGGATGGATTAAAAAAGCTGAAAAAGAACGATCCGGATGCAGATCTGAAAATTCGGGATTATATGTGCCAGAATTTTTATGATATCAGAACTTTTGGTGCGGTTATGACAACATTTGTGAAAGCATCGCTGAATTGCGGGCAGGTAAGGGGTCCTGTGCAGATTGGCTTTGCCAGAAGCATTGATCCGATTATCAGTCAGGAAGTAACGATTACGAGAGTTGCGATTACGACAGAAAAAGACGCGGAAAATAAGAGCACGGAAATGGGCAGAAAAAGCATTGTGCCCTATGGATTATATCGTGCAGAGGGATATGTTTCTGCAAATCTTGCCAGAAAGGTAACCGGATTTTCTGAGGAAGATCTGGAGCTTTTATGGGAAGCAATTATCAACATGTTTGAAAATGATCATTCTGCGGCAAGAGGAAAGATGGCGGTGCGGGAACTGATTATTTTCAAACACAGCAAGGAGCTGGGAGATTGTCCCGCATATAAGTTATTTGATGCAGTGGAAGTAAAGAAAAACGACGATATTATTTATCCCAGAAACTATAAAGATTATACAGTTAAAATTCATCAGGATCAGATACCGGAATCTGTTGAAGTGACAAGAAGAGCATAGTAATCAGGAAGCAGAAAAAGGCACACTTTGTTTGAAATGCGTTGAAAAAGAGGTGTCGTATAATGGAATATGCGGAAGACGATTATTTGATGATATCCGGTATCCAGCATTTTAAATTTTGCAGGAGACAATGGGCATTGATTCATGTGGAACAGCAATGGGCAGAAAATGAACATACTGTCATTGGAGAGCTGATGCACAAAAAGGCGCATGATCCATATCTGACGGAAAAGCGGAAAGATTTGCTTGTGGTAAGGGCATTGCCGGTCAGTTCCAGAACGATGGGAGTCAGTGGCGAATGCGATATTGTAGAATTTCGGAAATGTGAAGATGGAGTGAAACTGCACGGACACAGGGGATTTTACAGTATTTATCCGATAGAGTATAAAAAAGGGAAACCAAAACATTCAGAGGAGGATATCTTACAGCTGACAGCGCAGGCAATGTGTTTGGAAGAAATGTTTTCGACAACAGTAACGGAAGGGGCAATTTTTTACGGAGAAACCAGAAGACGTGAAGTAGTTGCAATTACGGAAGAACTGAAAAATGAGGTTTGTCAGACATTTGAGGAAATGCATCAATATTATGACAGACGGTATACGCCGAAAGTAAAATACAGCAAAGCATGCGCTTCCTGTTCTCTGAAGGAAATATGCCTTCCAAAGCTCGAAAAAGCAGGATCGGTAAAGGAATATCTGAAACGGGCGCTGGAGGAGGAACCGGGATGAAAAAACTGCTCAATACATTGTACGTTACTTCGGAAAACAGCTACCTTGGATTGGATGGAGAAAATATTGTTGTTTTTGAAGAACAGAAGGAGATTGGAAGGCTGCCGTTGCATAATCTGGAGGGAATTGTTTCTTTTGGTTACAGAGGGACAAGCCCAGCGCTTATGGGCGCTTGTGTAGACCGAAATATTTCCTTGTGTTACCTTACACCACAGGGGAAATTCTTAGCCCGGGTGACTGGAAAAGTAAGAGGAAATGTTATTTTACGAAAACAGCAGTATGATACAGGAAAAGATGAGGAAAAGAGCCTTACAATTGCAAAAACTTGTATTCTTGGAAAAGTATACAATTCGCGCTGGGTTCTGGAACGGGCAGTCCGGGATCATGCAATGCAGATTGATGCGGAAAAGGTAAAAGCAGCATCAATGCAATTAAAAGCTTCTCTGGAGCGGATTCAAAACTGTACATCCAAGGATCAGTTAAGAGGATATGAAGGGGAAGCTGCCAGCATTTATTTTGGTGTATTCAATGAATTGATTCTGCAGCAGAAAAAGGATTTTCAGTTTCAGGGACGAACAAAACGTCCTCCAATGGATACGGTTAATGCGATGCTTTCTTTTGCCTATACACTTTTGACGAATCAGATCATGTCTGCTCTGGAATGTGTTGGCCTAGATCCCTGTGTCGGATATCTGCATACAGAACGTCCGGGAAGAAGTTCACTGGCATTGGATATGGTTGAAGAACTTCGCTCTGTAATGGCAGATCGGTTTGTATTATCTCTTATTAATAAGAAGATTATTAGCGGAAAAAACTTTACAAAAAAAGAAAATGGTGCAGTTTTGATGGATGATGAGCTGCGGAAAAAGTTTTTGACAGAATGGCAAAATAGAAAAAAGGAAGTTATTACACATCCGTATCTTAGGGAAAAAGTGGAGTGGGGAATGGTTCCCTATGTGCAGGCAATGCTCCTTGCCCGATATTTACGCGGAGACCTGGACGAATATCCTGTTTTTCTCTGGAAATGAGGTGACAAATGCTTGTACTGATCACATATGATGTGAACACAGAAACAGCAGCTGGTAAAACAAGACTGCGGAAGGTTGCTAAACAATGCGTCAACTATGGAAGAAGGGTTCAGAATTCTGTATTTGAATGCATTTTGGATAACGCTCAGTGCATCGCACTGAAAGCACTTCTGACAGATATTATCGACAGTAAAGTAGACAGTCTGCGCTTTTATTATCTTGGTAATAAATACGAGACGAAAGTGGAGCATGTCGGGGTCGAAAAAGGTATTGCTGCCGATCAGGTCCTGCTCCTCTAAAAACTGGTGCGAACAGGAAGTGCATATGAATTCTTATGGAGATTCGCACCTGAAAATTATGAAATAACATTTATTAATTTATTTTTTTAAAACAGGAGCTATATTTTATTGGTGAGATGAAATAAAAATAGCCGTACTGTAAGCGAAAAGATGTTAATAAATGCTGTCGCTCCCTTCGCGGGAGCGTGGATTGAAATTGCTCCTGCAATGCCTGTTTTGCACGCGTGTCCATGTCGCTCCCTTCGCGGGAGCGTGGATTGAAATGAACCAGACGGGCCAGAAGTAGTAGAGGACGCGGGTCGCTCCCTTCGCGGGAGCGTGGATTGAAATATCGGAGCAAACGCCCTGCGGGTGACTGCCTGCGGTCGCTCCCTTCGCGGGAGCGTGGATTGAAATTTGCAGAAAAAAGCTAAATAATTATTGCTAAAAAGTCGCTCCCTTCGCGGGAGCGTGGATTGAAATTGATGTAAAAGGCGAGGCAAGGGATAGAAACGAAGTCGCTCCCTTCGCGGGAGCGTGGATTGAAATCCGTATGCTGTCTTTGTCCAGATACCAGCCCGAAGTCGCTCCCTTCGCGGGAGCGTGGATTGAAATCCCCGGAATAAGGTTGAGTGCTAATTATGATACGTCGCTCCCTTCGCGGGAGCGTGGATTGAAATCAGATAAATCTGGGAACAGTCTTTTAATTTTCTTGTCGCTCCCTTCGCGGGAGCGTGGATTGAAATGTCTGTCGGGTCGGTCACATGCACAAGCTTAACAGTCGCTCCCTTCGCGGGAGCGTGGATTGAAATGAATAACTGGTCATAGATATTTAACCAGTCATCGGTCGCTCCCTTCGCGGGAGCGTGGATTGAAATTGTAAGAAGGAAACTTAGATTGCCACCCAATTAGTCGCTCCCTTCGCGGGAGCGTGGATTGAAATACTTTATCGACCATACTCAGGGCGATAACGTACCCGTCGCTCCCTTCGCGGGAGCGTGGATTGAAATTCCCGTGTTCGGCTAAGTTAATAAGTAAGGGAAAGTCGCTCCCTTCGCGGGAGCGTGGATTGAAATTCCAGTCTGCTCATTCCACAGCTCAAGTGGCTTTCTGTCGCTCCCTTCGCGGGAGCGTGGATTGAAATTGCCGTATATGGCGCAATGGTTGCCTATACAGAGTCGCTCCCTTCGCGGGAGCGTGGATTGAAATATATTGTCTGTTTTGTCAAGCATTTTTATGCCCGTCGCTCCCTTCGCGGGAGCGTGGATTGAAATTGCCAGAATGAATATACACAAACCAGTAAAACCGTCGCTCCCTTCGCGGGAGCGTGGATTGAAATTCCGTCACCTCTGCCACCCAGAGTCAGTGTATCTGGTCGCTCCCTTCGCGGGAGCGTGGATTGAAATCCTTGCTCCCGTGGTCGAACGGTATACTACAAAGGTCGCTCCCTTCGCGGGAGCGTGGATTGAAATCTTAAAACTTTTATGTATATGTTGGGGTCCTTTACGTCGCTCCCTTCGCGGGAGCGTGGATTGAAATTGCCTTTCAACTTCGATGGACGGCGTATAGGATTGTCGCTCCCTTCGCGGGAGCGTGGATTGAAATACGGCGGAGTGTCTGTTGGATCTGGATACGGAAAGTCGCTCCCTTCGCGGGAGCGTGGATTGAAATCGATTGAATAACCCGTAATCATTGAACGGAAATGTCGCTCCCTTCGCGGGAGCGTGGATTGAAATCTTTGCATGGTTTTGTCCCAATATTACGGGACTGTCGTCGCTCCCTTCGCGGGAGCGTGGATTGAAATCTGGCAGTAGTCAAAAACAAATCTATATACCGCGTCGCTCCCTTCGCGGGAGCGTGGATTGAAATTACATGGCTCTGGATGAAAGCGCGTCTATGTTTAAGTCGCTCCCTTCGCGGGAGCGTGGATTGAAATCGGAACGCTTTTGAATTACGAAAGCGCCAATAAGGTCGCTCCCTTCGCGGGAGCGTGGATTGAAATCAGGAAATCATCGAAACTCATTTGTCCTGATACAGTCGCTCCCTTCGCGGGAGCGTGGATTGAAATGCACGAAATAACAAATGACCAATGGATCAACTACGTCGCTCCCTTCGCGGGAGCGTGGATTGAAATCGATTTTTTCAACGGATTGTTGTCCGAGAAAATGGGTCGCTCCCTTCGCGGGAGCGTGGATTGAAATTGTACTGACCACGATGTATTTGTTTTGCATTAAGTCGCTCCCTTCGCGGGAGCGTGGATTGAAATCCGTTTTCGTCTGTGTAGTCGTAAACACGGCATCGTCGCTCCCTTCGCGGGAGCGTGGATTGAAATGGCGATGAGCGGGATCGATGGGCAAAGGATGCCGTCGCTCCCTTCGCGGGAGCGTGGATTGAAATCCCTGTCACATTGCACAACCGCACCGCTCTTTTGGTCGCTCCCTTCGCGGGAGCGTGGATTGAAATTTTACATGGGTTAGCGACATGATTGCAGGCGTTGTCGCTCCCTTCGCGGGAGCGTGGATTGAAATCCTGCTCTGCCAGATTTGTTGTAATCTGCGTTACGTCGCTCCCTTCGCGGGAGCGTGGATTGAAATCAGCGTGACGCAGCTTGCACCGTCTCTTGGAAGGTCGCTCCCTTCGCGGGAGCGTGGATTGAAATACATATCGAGGAGCTGCAAAGTGGAGTCGTGTCAGTCGCTCCCTTCGCGGGAGCGTGGATTGAAATTGCATTTTCTCGTTGATCAGCAAAAGCAGATTTCGTCGCTCCCTTCGCGGGAGCGTGGATTGAAATTATAGGTTTCGAATTGCACCCGGAGCATGAAAAGTCGCTCCCTTCGCGGGAGCGTGGATTGAAATCCTTGTAATTGCCGTGTTAGAACTTACTCTAACCGTCGCTCCCTTCGCGGGAGCGTGGATTGAAATCCGCGCGAACAATCACACCAGTGATACCAGCTTTGTCGCTCCCTTCGCGGGAGCGTGGATTGAAATCATTCCGGCAGGGTGCACTAAGAAACAGTGTAAGGTCGCTCCCTTCGCGGGAGCGTGGATTGAAATGCCTACTGCACCATCCTCGAGCGTACCTTCCGCGTCGCTCCCTTCGCGGGAGCGTGGATTGAAATTTTGAGCCAATAACAACACTTATTTGATACCTTGTCGCTCCCTTCGCGGGAGCGTGGATTGAAATATACTCATAATTTCCGTTGCCATCCGTGCTATCGTCGCTCCCTTCGCGGGAGCGTGGATTGAAATATATTTTTTGCAGGGTGTGATATACTGTCTTTAGGTCGCTCCCTTCGCGGGAGCGTGGATTGAAATAACGCTAAAGGCACATTTTTTAAAACTCCTTTTACGTCGCTCCCTTCGCGGGAGCGTGGATTGAAATAGAATGTTTTAGACAGTGAGTTTTAAGGAGGGAAGTCGCTCCCTTCGCGGGAGCGTGGATTGAAATTACAATTGCCAAGGTCTCGCGCATCCGGTCTAAATCGTCGCTCCCTTCGCGGGAGCGTGGATTGAAATTATAAACTTGTCAGCCAGCCCGAATATGTTACCGTCGCTCCCTTCGCGGGAGCGTGGATTGAAATTTGCTCTTTATCCATCATTACCACCTCCTATGCGTCGCTCCCTTCGCGGGAGCGTGGATTGAAATGTAAAGCTTACAAAGGAGGTTATTGCTATTACAAATGTCGCTCCCTTCGCGGGAGCGTGGATTGAAATCCTGTTCTGGCACACGGATCCGCTCCATACTGCGTCGCTCCCTTCGCGGGAGCGTGGATTGAAATAGAAAGACGAAAACGGACTGTCAGGAATGGCGTGGTCGCTCCCTTCGCGGGAGCGTGGATTGAAATATCGCTGTACAAGTACCAGATTTTCCCTTTGCCGTCGCTCCCTTCGCGGGAGCGTGGATTGAAATCATTTTTACCCTACTTCCGGCTGTGCATCAGCTCGTCGCTCCCTTCGCGGGAGCGTGGATTGAAATAAAGGGTACCCGGGTTGCTGTTATAATCGTTACAAAGTCGCTCCCTTCGCGGGAGCGTGGATTGAAATGTGCTATCCGGTGTTACGCCTACCCAGATGTCCGTCGCTCCCTTCGCGGGAGCGTGGATTGAAATTCCAGCAGTTGATGGCTGCATCCGGGATCACAGTGGTCGCTCCCTTCGCGGGAGCGTGGATTGAAATTCAACCCAATCAGTCTGAACGTATGATGACCAAGTCGCTCCCTTCGCGGGAGCGTGGATTGAAATTCCAGCAGTTGATGGCTGCATCC
>OKWR01001296.1_pt1 | contig 17617 bp, 18 predicted proteins | sample 1607101 | NCBI WGS metagenome assembly OKWR01 (sample SAMN04414076, study PRJEB24778) | human gut metagenome | material: faecal | host: Homo sapiens
TTTTCAGAATGGCATGTTCATACCGGAACTTTTTGACCAGGCTGACAGAGCAGCCGTAGTACGCCGCTAGTTCTTTATCGGATTTGCAATGTGTGATGTATTGTTCTCTCACATAGTCTTTGTCAAAAGCGGCAGTTGCCGTCGGTTTGGATAAACCGTATTCGCCCATTAGCTTTTTGATGGTGTGATACGACTTTCCGGTCATATTGCAGATTTCAAGGATGGTATGACTGTCAAGCTGTGCGTTGAGCCAATCAAGGGATATTTCGGTTTCTGCGAAAAGCTCCGGGTATTGTGCTTTGTATTCTGTGTGCAGCTGTGTGATGTATTGTTTGGAAACGCCGTATTTCCGGGCGATGTCGCTGAGGCTCAAAGTCTCCGACTCTTTTTTGAATACAGAAGGGGTAAGCTGTTTCTTAATGCTCATGTCAAAACCTCCTTGTAATAAGTATTGTACCTGATACAGGCGTGCTTTTGCAAGCAATTTACTTGCTTTTTGATTTTACTATAAACAGATTCTTCCCGTAAGATTTTTATTTTATCAGGAGGAATCAAAATGATTTTAAACCACAAAGGCAAGAAACTGTTACTCCCATTTGCAAAAGAGAACTGTTGGTATTTACGCAGATATAATTGCGAGTTGAAGTTTTTCTATGTTTGTGTTCCGCAGGAAAACAGTTATTCCGGAAACTATTTATTGATTTGCTCGGAGTGTGGGACCGTGTTCAGTGGAAATCCTTATCGCTGGGACGGTAAGATAACCTGCCCGAAGTGCCATAATATCTATTCGGGTAATTATCAGAAAGAACACAATGCAGTGGCGTTGAATTGCCTGATCGGTCCGGCGAGCGTGCGGAAGGATACCGTGAAATTTACACTGTATGAATTCGTGAAAAACGAGAAAACGGGTGAGTATGAGCCTGAACCGTTTTACCATATCCGCTATTCAAAAGAGAACGGACTTGAATTGCAGCCGGCACCGGGTAAGAAAGCACAACCGATCCATCATCTGCGATCAACCCGGATGCCGCTTTGCGAACCGTATCTTCAAAAGCTGATAAAGGCATTTGAGAAGGTTCATCCGGGAAATGGGCTTCGGGAAATGCTGTATGATAAAAGACGTGAAAAACAGGCATTGGATATTAAGGTTGTCATTCAGTACTTTTATTATCTCGGCAAGTATCCGCAGCTTGAACAGGTCGTTAAAGCAGGATACGGTGCAATCGTGCGTGATATCTTGCAGTATTCGCCGCAGGTCGTAAACAAACGGATCAAGCAGCTTTTTGCGGAAGCAACAAACGAGAAAAGCATAGTCGGACTTCCGTCATTTATACGCGAGTTTATCAAAACAGATAAGCAGATGGACGATAAACGGATGATGGTACTCAAGCGGCTGTACAGGACAGTGCCGAATATGAGGCGTGAGGATTTTGAAAGGTACATGGCGATATTCCCGCATTATCTGCTTGCAACGAAAAAGGTACTTTACTTCTTGAATGAGGGTGATTACAGCTTCCGTGAAGTATGTAAGCTTGTTTCGGGATACCAGCGATACGGAAGAAAAACGGAGCTGCTTCGCTATCAAAGAGATTATATCCGCATGTGCAGACAAATGGAGATTCCGTTTGAGAAGTTCCCGAAGGATCTTGTAAAACTCCACAATGCTGTTTCGGCGAACTATCGGGCGAGGCGAGATGCTGTGCGTACAAGCGCTTTTGCAAAGAAATGCAGCGAGTACAGCGATGTGAATATGAGTTCCGAAGAGTATCTGATTCGGTTTCCGCATTCACTTAACGAGCTGATTTATGAAGGCAGTACGATGCATCATTGCGTAGCTTCCTATGCCGACAGGGTCATTGCCGGATCTTCTATCATCTTTTTTATGAGAAAAGCCGACAAGCCGGATGAGCCGTACATTACAATGGAGTTTGACCGCCAAGGCAGCCTTGTGCAGGCACGGAAAAGCCATAATGCTTCGATCGGCAACGCAGAGGAATCGAAGTTTATCAGACAGTTTCAGAGCAGTACGCTTATTCCTGCAATCAGGAATAGGGCGGCGTAAAAAAGTAAAGCAGCAGCGCCGAGGCACTGCTGCCCTACATAGATTATCTGTCCCGATATAAGGACAAAATCTCTTCGGCGATACTTAAACAGTCCTTGTGCGTCCGGCAAAAATTCACGCCGTAGATGCTCAGAGAGCGTCGCAGAACAATACAAACCGAATGCACAGTGAAGTGCTCGTTGATGCTATCGGCAATTTGTTCCGCAACGGGCAGATATTCATCGGGTGATAGCGGGTCAAGACCGATAGGGTTCCAACGGTCAAGAATGGCTTTGATTTGTTCCGACATACATTGGTGCCCGGCGCTCAATTCACTGTTACACGGAAGGCATCTTCAATCGATTTCAGTATAACGTAAAAATCCCTGTCCGATGCGTCTGCCGTATTTTCATATTGCGCTTCAATCCAATCAGCTGCTGTTTGCAGCGCAGCAAGAAGCTCTGCGTGATAAACCGCTTTGTCTTTCGGTGGGTTTAAGACGGCGAGTTTATCGGATACATCGGCGATTTTTGCGATGGCGCTTTCAAGGTCCGCATGACTGAGTGCTTCTGCATTGGCAAGCGGCTGAAGCGACGAAATCAACGGCGCCAGCTTTTGATTGACGGTCATCTGATATTCTGCTGTCCCTAACGGGTATGCGGTGTTGTACTGCGGATCTTTCTTCGGAGTCTCTGAACCGCAGCCGCCCAGTGCAAGCCCGCAGAGAAGTGCGAGACACAGGGACAATATAAGTGTTTTACGCATAGGCGTTCCTCCTTTCTTCGAAAGTGGAAGAACTATTATACATAAAAAACTGTTTGTCAAGTATTTTACGGATTATTTCTGCTGCAAGTTCAGATGAATCTGCTTATAAAGGTATTCAAGTCGTTCCGGGCAGATACGGACGGATGTCCTGTGCGCAAACTCCGTATACCCATCCGAAATATATTTTTGCCGTAGGTTGCGGATTTTAGAATCGGCAATGTCGAAGGCGGCACCGATTTGCAGCAAACTCATTTTTTCATCAATATAGAGACGCTTAAACAGCTCCGGCGGAATTCTTTCTTCGACAGTCGGGCGTCCGCTGCTGTAAATCTTGTAGTCTAAACGAATGCGTTTGACGGTGCCTGTAGCAATACCTAAATGCTTTGCTATTTTTGCGTCGCTCCAGCAACGGTTGATATAAAGCTCACGCAGCAATTCTTCCGTTACTCTTTCCGAGCGAACGGAGCTTTCCAATCCGTATTCGCCGACAAGAATCGACATACGAGAACGGGTCATGTTGTTTTCGTCGGCAATGGTTGCAATGTTTTTAGTCAACAACTCCGCTTCAAGCCATTCCTTTGAAAGAGGTGTAAGGCTGTTGGCGGTTGGGGCAATCAGATTATGCTGTGCCGCAACTTCAAAAACCGTTTTTGTGCGCAGTTCGTTGATTAACTCTTCTTTGGATACGATTTGGGTCAGTTCCTCCAGAAAGCGAGGATAACTGCCGGTGTTGTTTGTATCGGCGATTTTCTTCGACAAAGGATGCTGCTCAGCAGCATAACGGTCTCGCAGGGAGGCAATCGTTATTCGGCTTGTGTTATATAGGCTCGCAATCTGACCGAGTCCCAATTTTGAAACAACATACAGCCTGTAGAACAGTTCAATCGGCAGTTTTTCGCAAAGGGGCTTTCGCTCGGCAGGCACAATACCGTAGGTTTGGCGAAGATACTTGATTTTATAGGTGCTCGTATTGTACAGGGACGCAATTGCTTTGTCGGTCAGCTCTTGCTGAACATAAAATTGCCTTAAATCGTCCTGCGAGATCTCACGGGATAGGTCACGGCGTTTGTTCGGCAGAACCTTGTTCTTGAAATGACAAAGCGTGCGGTAGTGTATCCCGGTATGGTTTGCGACATCGACAAGTGAACCGTATTCGGTAAGCTTTTCTTCAAACCAGGATTTTGTCAGGAAGGTTTTATAGCTGAATTCGTCCGGATTTTGTTTGCAAAGCGAAAGACAATATGCTTCAAGCTCGTCGGCGTTTACCGACAGCTTTTTTGCAACGGCTTGGAATGTGCCGGATTTCCCAATAAACTCGGCACGGATGATTTCCGGGGTTAGTGTCGCCATAACAGATCCTCCTGACGCAATTCTCAGTACATTATACTACAACATTTTTTGAAAATCAACCGCTTTGAGCAATGACATAACGATTTTATCCGAAAATCAAAATAAAAAATTCGATTTTTTCGGAATGGGTACTTGACAATTGCGGGTTTATGCACTATATTCTCGCACGCCTGAGGGGAAACTCGCAGAGTAATATGAAAGGAGACAGCATATGAACATTACCAAAGTAACCGTAAAGAAAATCGAGGGACAGCAGACGCTTCGCGGCGTCGCCAGCGTGGTGCTTGACGATGAGATCAAGATCAGGGATATCAAGATTCTTGAGCGCGGCGAGAACGGACTGTCTATCATGATGCCGAACAAAAAGGTTTCGGAAGGCAAGTATGTCGGGTATGCTTATCCGGTCACGGAAAAGGCTCGTCTGGAATTGCAGAAAGCTATTTTGGAAAAGTATTATGAGGCAGATGCGGACTGACCTTTGAAAAAGCAAAGCACATTGGACATGCTTTAGGGTGTTGAAAAAGGAGGCGAAACGAATGACATTCAGAAACAGCATTCGGAAACTTATTAAAGCGGAAGGATACAGACTTTGTGACTACGAAGTTGATGCTAAATCAATGGACGACAATTTGATTTATGTCGTTCGGTTTTGCAGAGAAAACGGAATTCTCCTGAATTACGACAATGCAAAGGGATTGCTCATCGGCGTATGGTCGCTTGTCGGTGAAAGTGATTTTACAAGCGAGGCACCCGTCGACGGACTGATAAAAGAAATCCTTGCAGCCTGTAAGGCCTGACAATTACATATAGAATTTGTATAAGCCCGGTGATTTTGAAATTTCAAAACCTACCGGGCTTTTGCGTTCTTATGTAATCAAATGCAGGAGGTTTTGGAAAGTGCCCAAACATGTCAGAAGAGAAAGAAGAGGTTCAAGATTTATACGCTGTGAATGGAAGCAATTTCGGTATATCAATTACAGGCTGTTGCTGTGGGATATTCAGGTCCGGGCAGCGTTTGATGCAATGACCTCTTCCGAAGAAAGCGAAAGGAGGCATAGAGATTGTCTTCTGTGAATTTGAAGTTTACGCAGTGCCGAATGAAAAGACACTGCAAAAAAAGAAAGGACGGTACAGCGAATGAAAACACGACTTAAACACATGACAGCGGCTTTGCTTACGCTCATCATGGTCATCGGGATGGTCCCGCTGAACGCATTTGCCTGGGGAACGGAGGGGGAAGTGTGCTCCTCAAAGTTCGGAAGCGCGTATGTGGGGTATGACGGCGGAAAGTATTATTCCGCAAGCAAAATCGACTTTATTGCCTACGACAGCAACGGCAACATCTCAAAGCACACGAAAGCGGGTGGAAACGCAAGACGAAAGTTTACTTTTACCAATGCCGCCGGCGCGGAGCATACGGTATATTGCGTTGAGTCCGGAATCGATTTCACATCTTCAAACAACGGATACACCTCTTCCAGCGGCAGCAACAGCAGATATTTTCAGAACCTGCCGAAAGTTGCACGCGAGGGCATTATGCTTACAACGGTATACGGTTGGCAGGAGGGGTTGAATACGCCGGTTGGGGGAACAAACAACGATGACTATGCTCTGGCTACGCAGATTATCATTTGGGAGTATCAGCAGCAGCTCAGAACAAGCCCGACCCGAATTGTCGAAAACAACGGCATACCGGCAGACCATTATGTAAAGACGATTCAGGGCAGACCGGCTGAGAAGTGCTACAACTGGATTTTGGAGCAGTGTGCAAAGCATCTTGTGGTGCCGAACTTCTCCGGAAGTACACAAACGCTCAGATACGCCCCGTCGACAAAGCAGTATTCTCTCACGGTTACCGACGGCAACAACACCTATGCGGATCTGTTGCTCATCAATGCAAACGGTATCACCGTGACGAGAAGCGGCAACCGATATACTTTTACTTCGTCCAAAATGATCACGGATACCGTCAACATTCGGATGAAGAAGAATGTCCCGGCGGTAAACGGCAATCTCCTGATTTGGGGGCGTCCCGGTAAACAGACGATGCTGTGTGGTTCGGATGACCCGGTGGTCTTTGCTGTGAATTTGCAGACCGAAACCTACGGAACCGCAAAGATTATCAAGGCTGCCGAGGACGGCAATATCTCCGGTATTCGTTTCCGTATCACGGGAAACGGCGTGGACGAGACCGTAACTACCGCAAGCAACGGAACCGTTGCTAAAAACCTTTTGCCCGGAACCTATACGGTGACCGAGCTTGAAGAGGAAAGATATGTTCCGGTTGCTTCAAAAACGGTAACCGTCAGCAGTAAGCAAACGGCTGAGGTTATGTTCTCCAATACGCTGAAAAAGGGCGACCTGCGTATTGAAAAGGTGTGCGATGACGGACTGGTCGCAGGGCTGAAATTCCGAGTGACCGCATCGGTCATCGGTTATGATGAGACCTTTGAGACCAATGCGGACGGTGTAATTGAAATCAAAAAGCTGCAGGTATATGACAGCAAAAACAGGCTGATCACTTACACGGTAGACGAGGTCGATACACCTATCCGCTATGAAGCGGTCGCAGGTCAGACCTCAACGCTGATCTACGGCGGAGAGGTGGCGCTGCATTTCAAAAACACCACAAGAAAAGAGCCTGCCCGCATTTTGAAAGTGTCCGAGGACGGAGACATTGCAGGAAAGAAATTCAGGATTACTTCGGATAACGGCTACGAAAAGACATTTACAACAGACACCTCCGGTTCTTTCACAACAGAGCCTCTTCCGGTATACAACACATCGGATGAACTGATTCACTATTTGGTTGAGGAAGTGGAGACGCCGGTAAAATTCGTTCAGCCGGGCGGTCAGAGCTTCACTCTTGATAACGGGGATGTCACTTTGAAATTAACAAACATTCTCAAAAAATTCAGGGTAGAGGTGACCAAGTCCGACTCCGAGACTGGAAGCCGTGCGCAAGGCAATGCTTCACTCTCCGGTGCGAAATACGGCATTTATAAAGGCGGAGAACTGATTGATCTCTTCACGACGGACAGCAAAGGCTATTTTGTTACCCCCTATTATATCTGCGGCGACGATTGGGAGCTGAAAGAGATCAGCCCGTCTGAGGGCTATCTCTTGGATCGGACAAGCCATCACATCGGAGCTGAGCCGGGACTGTATACGGTCGAGCACAATACAGCGGTAAACGGCGTAGATGAAGATATTATCAAAGGCTCTATCGCAATTATCAAACACGCCGACACGGGCGAAACACAGATCGAAACTCCTGAGAAAGGCGCTAAGTTTGAGATATTCCTGACATCCGCCGGAAGTTATGAGAATGCTTTTGAAAGCGAAAGGGATATCCTCGTTTGCGATGAGGACGGATTTGCAAAAAGTAAGGATCTGCCGTATGGCAAATATACCGTTCGTCAGATTTCAGGTTGGGAAGATACCGAATATATACCTGCCTTTACGGTGTATATCAACACACACGGCGAGGTTTATAAGTATCTGATCAACAACGCCCCGTTTACCTCCTACCTGAAACTTGTTAAGGTGGACAGTGAAATGGGTAAGCAGATCCCGTATGCCGGCGCTGCGTTCCATCTCTATGACGCAAACGGTAACCGTATCGTAATGAAGTACACCTATCCTACGCTGACGGAGGTAGACACATTCTACACCTCGGCTGACGGTTATCTTATTACGCCGGAGAAGCTCAACCAGGGTTATTACCGTTTGGAGGAAGTACAGGCGCCGCACGGATATGTGCTGCGCAGTGAGCCGATCGAATTCAAGATTGACGATGATGACGCTGTGTACGATGAGGGTATTACCCTTATTGTGGTGAACTTCCCGAATACCCCGCAAAAGGGCGTTATCAATATCAAAAAGACCGGTGAGGTATACAGCAGCGTTCAGACAAACGGAGAAGCTTATCTTCCGGTTTATTCGGTGACGGGCCTTGCCGGTGCTAAATTCAACATTATTGCGGCGGAGGACATCGTTACTCCTGACGGCACGGTTAGAGCCAAAAAGGGCGATTTTGTTGACACCGTTATCACTTCGGCAACGGGTGAAGCGCAGAGCAAGGCTTTGTATCTCGGTAAATACAGAATTGTTGAAGTGCAGAGTCCATACGGAATGCTGCTCTCCGGTGAACAAACCGTTGAGCTTGTTTATGCCGGTCAGTATGTTGAAATCACCGATGTGTCTGCGTCGTTCTACAACGAACGCCAGAAGGTGAAGATCAGCCTTGAAAAAGTCATCGAAACCAATGAGCTTTTCGGCGTCGGCGGGGACAGCACCGTAACCTTCGGATTGTTTGCAAGGGAAGCATTGACTGCGACGGACGGCAGCGTCATTCCTGCGGACGGACTGATTGAAATAATTCAGCTCAAAGTCGGCGGCACGGTAAGCTTTACGACCGATATCCCGTTTGGAAAGTATTATATCCGAGAACTGCAAACGGCCGGTCCGGAGTATCTTCCGAATGACACAAAGTATCCGGTCAATTTCGGATATCAGGGGCAGAATATAGCAGTTGTTGATATCAAAGCCAATAGCGGCGAGCCTATCCTGAACGAGCTGATATACGGAAATATCAGCGGCCGCAAGGTTGACGAAGCCGGAGAAGCTGTCAGCGGTGCCGTTATCGGACTGTTCAGGGCGGATGAAACCGAGTTTACCAAGGAAAATGCTCTGATGATCGATGTATCCCGTGAAGACGGTGCGTTCGGCTTTGAAAATGTGGTATACGGTCATTGGATCGTTGCCGAAATTGAGCCGCCGGATGGATTTATCCTTGCATTGGAGATGCACCATGTGTATGTCGATTCCGACGGTGAAACCATTGAGATCGTTATGACAAACGAGCATATCAAGGGAAATGTACTGCTGACCAAGTTCGATGCGGATTATCCCGAGAACAAGCTGACCGGTGCTGTATTTGCCGTTTACCTGGATGTGAACGGAGACGGCAAGCCGGATGATAGAGATATCTTTGTCGCAGACCTTGCAGAAACGGAAAAGGGTCTGTACGAGCTGAAGGATCTTCCGTACGGGAAATACCTGCTTCTTGAAACGGTTGCACCGGAAGGCTTTGAAAAGGACGAAACCGCTTATCCGTTTGAAATCAAAGAAAACGGTGAGACGGTTGCTATTGAAAATGAGGCCGGCATCGGCTTCTTCAACAGGGCACGGCGCGGCAACCTTATTATCGAGAAATCCTCCGAAGACGGTGTTTTGGAAGGCTTTGAATTTGTCGTTGAAGGCACAGACTTCCTCGGAAACGAATTTTCCGAGACCTATGTGACCGATACAGACGGGAAAATCAATGTCAGTCTGCGTCCCGGCAACTACACGGTTTATGAAAAGGAAAGCGACGACAATATCCGTTATGTGCTGCCGGACAGTCAGACTGTGGAGATCAAAGCCGGTGAAGAAAGCACCCTTGCGTTTGTAAACAACCTGAAAAAAGGCTCTGTTGAATTCCGCAAGGTGGATAAAGCGACCGGGAAACCGCTTGCCGGAGTAAGCTTTGCGATATACGATGCCGAAAAGAATCTGATTGCCGAGGGCAAAACGGACGCAGACGGATTGCTCCGTTTCGATGATATTGCCTACGGTAACTACTTCTGGCAGGAAACCGCAACGGTTAACGGGTATATTGCAGAAAGCGGATATCATGAGTTTTCTGTAACGGAAAACGGGCAGGTGCTTGAATTTACGGTTGAAAACGAACCGATTCCCGATGTTCCGAAAACCGGAGACGACAGTAATTTACCCCTGTGGTTCGGACTGCTCACATTGTCCGGCGGAACGCTTGCAGGACTTCTGTTCTTTGATAAGAAGAGAAGATGCAAAGCCTGAAAGTAACGGGGAGCTGCTGTGGGAATCATAATCGGAATCGTATCATTTATTGCCGGCGGCATCTTCGGATTTTGCGTTATGTGCGTGCTGCAGATCAACCGTGCGGAAACAGACGCAGAATACCGGAGAGAATCGCCGAAGAAAGGAGGCTAATGTGTGTATGTAGCACTCTTTATTATCATGGATGTTTTGATTTTTGCTCTGCTTCTGATAGCGGTGTATTTCCTAATCCGCAAAATCACGGAGAAATATGAACAGGAGCATACGCCGATAGAAAACGACATGGAGGAATTTCGCAATGAAGGTTTGCATGAGCAGGCAAGGACAGAACAACATAAGTTGGCTCATATCGAGGAGGTTGCGGCAAACCGCGACCTCCGGAATGAACAGAAAAGAGAGGAGCGTGATGAATAATGCTTGAACAATGGATCTGCTCCGGTCTGAATCTGTGGATCCTGGTCGGATTGGTAATCGCCCTTTTCGGCATTGCCCTGATCATCTGTATGTTGCCGGTTCGTAAGACCGGCGGCAGCTTCTTCCGCAAATACGCCTTTGTAATTGCGGCGGAGGTTGTCATCCTGACCGGGATCATCCTTTTCGTCATCGGCATAGTGAAGGCGTGGCCTATGTTGATTTAATATAGCTCAATTGTAATCTCCTTGAAATTCGGTAACAGTACAGCGGAGGTGCGCCACGCCGTGCCTTCGCTGTACACTTACATATTCGGATTACGGGGGTGAGTAATGCTTGCTTTGAACTTTATCTCGGCGATTGTCTGGAAATTATGAAGACGGTTCCGGACGATTCTATCGATATGATAGCCTGCGATCTGCCTTACGGGGTGACGCAGAACCGACTGGATGTTGTCATACCGTTTGAGCCGCTGTGGCGTGAGTACGAAAGAGTGATTAAGGAACGAGGGGGTATCGCACTATTTGCGCAAGGCGTGTTCTTTATCGAGCTGGTGCAATCAAACCGAAAAATATTTCGTTATGATCTTGTGTGGGATAAGGTGTTGACGACCGGGTTTCTCAATGCCGGCCGTATGCCGCTCAGGCAGCATGAGCAGATTGCGATTTTTTATAAAAAGATGCCGGAGTATCATCCGCAGTTTACAACGGGACAACCGCTTCACGGAAAGGGGACTGCCTATCGAGAAAAGGAACACAAGAACAACAATTACGGTCGGTTTCATATGACCGATGACCTGCGAAAAGGCAGCACGCAAAAGTACCCGACAAGTATTATCCGTGTGCCGAAACCGCATCCGAGTGTTGCTCTGCACAGGACCGAAAAACCGGTTGAACTGCTGAAATGGCTGATCAGCACTTATACAAGCGAAGGCGACTTTGTTATGGATAACTGTATGGGTGCCGGAGGCTGCGGCGTGGCCTGCGCCCAAACGGGCAGGCGTTTCATCGGCATAGAAAAAGATCCTGCGTATTTTTCGTTTGCGAAAAGGCGCATTGAGGCAGCCGAACAACAGTTTTTATAATTTACTTGCCAAATAGGATGCCGTATTTCAATATCCCTTACGCACATTGAAAGTTATCAGGAGGAGTTGAATATCCGGACTTGAGATGTAGATTGCTGTAAAGGAAGTTTTGCAAATGAACGAGGAAAAGAACTACAAAGAGAAACTCATGAAGATGTATGTGAAAGGGGAATTGCCGTTACTCAAAAGAAATGAGAAATTCAATTTTGCCTGTGTGCAATGCGGTGAATGCTGCAGGAACAGAGATGATATTTTGTTGAATCCCTTTGATGTGTTTCGGCTGTGCAGAGAAAAGAAAATGACGCTTCAAGATTTTATCGAAAAGTATTGCGAATTTTACACGGGAAATACTTCGAAGCTGCCGCTAATGAGAATTCAATTTCGACCGGTGTATGAGCTGAACGGTTTCGTAACCGGTACGCGTTGTCCGTTCCTCGGTCAAACAGAAGGATTGTACCATTGCAGGGTTCATAAGGCAAAGCCGTTTGTCTGCTTTTCATATCCGCTCGGTCGGATACAGGAACTTGGAAAAGAAACAGAGTATCTCTTGCAGAATGACGGAACATGCAAGGGTGCCGTAAAGGCAAAAGATGAAAAAATCATGCAGGTGGTAGAAGACTGGATGGGCGGAAAAGAAAAGTTGGATAGAGAAGAAAGATTCAATGCCCTGTACAGTTATTTTCTTGCAAATTACCGTAAATGGATCAATGTCGATAAGCTTGCTGAGAACAAAAAGGCTTTTTCGATTTATAAAAAATGGCTGGCCTTAGCTGCAGAACTTCTTTATGCAAACTATGATTTTGATTCGGACGATGACGGCTTTTTGGAGCAATTCAAAACCAACATTGATGCCATACAGACCATTTCGGAAACTATTGTCGAAGAGTTTGCAAGTCTCGTTGATCTGCATCCGAAGTCTTAATACGAAAACAAGCCGCCGGACGGCGGCATTACATAGCTCTTGCCAAACTGAAATACCGTACTGACTGCGGTAAGGGCAGATTTTCAATAAAGGAAGGTGTTTTTATTATGGCAAGAGAAAATTCAATTACACTTGTGGGCGAGGTCTCAAAGGTACCGGTCGTCTTTTTCAATGAGGAACATCAGAACTACCGTATGGCGTTTGTTATGAAAACGGTTCGTCGTAACGGAAGAATCGACTATCCTCATGTCAATGTCTACGGTTTGACCGAGCAGGAAGCGAAGGACTATTTTAAAGCGCTGCAGATAGGTCGCTTTCTGATGGTGCGCGGTATGGTTACGACAAAGATGGTTCCGAAGAAATTCCGCTGTGATAACTGCGGCGTGATAACCGAATGCGAATCATTGATCACCGAGGTGATATCCTATGGAAAACCGGTATGCCTTGAAGGAAAATATGAGGCGCTGGCTCTTGCGGAGTTTGCTAATAACCTGAGCGTGATCGGGGCGGTATGCACCGATGTAATCGGCAGGGAAAGCGGAAGCGGTGTATCGCTTACGCAGTATCAGATCGCTATCAAGGAGCACGACGGTATGATTAAGTCGGACTATCCGTGGATCAAATCGTTCGGTTCACAGGCGGATGAGGATTTGAAACATTTGCGCAAGTCCTCCCAGGTGTATATTGCCGGAGCCTTGCAAACACGGGAAATGTCCCGGTTCGTTATTTGTGAGAATTGCTCGGCAAGACTTGATTACACGGAATCGGTTGCAGAGATCGTTCCCCAGGATGTAGAGTACCTCTTTAACTGCGTGTTCGATGAGAGCGTGTAAAGGAGGCGGCTATGCGAAAAGAATGGAACATTGAAACGGTTGACATTACACCGTCTGCACCCCAAAAGCAGGAAGAAGATCTGCCTGTCACGAAGATGGGTAGAATCCGGCACTTTTTGAAAAAGAATCGTCTTCGTATCTTTCTCGGCGTTCTTTGCACATACCTTGTGTTTATCCTTTTTGCCATGCTTGTCTCGGATTATTATATTGACGAAAACGGCGTTAGGCAGCCTATTGTGTTGTCGTTTGAGTATATGGCCGTGCGTGATGATTACAGAACGCTCTTAAAGCAGTATGAGTCGATTGAGAATCTTGTGGTGGATATTACGGTCGTGGACATTCACCTTGCAAATGAAGACATTACGGAGATGGAGGCTGCCACACAGTATTCGACCATTCTGGACGATCGTTTGGATGTGATGATCCCAAAGATAACGGCGATGGAACTCGGCGATGAGCAGATTGTTTTGCAGCAGTCTATGGAGACTTTGCTTTCCAACGATATTGCCGTTTATCTGCAAAAAATCATTGAGGGCTTGAAGACCGGCAATACCGACAGCGTTAATACGGCTCTTATCTGGCGGGAAAAATCTTTGGCGGCGTTCGATACAATTCGTGCTGATATGGCAAACCTTTGCGACAGAGCAAAGGCGGACAGCACATTCATCCGGGAATGGAACCTGAGTGACAGGGCACTTGAGAAGGACGCTTCGGCGTATTTGAAAACAAAGTAGGGCGAGGTGATCAAAATGGCGAAAAGCGTACGGGAGCTTGAACTGATCATTATGCGCCTGAAAAGTCAGATCGAAGCGAAGGACGAGCAGATCAAAGGGATGGATAAGTATATCCGTGAGGCTACTGACGATACGCAGCGCATTATATCCGGATTTCGTGCGTTCTGCGCCAAGGTGCTTGAAAACGAGCTGGCATACAGCAATATTACGGCAAGGGATTTGCAGACAATGACGCTTGAAGAATTGCTTGACCGGGCACAGAAGGCACATAAGCAAAATCGGCAGAAGTCAAGAGAAATCTACGATATGATGAAAAAGAAATTGATCGACAAGAATACCGTGATCGCCGGACTTACCGACCAGGTAACGCAGCTTAAAGTCATGCTTGATAATGCGGCGGAGATTTTCTCGGGAAAGACTCCAGCTGATCCGGATAACGACCGCACGGCGGCATATCTGGTGGATACGGATTCTACGGTGGAGGACGCCCGTCCGGCACTTGCTCAGACGGAGGCGTTGGAAAGCGGCGAAAAGATCGTGGATATGACGACCAACCTGACCAAAGAGGTTGAAACGGTGAGCAAATCTAAAACGGTTGTGTCCGGTCAGCAGAACTTTAAAGTGGTCGATATTGAGGAAATCAAAAAGGCAATGACCGAGCTGATGTGGCAGTACCTTGATGTTCTCGGCTCCAAAGGCTTAACGGAATATCCGGAAGTTCGTGCGGAAATCGTTCGCTGTGCCGAGAAGAAAACAAGCGATTCTGCGGTGTATAACGCCCATAACGGTATGCTGGCTTCCGGCCTTATTACGGCTGAGAAAATCAAGACCGGCAGCCGATGGTTCCTCGGCGTTGAACTGACGCAGCTCGGCAGTCAGATTTATGTAGAGAAGCACGGGAAACCGCCCGTTGAGTCGGAAATGCGTGCGCTTATCCGTGAGCATGACAATCTCAAGCACGGTTATACCATTAAGGACGCTTCAAGGATATTAAGGGACACGAAGAAATATAAGTCGGTTTCAACGCACCGTAGGGCGAATACGATCAGTCTGGACGGCGGAAAACGCTGTATTCCGGACATCGTATGCTGCGGAGACGGGGTAATCGACTATTATGAGGTGGACTGCGGCAATCACCGTCAGTCGGAATTCAATGATAAGTGCAATAAGCTAAAATCCATTACAAAAAACCTGTATGTGATTGCACCATCCAGAGATATTATGCTGGACAAATTAAAGCCGCAGATTGAGAAGTGGATCGCTTCCTGCGGCGGACCGTTTGCACTTGCCAAGTCTAATATTACTGTTTATCTGACAAGCATCTACGACTTGGCAAATGGGAAATGGGCTCTGATATATAATATGGAATCGGAGGAACCTTTGTGCCTTGTGCAATTCAGGCGCAAGGAAACCGCCGGTTCGGGAAAGGAGTAACCGATGTTGGATTTTTTTCGGGATTTTATCCTCTTTAACAGGAACGGTTTCCTCGAAATCATTTACTTCCTGTGGAGGAACATATGGATGGTGGCCGGTTTGCTTTCGATCGGATATATTTTCCTGGCAGAGCAGCTTGGCACCAAAAACAACGAAGTCAAAAATGAGAGACAGATTCTCTGATATGAATACGAATATCGCTGCAGAGGCAAAGGAGAAAACACCAAGACCTCTGCATTTATTTTTATCTCAAAGGAGGGATGCTTATGCTGAGGCGGCATTATGTGCCAAGAAGCGAGGGCGAGCTGGTTTATTCCAGTCCGCCGACAATTAAAACCTATGTACCGATGCTGCTTAATCTCTTAGTGTATATCATCACATTTGCGCTGTGGATGTACCTTGATTCTGCCTACTACGGCTTCGGAAGCAAGATTATAACGCCTCTGACCGGTGCTATGTGGGTAGTAGGTGCGGTTTTTGCGCTGATACTTCCCAGCCAGCGTGAGGAGATCATACGGCATACAAAGTGGTTTATTCTCGGATATGTCGGGATCCTCTTTCTGTATCGCTATGTCATTATTGCGGTATCGGGTGTTTCTGCGGATAATCTGACGGCTGCCTTTAATCAGGCAATTGCGTCTTCGTCTGCGACGGCGGTGGTCGGATGGCTGCAAAACCTTTTGTGGATCATTGCAATCACATACCCGATTGCGTATTTTATCTTTCAGGCAAAGAAAATTCCGCAATTCTTCGGCACACGCTCCAAGCAGCGTGCGACAAGAGAGATACGGGATGTACGGGACAATACCAAACCATATTAAACGGAAAGGAGAGATGCTATGCTTAATCTTCCAAGCATATTAAAGTCAAAGCCGGGTCACGACGACGATTTGAAGATACTGCGCAACTGGAAGGAATACACAGACGATCGCAAGAGCATGAAATATTTGATGTACGAGCTTGAAATGCACGAACCCGGCGGGAATGTGGTTCATTTTTATAAGGCGATCAAGCTCACCCGTATTATCCGACTTCCGAAAAACGCAAAGCAGAGCGAAAGCTTTATGTCTATGCATTCGCAGGTGCTGGCGGCTGTGTGGGAACGCAATATCAAACTGCTCACCGTAATCGCAAACCTGCTGCATCCCGTGCCTCTCGGCATGATGTATTTATACGGTGTGCAGGGTGTGGCGGATACGGCCGAAAAGGCAAAATATATTGCGGATAACGATTTCATTGCCCTGTCAAGTACCCTGCAGGGCACCTACCGAGTGCTGGAACACCGTATTCTGACTTATGACGAGCTGGAATGGCTGACGGAGAAGATGTATATGATGGATAAGATGACCGTGCTTCGCGGTATTCCGCAGGCCAAGGACGGCGGCGTCGATGTCGGCAGCAAGGGAATGGGAAATAAATCGATCAATCCGGACGCGCAGGACACAACCGAAGAGTATATTGCGGGTATGTCCGACAAGGAGTACATCCTGCAAATCATATCGAGTCCGGTAAAATCGGAACACCTGGAACGCTGGCTTGCACAGACGGCGCAGGAAATGTCATCGGATGCAGTGTCGGGCGGCAGATCCGGGACGACATCGCCATGGATCTTCTGCGGCGCTCCGTGAACGCCGTGACGCTGGATAAGAAAGCGATCATATCGAATCTCGCCCGCATTGTGGAAAGCGTTCTGACGTCCGGTGAGGGCAGCGGCGAGCAGGAGCTGCGGCGGCTGGAGCTGGAGCTTGAAAAGCTGCAAGCCCGCAATGACACCATCCATGACCGCTTTTTCGACGAGAGCATCACCAAGGCTGACTATCAGCGCGCCAAAGCCCGCTGTGAAAGTGAAATGAACCGGGTGCAGGAGAAAATCGCCGCGATCAAACAGCGGCAGGCATTGAACACCGACACGCAGACCCTAAAGCCGGACATTCGCGCCGCCATCACGGGCATCGTCAGCGGACGCACGGCGGACGACGACTTTTACGGGCACCTCCTCCAACAGATGACCGTGTACCGGGACGGCAGGGTAGAGGTGGCGCTCAATCTGCTGCCCGCCAAATGGGTCTATGTGCTGGACGGACTGGAAAAATACCGCGCCAAAATTGGGGGCCATGACGCTTCCTCTGTGCCGATATCGGTCAGCAGCCCTTTCAGCTCCGGGTAGGGCATGGAGTAGCG
>OKWR01001298.1_pt1 | contig 17601 bp, 16 predicted proteins | sample 1607101 | NCBI WGS metagenome assembly OKWR01 (sample SAMN04414076, study PRJEB24778) | human gut metagenome | material: faecal | host: Homo sapiens
AACTGTATTGGCCGGTCATGATGGTATCGGCCAGTCCCTGTACAATCGTACCGATCTGTCCGATGATAATCGGAAATCCTAAAGCAATCAGGGAGCGGATATGGGTCTTGTAACTTAAAACAGAACTATGATTCATTTTCTTATTTTCGTTTTATAGCCAATGATTTTTTGGTATCTTTGCGTTTATCAAGAATAAAGACATTATGAAGATTGTATTGGATTTACATACTCATTCCATTGCTTCCGGACATGCGTACAGTACCATTCAGGAAATGGCCGCCGCAGCTGCCGAAAAGGGACTGAGTTTTTTAGGTATTACAGAACATGGACCTTTAGTACCCGGAGCGCCGGATCCTATTTATTTCAGGAATCTGCATTGCGTTCCCAAGTTCATTTCAGGTGTGCGCATCCTGCATGGTGCCGAACTGAATATTTGTGATCTGCAGGGAAATCTGGATTTGGGAGAAGAATATTACAAGCGTTTTGATCATGTCGTGGCCGGAGTGCATAAAGTATGCTTTCCGACATCAACAAAATTGAAGAACACCGAAGCCGTACTGGCTGCGATGCATAATCCCAGAGTAAATATTATCAGTCACCCGGCAGACGGAGCGGCTACAGTGGATCTGGAAGCATTGGTGCGAGCTTCACGCGAAACCGGCACATTGCTTGAAGTGAACAACAGTTCCATGAATCCGCTGCGTAAAAATGCGGTCGCTCGCGGATTGAACCGTGAATTGTTGCAATTGTGCCGTCAGTACGACACTCCCGTTATTTTAGGAAGCGATGCTCACATTTCTTTTTCTATAGCTGATTATACCTATGTCTATGAACTGCTTCAGGAAACATCATTTCCGGAGGAACTGGTCGTGAATGTTGATATGCAGCGTTTTAACCATTTTACAGGCTTACAACTGGCTTGACGGGTTATTTCCGGTAAAACACTTTCTTGTCTTGAAAGGCATACCGGATGCTGTTGCTCCAGTAGATGCAAGACAATCGTAATTCATAGAACGGCAGGTATATGCCGGCTGTTTTGATTGAGAACAGAGTCGACAGCTTTTTCAGTTTCCGGGTGCGCAGAAAACTCCAGAGAATCAGTAACAAGACGATGCTTGTCGTATATTCCCAGTGTTGGGCCCATATACTCAGGATTAAAGTGAAAACACTGAGCAGAAACAACAACCAGATTATTCCCATACGGAATGCACTGTATAGCCCGTATTGACTTTTGTGTTTGTAAAAACACTTGGCTTCTTTCTGATTGAGCATTTCTTTTTTCCAATCCTTGTCCTTTGTTTCTGAGATTTCCAGCAATAAGGCTTCAGGAGCGATGCATACGGCTGTCCGTTCGTTTGTACTGAACCGGTTTACAAAAATGTTTTCTATTCCTGAAAGGAGGACACCATATTCGCCCAATGTCTTGCAGGAAAGAAGTTTCTCTTTACGAAACGCTAAATTGACATGATTGCAATGACAGGTTTGGTGGTGGAGCGCCCAGGAAAGGAAGCGGCTTTGTTCCTGTAGATAATAGAAGGAACGGGTCGAACTGCTTCCGGAGCTAACCGAACGAGCACCCAATACAAAATCCTTATTCTCTGTCATGTTATCGGACATGCAGGCCAGCCAGTATTCAGAATGAGGCATAAAGTCTGGAGTAAGCAGCATGACCCAGGAATAATGTGCTGCCTTGACACCTAAAATCACTGCTAAGGTATGCAGACTGATTTGCCGTGTATCTTTGGGAACAAAGGTATATTTCAGGTTGTCGTATCGCTTTTCCATATTTTCCAGCTGGATGCGCGTGTTGTCTTTTGAATTCATGTCCACGACAATGATTTCAAAAGTATCGTATGCTTGTTCCAGAACACGGGGCAATAGCGTCATAAGTTGCTCTTCCTGATTCTGTGTCAGGATAACGACTGATATGCCCGTTTTTTCTGCTTGCGCTCCTTTTCCGCAATCAGATTTGTCGGATTTCTTTTTTATTTCTTTGCTCAAAGCATTCGGATAGCATACTCTGAACAAATTAACTGCCCACACAAGCAGAAAACTTGTGTAGGCAGTGATTTCCATTGGATTTGTCAGAAAAAACATTTATAAAAGATCTTCTGTGGTATATCCTTGAGGTAACTCGCGGCAGTTGTATTGCGAAGCCATGATTTCTCCATAAGCTCCGGCAGAACGCAACGCAATCAGATCACCCCGATGACATTTGTTTAATTTATACTCTTTGGCAAAGACATCGCTTGATTCGCAAATCGGACCTACAACGTCATAAACCTCTTCCGGTTCCTCGCTGGTCAGGTTGTCTATCTGATGATAAGCCTGATAAAGGGCAGGGCGGAGCAGGTCGGTCATACCGGCATCTACAATGGCAAATTGCTTTACAGTAGCTTGCTTTACGTAGAGCACCCGGGTGATGAGGCTTCCGCATTGTCCTACTACAGCGCGTCCCAACTCAAAATGCAGATGTTGTCCTTCGCGCAACTTCAGATTCTTTTCGTAAGTTTCGAAGTATGCCTTGAAGTCCGGAATCGGATGAGCGTCCGGTGCCTGGTAGTCAATACCAAGTCCACCGCCCACGTTGATATTCTCCACACGGATACCTTCCTGCTCCAGACGATCCTGCAATTCATTGATGCGGACGCACAATGCTTCGAAGTCTTCCATTTCCAGAATTTGTGAGCCGATATGGAAGTGCAGTCCGATGAACTGTACGTGCTCCATCTTAGCAGCGATGCCGATCACTTTCTCCATGTCCTCCATGGCGATACCGAATTTGTTTTCAGCCAATCCGGTGGTGATGTTGGCATGCGTATGGGCTCCTACATTCGGGTTGATACGGAAAGACACGCGAGCTACTTTCTGTTTTTGGGCTGCCAGATCATTGATGACTTCCAGTTCGGCAATGCTTTCCACGTTGAAGTAAGCAATGTCTGCATCCAGTCCCAGATTGATTTCCCAATCGCTTTTTCCTACTCCGGCGTACACGATTTCCTTTGCCGGAAATCCTGCTGCCAGACTGGCACGGATCTCACCGCCACTTACACAGTCGGCGCCAAATCCTGCCTGACTGATCTGTTTCAGAACCTTAGGGTTTGCATTGGCCTTTACGGCATAGTGCAAATGATAGTTTGGTTTGTCTCCGATTTCTTTCTTGATGGCATCCAAAGTCTGTTGCAGAATTTCGGTGTCATAATAATAGAACGGAGTGCGTATGTCTTTAAATTTGTCTGCGGATATTTTGTGCATCATAAATGTTGTTGTATTTATTTCTTGTGGAATAATGTATCGCTCAAAGCCTGCAAAGTGCGTTTCTTGTCTTCACCTTTCACCAGGAATGAGATATTGTGGTTGCTTCCTCCATAAGAAATCATACGTACCGGAATATCCTTCAGAGCTTCTGTAGCCAGAGTTTCGAAGCCTATGTTGCTCCATGCCAGGTCACCTACAACACAGATGATACACATGTTTTCGTCTACAGTTACGGTTCCGTATTTCATCAGGTCGGCGATGATGTCCTTCAAATATGAGGTGTTGTCAATAGTAATCGATACACCTACCTCAGAAGTACATACCATATCGATACTGGTCTTGTAGCTTTCGAAGATCTCGAATACCTTTCTCAGGAAACCGTAAGCCAGCAGCATGCGGCTTGACTGGATCTGGATAGATACAATATTGTCTTTGGCAGCTACAGCCTTGATGACGCCTTTTTCGATCTTGTTGTTGATGATGGTACCCGGAGCTGTCGGATCCATGGTATTCAACAGACGTACCGGAACACCGGCAAACTTGGCTGGCTGGATACAGGTCGGGTGCAGGATCTTGGCACCGAAATAAGCCAACTCGGCAGCCTCTTCAAAGTGCAGCTGACGTACCGGCTCGGTGTGGTCAACGATTCTCGGGTCGTTGTTGTGCATACCATCGATGTCAGTCCAGATCTGGATCTCTTCAGAGTTCAGCACTGCACCGATCAAGCAAGCTGTGTAGTCAGAACCACCGCGCAACAGGTTGTCCACCTCTCCGTAAGCGTTCTTGCAGATGAATCCCTGAGTGATATAGATTTCGTAACCCGGATTCTTCTCCATGATCTCATTCGTCTTCTCCTTGATGAAGTTCATGTCCGGTTCTGCGTTCTTGTCGGTACGCATGAATTCCAGGGCCGGCAACAGAATTGTCTTCACGCCACACTCTTTCAGGTAGTTGGTTACCATGTTGGTGCTGATGATTTCACCCTGAGCCAGAATGATCTTTTCCTCAAAAGAAGTGAACATCACCTTAGTGAAGGTTCTGATGTAGTTGAATTCTTCTTTCAGGAATTCCAGAGTCTTCTGCTTGTATTCTTCTGTGGCATACAATTCTTCCACATGGTCGATATATTTCTGTTCCAGGCGGTTGATGATATTGTTTGCGCCTTCCGGATTCTTCTTGTACAGATAGTCTGAGATTTCTACCAGTGTGTTGGTAGTTCCCGACATGGCAGATAATACTACGATTTTAGCTTCTCCGTCACTTGTAATCAGTTTAGATACATCTTTCATTCTCTGAGCAGAGCCAACAGATGTTCCACCAAATTTTAAAACTTTCATATTATTCCTTATCGTAAAATGGTTATTATTAAAATCTTTGTTTAAAGAGATGCCTGTTTGCGGAAGCTTTCCGTACACTCTTCCAACTGTGCGTCTTTGCAACGGTACACGGCACCCGGAAACTCCTGAATGAGCTGTTCGTTGTGCGTGCTCATAATTACGGCTGTACCGTTCTTGCAGATTTCGTAAAGAAGCGCGGCGGTCTTGCGTCCGGTTTCGGCATCCAAGTTTCCGGTTGCTTCATCGGCAATGATGAGTTTCGGTTTGTTGAGCAGCGCTCTGGCAATGCACACCCGTTGCTGTTCTCCTCCGGAGAGTTCGTATGGCATACATTTTTTGTACTCTTCCATCTCTACCAGTTGCAGTACCCGGTCAATGCGCTCTTTCCGTTCCTTTTTCTTTTTCCATCCTGTGGCGCGCAACACAAAGTTCAGGTTTTCTTCTACATTTCGATCGAGCAGCAGCTGAAAGTCCTGAAACACGATGCCCAACTGGCGTCTTAGGGTGGGGAGTTGTTTTCTTTTCACACGGCACATGTCTGTGTCCAGCACCATAGCTTTTCCTTTGTTTACATCCAGTTCGCCGTAAAGCGTTTTCAGTAAGGACGTCTTTCCGGTACCTACTTTTCCGATGATGTAGACAAATTCCCCCTCATTAATTTGCAGTTTCACATCTTTCAAGATCAAATGATCTTCCTGATATATCTGCACCTGATCAAAATCTACCAACATATTAAAATGATGCTAAGGGTCCGATTAATGTTTCTTCCATCCCGGATTATGACGCACCATCAATTCCTGGGCCATATCCTCGATGCGCAGTCCTTTGGCGGTCAGCAGGACGATGAGATGATAAATCATGTCTGATCCTTCGTAGATGAGTCGTTCGTTGCTTCCGTTTACCGCTTCGATGACAGCCTCAAGAGCTTCTTCTCCTACTTTCTGTGCCATGCGGTTCAGTCCGTCCTTGAACAGGCTGGTGGTATAAGAGCCTTCCGGCATTTCGCGGTGTCTTTTCTCAATGAAATCCTGTAACTCGGTGAGGAACAGTAATGGATTCATCTGGTTTTCTTCTCCCCAACAGGTGTCTGTTCCGGTGTGGCAAACCGGTCCCACCGGATTGACACGGATGAGCAGGGTATCCTGATCGCAGTCGTTTTTGATGGAAACCACGTTCAGAAAGTTTCCGCTTTCTTCGCCTTTGGTCCACAGTCTTTGTTTGGTTCTGCTGTAGAAAGTCACCTTACCGGTTTCCACGGTTTTATCGTATGCTTCCTGGTTCATATAGCCCAGCATCAGTACGTTTTTGGTTTTATCATCCTGTATGATGGCGGGAACCAGTCCTCCCATTTTGTCAAAATCAATTTTCATTTCGCTGTTATTTTTATAGTCTGACCTCAATACCCTCATTTCTCAGATACAGTTTCAGGTCGGGTATTTTAATTTCTCCAAAGTGGAAAACGCTTGCAGCCAATGCCGCGTCGCTTTTTCCTAATGTAAAGGCATCTTTGAAATGCTCCATATTGCCGGCTCCTCCCGAAGCGATTACCGGAATGCTCAGGCTGTCGGCCAGTTGCGCCAGCGCTTCGTTGGCAAATCCGGTTTTTACTCCGTCGTGATCCATGGACGTGAAGAGAATTTCTCCGGCACCGCGGTCATTCACTTCGCGTGCCCATTCCAGTAACTTGCGTTCTGTCTTCACGCGTCCTCCGTTCAGATAGCAGAACCAGCCCTCTTCGGTCTGTTTGGCGTCAATAGCCACGACACAAACCTGCGAACCGAAATGACGGGCAATTTCGTCGATGAGTTCCGGGCGTCGCAATGCGGACGAGTTGATGCTGATCTTGTCGGCTCCGGCATTCAGCAACCGGTCCACATCCGCCAGTTCGTTGATTCCTCCTCCCACAGTGAAAGGGATGGAGATCTGTGCGGCTACCTGCTGTACCATGGAGGTAAAGGTCTTTCTTCCTTCATGGCTGGCGGTGATATCCAGATACACCAGTTCGTCGGCTCCCTGTTCGCTGTAAGCCTTGCCCAGTTCCACCGGGTCGCCTGCCTGGCGCAGATTTACAAAATTCGTTCCTTTTACGGTCTGTCCGTCCTTGATGTCCAGACATGGTATGATTCTTTTCGCTAATGCCATAATTATCGGTTTTCTTCCATCCAGAGAGCCAGATCCTTCAGTGCGATGCGTCCCTCGTAAATAGCTTTTCCAAACACTACGGCCGGGATGCCGGCCTGATCCAGTTCCTTCAAATCATTCATGGAGCTCACGCCTCCGCTGGCAATGAGATGGCATTGCGGAAACTGCGTCATGATTTCCCGGTACAGCGCTGTAGCCGGTCCCTGCAGGGTGCCGTCCTTGCTGATTTCCGTGCAAAGTACTTTTTGCACCCCCCTTTGAATATATTTATCCAGAAACGGAATCAGTTCGTCGCTGCTGTCTTCCTTCCATCCGTTGATAGAGATACGTCCGTTCTTGACGTCTGCTCCGAGAATAATACGCTCGCTGCCCAATTGCTGGAGCCATCCCAGAAACAGATCCGGCTGGGTTACGGCCACACTACCTACGGTGACCATCTGCGCTCCGTTTTCTGTAGCGATACGGATATCTTCGTCCGTTTTGATTCCGCCGCCGAAGTCGATTATCAGATTGGTAGCCTGTGCCATGCGTTCCAGAACCTTATGGTTCACCACATGTTTGGAGCGGGCACCGTCCAGGTCTACCACGTGCAACCGTTTGAAACCGTATTCTTCAAACTCCCGGGCCACGGCCACAGGATCCTCGTTATATACTTTCTGGGTGTCGTAGTCACCTTTTGTCAGGCGCACACACTTTCCTCCGATCAGGTCTATAGCAGGAATCAGTTCTATCATATTCTAATAGGGTTAGAGGTCCAAGAAATTCCGGATGATACGTTCGCCCACACTGCCGCTCTTTTCCGGATGAAACTGAGTGGCATAGAAATTGTCCTTATGTAGCGAGGCGCTGAACGGCTGGATATATTCGGTTATGGCCGTTGTCTGTTCACATACCGGTACATAAAAGCTGTGGACGAAATAAACAAACTCATTTTCTTCAAAGTCTTTGAACAAGGCGTCTTGGGGCTGTTTCAGGGTGTTCCATCCCATGTGAGGCACCTTGTCTTCATGTCTTTGCGGTCTGAACTTCAGTACGTCCACATCGAATATGCCCAGACAGTCCACATTTCCTTCCTCTGAGTGGCGGCACATGAGCTGCTGCCCGATGCAGATGCCCAATACCGGTTGCTTCAGATCACGGATCAGCTGGTCCAGTTTGTGCTCTTTCAGATAGGCCATGGTGTTTTTGGCTTCTCCTTGTCCCGGAAACAGGATCTTGTCTGCCGAGAGAAGTTCTTCCGGATTGTCTGTAACAAGCGGTGTTACGCCCACACGATTCAGTGCGTTGACAACGGAGCATATATTTCCGGCATTATACTTTACAATGGCTACTTTCATTCAGTCTTTAAATTACATTATGAGCTATTTAGGCGCAAATATACGAAAAAAAAAGCAAGTAGGTCCTTTTGCTGCAAAAAAAGTAAAAGCAGCTTCGAATCCTTTGGATTCAAAACTGCTTTTACTACTTATTTTCTGGTAGTTTTGGTATTACAGTCTCCCTGTTTGCATAAAACCAGTTCATGGTCAATGACCGGAGGGAGGTCTTCGGCATAATGAGTGACCATAATCAGTGTTTTTCCCGGTTTTTCTGCAAACTTCTCAATGATGAATTTCACCCGTTCGCGGTTGGAATGATCCAGTCCATGCAACGGTTCGTCGAGGATGAGCAGGGGAGGGTTCTTGACGAAGGCCCGTGCCAGCAGACAGAGTCGTTGTTCGCCGCTGGAAATTTTCAGGAAGGTACTGTCTTTCAGGTGAGCTATTCCGAACAGCTCCATCCATTTCACGCAGATTTCCTTCTGTTCCGGTTTGGGGCGCACATAAAGTCCTACCGAATCGTTCAGTCCGCTGGCCACGATGTCCAGCGCCGGCATGTCTTTCAGATAAGCGCGGTGCATTTCCGGACTGACATATCCGATCTGTTTCTTGATGTCCCAGATACTTTCGCCCGTTCCTCTCTTTTTTCCGAACAGCTCGATGTCGCAGGCATAGCTTTGCGGATTGTCAGCGCATACCAGGCTGAGCAACGTGGATTTTCCGGAGCCGTTCTGTCCTTTCAAGGCCCATTTCTCTCCTTTCTTTACCTGCCAGTTCAGTTGGTCCAGAATCACCCGTTTGCCATATTGGATATGAATGTTGTTGAACTTCAGAATATCCCCTCCCGGATTTTCTTCTGGCTTTTCGCCTTTTTGCAACTCGCTGAGCATGAACTCGATGGCACGTGCATCAAAGTGAGCGCTTTCCGGGTTTTGTTCCAAGAAGGCGTTACGCTCCGTTTTCGGCAGCACCTCCAGGTCTTTTACCGGAATCACGTGCGTGATAAAATCCGGAATGTCACTGTTGCGTGAAAGCACGAGAATGACCTGCAAGTCCGTTTCGGCAATCAGTTTTTTCAGCAGGTCGGTCAGCTGTTCGCGTGCCGTGCTGTCCAAGCCGATATACGGATTGTCCATGATCAGCACCTTCGGGGCGGCCAACAGCGTTTTGGTCAGCTGGAATTTGCGCAGCTCGCCGCTGGACAGGGTGATGATGCGCTTGTCTTCCAGTTCCTCCAAATGAAACAGTTGGTACAGTTTGTCGCGCAGTTCTTCCTTGCGCCGGTTGCCGGCTTCTTCCTGACGGCAGTTGTTGCGGAAGCACTCTTCGAGCAGGGTGCCTACGGTAGGTACCGACTCGTCAATGTCGTGCTGGTTCCACCGCTGCTGGTAATAATAGGTTCCGTCATGGTCGCCATACGAGTCGCGGAACGTGATGGACTTGATATTGTCGCTGATGAGCGGGTAGGGGGACGGGGAGAAATCGTAAGCCACTTCGTTCCGCAACAGCGGCAGTTTTCCCGTGATGATATCCACCAGGCGGGTCTTTCCACTACCGTTTTCGCCCACGATGGCAATCTGTTCTCCCTTGCGGATGCACAGATCTACCGGAGTCTTGGTGCGGTAAAGCGGATGTCGGGTCACTCCCTGAACTATTTCTATTACTTTTTTCTCCATGATGTTTCTTTATAATCCTTTGATCTTATCCGGATTCTTCTGTATGAAATCCTTCCATCCCGAGTAGGCTTTGGTGGTGTCGGGGCGTCCCATCTGCAGGAAATGGCAGTAGGCAGCCGCCAGTCCGTCCGTGGCGTCCAGATAAGGTAACATATCCGAGTCGGCTATTTTCAGGATGCGTTGCAGCATGCCGGCTACCTGTTCCTTGCTGGCTTGTCCGTTTCCGGTGATGGCCATCTTGATTTTCAGGGGCGCATATTCCGTGATCGGCACGTCATGCTTCATGGCTGCGGCAATGGCTACCCCCTGCGCACGCCCCAGTTTGAGCATACTCTGCACGTTCTTTCCGAAGAAAGGAGCCTCGATGGCCAGCTCATCGGGCAGATAAGCCTCGATGATACCGCTCAGACGGTCGAAAATACGCCCCAGTTTGAGGTAGGGGTCAGTATACTTTCTCAAATCAATGACGCCCATAGCAATCATTTCCGCACGGTTGCCCTTCACTTTCAAGATGCCGTAACCCATGAGATTGGTACCCGGGTCCACCCCCAGAATGATTTTTTCGCAGTCTTTCTTTGGTGTCATGCTTCTTCGATGATTTCCATCAGAGTAGAGAAAGCTACTACTTTCTCGTTGAATAAAGCCACCATTTCGTAGTGCAGCTGTTTGCCTAATTTGGTGTACCATTGGTGAAGTACAGCCGAACTTTCCACCTCGAACTGCAAGGAGAAGCACTCTGTATCTTCGTCTCGATGTGAAAGAATCTTGCTTAGACGCGCTTTTTGAAGCAGACCGCTTTCGAGCGTTTTCTGGATATATACCTGATGTGCCCAGATGACGAAGTTGCGCGCTTCGTTGAAATCCACCTGGAAAGTAATGTTGTAGACTAACATATTTTTCTGATAAATTGTTTGTAATGAAGTGCAAAGTTATAATAAAAATAGGAATTTAAAGGGCCAAAAATCTTAAACTGTAGGTAAAATGTTGTTTTTTAAATATAAAATGTGGACAGTTTCATTTTTTAGTTTTACTTTTGCACTGGAATAATTTTAAACCTAAAAAGAAGATTATGAAGAAGGTTCTTGCTTTTACCCTCCTGTGTTTTGTGATGCTGACCACGGCTTTTGCCCAAAATGCTGCCAAGCAGGCCGACATCAAGTTTGACAAAACGAGCCACAACTTCGGCACCTTCTCGGAGGACGATCCCGTGGTGACCTGTGTTTTCAAGTTTACGAATACCGGAACAGCACCGCTGATCATTCATCAGGCCGTGCCTTCTTGCGGTTGTACTGTACCTACTTATACAAAAGAACCGATCAAACCGGGAGAGAGCGGTAAATTGGAAATCCGTTATAACGGAGCCGGAAAATTTCCGGGACATTTTAAGAAGTCCATTACCGTGCGCACGAACGGCAAGACCAAGATGGTACGCTTGTATGTAGAAGGTACGATGGAAGCCTCAAAGAAATAAAACGCATGTTTTAATCAGACAGATAAACCACGAAAAACTCATTTCCGAATGTCCAAGCATTCGGAAATGAGTTTTTTTTTGAATAGAAATAGAAGAATATGATGGAAATGGATTGTAAAGCAATTTTTCTGGATATTGACGGTACACTGGTGTCCTTCAAGACTCATACGATTCCTGCTTCGACGCTTGAAGCCGTGAAGGCGGCACGCCGTAAAGGAATAAAAGTTTATGTAGCGACCGGCCGCCCTTTGCTCTTTATTGATAATTTGGGAGAGCTGGAGTATGACGGTCTGGTAACGACTACCGGAGCTCACTGCATTGACCGGGAAGGGAACTCATTCGCTTTGCGCACGGTAGACCGCAGGGATGTGGAGCGCCTGGTGCGTCATCATGAAACCTGCCCTCAGGAAGCTTTCCCTATTATTTTTGTGGCTCAGGATGAACTTTTCGTTACCGGTCTGTCGCCCGAGCTGGAAGATCTGTCCCGTCTGTTGAATTTCGAGATTCCGGCCGTGCTGCCGGTGGCTCATGCGTTGGAGAAAGACATTCTGCAGATTATCGCCTTCTTCCCGCCTCAGGACGAAGCCCGCTATATGGAGCAGCTGATGCCCGGTTGTGTGGCCATGCGCTGGCATCACACCTTTGCCGACATCATTACCCGGGGAGTAAGCAAGAGTTACGGCATTGACCGTATGTTGGAACATGAGGGCATTTCCTTGAATCAGACTATAGCTTTCGGCGATGGCGGAAATGATATCGATATGTTGCGTCATGTCGGTCTGGGCATTGCCATGGGCAATGCTTCCGACGAGGTAAAGGCGGCCGCCGGATTTGTTACCCGCAGTGTGGATGATGACGGAATAGAGTACGCTCTGCGTACACTGGAAATTCTGTGATTTTTATGCGGAAAGAGTTCCGGTAATCCGTTTTATTTTTTACATTTGCATGATGAACAACTTTAAAAACCTATTAATCATGAAGAAACAATTGAAGAAAGTACTGGTACTGGGTTCCGGTGCCTTGAAAATCGGTCAGGCCGGTGAGTTTGACTATTCAGGTTCGCAGGCATTGAAGGCCTTGCGTGAGGAAGGAATCCGCTCCGTTCTGGTAAACCCGAATATTGCTACCATTCAGACTTCTGAAGGTATTGCCGATCAGGTATATTTCCTGCCGGTTACTCCTTATTTCGTTACTGAAATCATCAAGAAAGAGCGTCCGGACGGTATTCTGCTCGCTTTCGGAGGACAGACCGCATTGAACTGTGGTACAGAACTTTATCAGAAAGGAATTCTGAAAGAATATGGAGTTGAGGTATTGGGTACTTCCGTTGAGGCTATCATGTATACAGAAGACCGCGACCTGTTTGTGAAGAAACTGGACGAGATCAAGATGAAGACTCCGGTGAGCCAGGCCGTGGAAAATATGGAAGACGCCTTGGCTGCCGCCCGTCGCATCGGTTATCCGGTAATGATCCGCTCGGCTTATGCTTTGGGTGGCTTGGGTAGCGGTATCTGTCCGAACGAAGAGAAATTCATCGAACTGGCCGAGAGCGCCTTTACTTTTGCTCCTCAGATTCTGGTAGAGGAATCACTGAAGGGCTGGAAGGAAATCGAGTTTGAGGTGATCCGCGATGCCAACGACCACTGCTTCACAGTGGCCAGCATGGAAAACTTCGACCCGCTGGGTATCCACACCGGTGAGTCTATCGTCGTGGCTCCGACCTGCTCCCTGACCGAAGATCAGGTGAGCATGCTTCAGGAACTCTCCAAGAAATGTATCCGTCATTTGGGTATTGTGGGTGAGTGTAACATCCAGTATGCGTTCAACGCCGATACCGACGACTATCGTGTCATCGAGGTAAATGCCCGTTTGAGCCGTTCATCAGCTCTGGCTTCCAAGGCAACCGGTTATCCGTTGGCTTTCGTAGCCGCCAAGATCGGTTTGGGTTATACCTTGGATCAGATCGGTGAAATGGGCACTCCGAACTCAGCATATGTAGCCCCTTCTCTGGACTATCTGATTTGTAAGATTCCCCGTTGGGATCTCACCAAGTTTGCCGGTGTATCCCGTCATATCGGTTCCAGCATGAAGTCTGTGGGTGAAATCATGTCTATCGGCCGTTCTTTCGAGGAAATCATCCAGAAAGGACTCCGTATGATCGGTCAGGGTATGCACGGATTTGTGGGCAATGAAAATATTCACTTCGACAATCTGGACGATGAACTGGCCAATCCGACCGACTTGCGTATCTTTGCCATGGCCCAGGCTTTGGAAGAAGGATATACCATTGAGCGCATCTTCGAACTGACTAAGATTGACCCTTGGTTCATCGATAAGCTGAAGAACATTGTGGACATGAAGGCCCGTTTGCAGGAACACAACAAACTGGAAGATATTTCTGCCGAGCTGTTGCGTGAGGCAAAGGTGCTGGGCTTCTCTGATTTCCAGATTGCCCGTTTCGTGCTGAAACCACAGCAGGGGAATATGGAGAAGGAAAACCTTCAGGTGCGTGCTTACCGCAAGCAGCTGGGTATCCTGCCGGCTGTGAAGCGCATCAATACCGTTGCTTCAGAACATCCGGAACTGACCAACTACCTGTATATGACTTACGCCGTAGAGGGTTACGACGTGAACTATTATAAGAACGAGAAATCAGTCATCGTACTGGGATCAGGAGCTTACCGCATCGGTTCTTCCGTAGAGTTTGACTGGTGCTCTGTAAATGCCATTCAGACTGCCCGCAAACTGGGTTACAAGTCTATCATGATCAACTACAACCCGGAAACTGTTTCTACCGACTACGACATGTGCGACCGTCTGTATTTCGACGAACTGTCATTTGAGCGTGTACTCGATGTGATCGATCTGGAGCAGCCACGCGGTGTGATTGTATCTGTGGGTGGTCAGATTCCGAACAACCTGGCCATGAAACTGCATCGTCAGTCTGTGCCTATCTTGGGTACCTCTCCGGTATCTATCGACCGTGCCGAAAACCGTAACAAGTTCTCCGCAATGCTCGACCAGCTGGGTATTGACCAGCCGGCATGGCAGGAGCTGACCAGCCTGGATGAGATGAAAGCCTTTATCGACAAGGTGGGTTATCCGGTTCTGGTTCGTCCGTCATATGTGCTTTCCGGTGCTGCCATGAACGTATGTCACAATGAAGAAGAGCTGACCCGATTCCTGCAGATGGCTGCCGAGGTATCTAAGGAATATCCGGTTGTGGTTTCTCAGTTCATGCAGGAAACCAAGGAGATTGAGTTCGATGCGGTAGCTCAGAACGGTGAGGTGGTAGAATACGCCATTTCCGAGCATGTTGAGTTTGCCGGTGTGCATTCCGGTGACGCTACACTGGTATTCCCGGCACAGCAGATCTACTTCTCAACAGCACGTGCTATCAAGAAGATCAGCCGTCAGATTGCCAAGGAATTGAACATCTCCGGACCGTTCAACATCCAGTTCCTGGCCAAGGGCCGTCAGGTGAAGGTTATTGAGTGTAACTTGCGTGCTTCACGAAGCTTCCCGTTCGTATCGAAGATTCTGAAGCGCAACTTCATCGAAACTGCAACCCGCATTATGCTTGATGCTCCATACTGCCAGCCGGACAAGTCTGCATTCGATATCGACCGTATCGGTGTGAAGGCTTCTCAGTTCTCATTTGCCCGTTTGCAGAATGCCGACCCGGTATTGGGTGTAGACATGTCTTCAACCGGTGAGGTAGGTTGTTTGGGCGATGACTTCAACGAAGCCCTGTTGAACGCACTCATCGCTACAGGTTACAAGATTCCGAAGAAGTCTGTCATGTTCTCTTCCGGCGCTGCCAAATCTAAGGTGGATCTGCTCGACGCAAGCCGTATGTTGGCTGCCAAGGGCTATGAAATTTACGCTACTCCGGGCACTGCGGCCTTCCTGAACGAGAACAATGTGCCGGCTGTTACCGTGCACTGGCCGGATGAGAATCCGCAGGATGAGAATAATGTGATGAAGATGATCGCCGACCATAAGTTCGATCTGATTGTGAACATTCCGAAGAATCACAGCAAACGCGAGCTGACCAACGGTTACCGCATCCGTCGTGGTGCCATCGATCACAACATTCCGTTGATGACCAATGCCCGTCTGGCCAAGGCCTTCATCGAAGCCTTCTGCGAGATGAATATGGAAGACATCCAGATCAAGAGCTGGCAGGAGTATTAATCATTCTGATCCGTTTTTTGAAACACTATAAGCTCTCTCCGACAATCACAGGATTTGTCGGAGAGAGTTTTTTATATCCGTTTGTCTGTTGTCCGGATTTTCTTTATTTTTGTCGCAAAGTCTTTCGATATAATAGGGGATTGTTTCATTAAATAGTCATCTCTTAAAAATGCCCATTTTTGCGAGATATTGTTCAGAGACAGTATCTCGCAAATTTTTTGAGGCATGCACCAAATAGCTTTCATGGCTCTTTTGAAGTGATAGGCCGCTGCCTATGTTTCTGCCCTTACTGATACATTGTATTTCCGGTTCATGAATGGAATAAATATTTTTCGGCTATCGTACGTAAACGCCATCTGTCTTAAGGGCCTTTTCTGTTTTTGAGATAATTCCGAAAACGCTGGTCACCGTAGATTTCCTTTAACACAAAGGTGTAGCTTTGACGCATAGGAAGCATAGTGCTTTGTGATATCAAGAACTTTTTCCACGGTCTTCCTATGAACTTTGTATCCCTTCATCATCCTCGTTATTCATATGAATGCCTTCCTGAACGATAAGTTTGATTCTCTTTTCACAGATACGTTGGTCAGAATGAATCTGTTTTTAATGATTCGGCATGTCAGATAGGTTGCTGAATTGTATATAATATACGGAATATAAGTGAGTAAAAGGGGGCTTTAAAGGGGTGTCTACATACTTGTTTTCAGCCTTCGGAATAATAGAGTGTCGATAACCACATCGATGCAGGCCGATAGGAATCCTTATTTGAATTGTTGAAAAGCAAGGTCTACATCATGTAGAGAATAAAAAATAACAAAGAATATTGTTTGATGTAAATGTTTTTTCTATTTTTGTTAAGGAAATAAAATGTTTACACCTTAAAAGATTACAATTATGAACATCCGTTTTTTACGTCTGTTGTCTTTGTCCTTGGTTTTGACCGGGGCGCAGATCGGTCTGGCCGATGAGGCCAAACAGGCTTTGATGCTCGAACTCCGTGACGGTTCGCGCGTGGCCTATTATCTGGAATCGCGTCCGAAAGTGACGTTCAGCGGTTCCGATTTGTGTCTGTCCACTTTTGATGTAGAAGTCAGCTATCCTTTCGACGAGGTGCGCAAGTACACCTTCGAGATGGCCGATCCTACATCTGTGTCTGCTCCTTCCGGCGGTTCTTCTGCTGTTCAGGTGCATTCGGACGGTGTCCGGTTTTCCGGTCTGTCTTCGGGTGCCGAGGTGTCGGTTTATGCCGCTGACGGCCGCCGGGTTCTGGTGCGGCGTGCCGGTTCTGACGGAAGCTGTTCGGTTTCGCTCGAAACGATGCCGGCTGGCGTTTATGTGATTCAGTATGGAAAGTCTAACCTGAAAATGATGAAGCGATGAGACGGTGGTGGTTTAAGTTATTTGCCCTGATGCTGGGTTTGGTTTTGTGTGATACGGTTCAAGCGCAGGAAGTGTTTTATGTATATCGTACGGACGGTAGTGTGCAAGTGTTCGAGCTGGCATCCGTAGACAGTATGCTCTGTAGCCAAACGGATTTGTCGGGCCGCCGGCAGACGGAGTTTGTGACCCAGGAAATCTGGACGCCCGACAGTGTTTACCGCATCCCGATGGCGGAAGTGGACAGCGTGGTGTTCGACGTGAACCGCCTGGAGGTGTCTGGCGATTATCGTAATCTGGATGGTTATACCTATCAGGTGGAAAAGGCCGATACGGATCAGGGACAGTTTACGGTGATCTTTTCGGGGGCTGTTCCGGAATTAGGCCGTGGCGACGTGGTTGTATTCGAGACTGATACGGCGACTTATCTGCGCCGGGTGACGGATGCTGCGGCGGCCGGCGGTTACGTGTCGTTGTCTACGGATGAGGCGTATCTTTCCGATTTGTTTCCTTCCGGTTCCTTTGTGCTTTCCACGGAGCCGTCTCCGGTGGCGATGTCGCGTTCTGCTTCGGGCGATATGATTTATTATCCCGTAGAAATCAGTTATTATGACGAGTCCGGTCGGTTCCGGCGGGTGCGCCGTTCTCCGGCTACGCGCGCCGAATTCGAGCGGCGAGTGTTCAATAAGGTGATTGATTATTCCGGCAAGTCATTTCATAAGACGGCGTATACCAATCTTTATCTGGAATCCTGCCGTTTTGATTTCAATCTGGATTTAGTGATGAGTTTTAATTTTAATTCATTAAAAGAAGGTTGGGATCAGTAT
>OKWR01001303.1_pt1 | contig 17566 bp, 15 predicted proteins | sample 1607101 | NCBI WGS metagenome assembly OKWR01 (sample SAMN04414076, study PRJEB24778) | human gut metagenome | material: faecal | host: Homo sapiens
AAACGGAAATTACCGAAACGGACGACGGAAACGGCAACATCGTTCAGACGGAAACGACAGTCACAAAAACAACGCTTTATATTACCGTTTCTCATTTGACGGTGGATGAGATGGCTGACCTATACGGCTTTGACGCAGAACAGCGGGAATACCTTGCCGAGCTACTCAAGGATGAGAACAATTCCATTTGGGCGGCGGTGCTTTACGGTATCCGATACAGTGACGATCAGATCGTCACCGTGGCGCTTTCGCAGGTGGGCAATGTAGGCGGCGAACCGTACTGGTCTTGGTACGGCTTCGGAAGCCGTGTGGAATGGTGTGCTTGTTTTGTAAGCTGGTGCGCCGATCAGTGCGGCTATATCGACACCGGGGTTGTGCCGAAATATGCGGGTTGCGTGAACGGCGTCCAGTGGTTCAAAGATCGAGGACAGTGGATCGACGGTTCTGCCGAGCCTGTCCCCGGAATGATTATTTTCTTTGATTGGGATAACAAGGGTTCATCGGGTCCGCAGGACGGACAATCCGACCACACCGGTATTGTTCAAAAAGTCGAAAACGGTATCGTTTATACCGTTGAGGGAAACTCCGGTGATAGCTGTCGGGTAAACCAGTACAGCGTAGGTCACTACGAAATCCTCGGATATGGGGTACCGCAATATTAAAATAGGTGGCTATGGGCTTTATTGTCCCATAGCCACCTATTTTTCTTTTTTGTTTAGAATTTGATCCGGGATAATTGAGGTATTCAGCAAATCACCCGGTTCAACCTTCAGTGCGTCAGCGATGTTAAATAGAACCTCTACGGAAAAGGGTCTGACGATATTCGGCGCTTCGATTGCGCTAAGATGCGAACGGCTCATCATTGCCTCTGCCGCAAGCTGCTCCTGCGACATTCCTCGCATTTTACGAAGAACTGAAATTGTGATTCCCAGTTGAATAAATCTATCTCTATTTTTGAAGTCAATTTCTCTGCTCATTTGCTCCACCTCGAATCCATAATAATTATATGTTATTCTTCGCTTGCTTTCTGTTCTCGATGTGAAGCTATTGACTTATATATAGAGCAAAAATATAATAATAAGTGCAGATGAACAATGATATGCTCATTTGCTCTACTGTTATTCTTGGTGGTGTTTGTATGACCTGTTGTTTTATCGGGCATAGGAAAATTAAGCATAAGAAGGAGCTTGCAAGTCGATTGCGGGACAATATTTGCTATCTGCTTGAGCAGGGCGTAGCAACCTTTCTGTTTGGAGATCATTCCGAATTTAATACCCTCTGCTACAAGGTGGTTTCAGAACTAAGAGAAGTTTACCCCCAAATTCGCAGAATACACTATCGGACGGATTATCCTGATGCAGACGCTTATACGATGCAGTTCCTATTAGATGGATACGAGGACAGTATTTGCCCTGACGGAGTTGCTGCTGCCGGGAAAGCTGCTTATGTGGAACGCAATCAAGCTATGATTCGGGCAAGTGACTTTTGCGTCTTTTACTATAATAACGAATACCTTCCGGCGAGTCGAAAAGAGTCGAAAAAAGCAATAACAAGCTATCAGCCCAAAAGCGGCACCGGGCTTGCCTTTGACTATGCAAAAGCGCACGGAAAAACAATCATAAACCTATACACAGAAGATGAACACCGCAATTAGGCATCGAATCTATGGGGATTCGACTTTTTTGCAACATTTGTATCCGAAATTCCGTGCTTTACAATAAACACCTTTTGAGTTATTTGCATCATTGGAGCAGCCGGTGACGGCTGCTTTTCCTTTACGCTGATGAAGGGTGATAAGGTTGTCAAGCTGGCGAAAGAAAGAACCTATTTTCTTTTGTTCTTTTTCTGATGGAATCGCTATATCTTGATTGTCCAAATCGTTTTTGTTGAGATTACCGATTGCACCATTCCCGCCAGCCACAAACAACTCAATAAACCGTCTGTACCAAGATGATCCCATCGAAGCGTTTACAAAGTGCGGTTCTTTCGTTGTGCCAAGAAGCATAAATCCACCGTGAACAGCGGATTCTTCAGGGATTCCGCTGATAATCGTGTGTTTTCCAACAAGTCTTGACGACCCATTGGCTGCGGTAATGAGAATGTCGTTTGCTCTTACACAGTCAATATTGACAGCTTCACGCACAACAAAAACATCTTCATCGCTTAATACAAAACTATCCTCGGCTATATTTGATGAGCGCAGAACACGAACCCCATTTTTCCGAATATCAGAGGGTTTGTATGTTAGCCCACGGCGAGTTGCCACAACATCTGAGAACTTACGCTGTTCCCAAGAGGATGTATAAAAAGGATGGATCAGTTGGACAGTCAGAGAAATTTCTGGGGTTGAATGCAAAAAAGGCTGTCGTTGATGAAGGGTGATAAGGTTGTCGAGCTGGTCTAAATAAGCACCGATCTTCCGTTGTTCCTCGACTGAAGGTACAGTTATTTCAATTTTCAGAAAATCGGACTCGTGTATTCTCCATTGTCCATAGATGACACCCTGACGCCATTTGACCATAGCATTTATAAAGTCTTTTCTGACCAATCTTCTTCCTAAAAAATCAGAGTCAGCAATGCCAGTAGGCTCAAAAATGCTATATACCGGTGAAATGCAGGCTTTTCCGTACTTATTCAGACCTATTGAGCCGGTTTCAAGGTTGTTGGAGCTATATATGAAATCGCCTTTCTCTGTTTTCTTATATAGCTTGTTTACCGTGTCCGTAACTAAGGCGCTTCGGTCATAACGCTCACCTTTAGGGGCAACACCTTCATTTGCTATGAATGCCATAAGGGGATATTCGTCGCTCATTGGTGCTTGTTGATTACGCTCTATGAGCAAATCCCCAACCTTACGCTGTTCCCAAGCTATTCGGTTGCAGGAGAGTTTGAGTAGGTATGAAAATCAGGAACTAAGTCTGAAATATCGGGATTTATGGTTGATAATTCGGGATTATGTGCTATAATATAAGTTGTGTTTTAGCACTTACTCGCAGGTTGAGAGAAAGGAATGATACGATGGCTGTAAGCTATAAAAAACTTTGGCACATTCTGCTTGATCGAGATATGAAGAAAAGAGATTTGCAGGAAGCTGCTGGACTCACTAAATACGCAATCAATAAGCTCAGTCGTGATGAAAATGTAAGCACTGAAGTGTTGGGGAAAATCTGCTCAGCTTTGAATTGCACGACCGATGACATTATGGAGTTTGTTCCCGACGAGAAGTGAGTCCGTTTTATGGGACACTAATTGTTGTATCATAACAGTGGAGTAGTATATCTCCCTTAGAAAATGAAAAAGGATGGGTTCACAGGATGAATAAGCAACAGCTCGCTCAGAAAATATGGGCTTCCGCAAATCAAATGCGCTCCAAAATCGAAGCGAATGAATATAAGGATTACATACTTGGCTTTATCTTTTACAAGTATCTATCTGATAAAGAAGTCAAATTCTTGAAGGAAAATGACTATGACGACGAACTTCTGAAAACCGTATCAGAAGAAGATGATGAAACGGTTAAGTGGGTTCAAGAGAATATTGGCTACTTTATTGCCTATAAAGACCTCTTTTCTACTTGGCTCTCTATGGGTAAGGACTTTGATGTTTCAAATGTCCGTGATGCGCTCTCTGCGTTCAGCCGGTTGATTTCCAACACGCACAAAAAGGTGTTTGATAAAGTATTTGACACTTTGCAAACGGGTCTTTCCAAACTTGGCGATAGCTCCGGTTCACAAACAAAAGCAATCAGCGGGCTTCTGACGCTGATAAAGGATATTCCTATGGACGGCAAGCAGGACTACGATGTTCTCGGCTTTATCTACGAATATCTTATCAGTAACTTTGCAGCAAATGCTGGAAAGAAAGCAGGTGAGTTCTACACCCCGCACGAGGTATCTCTGCTGATGTCTGAAATCGTTGCAAGCCACTTGAAGGGCAAAAGCGAAATCAAAATTTACGACCCGACAAGCGGTTCGGGATCGTTGCTTATCAATATCGGTCAGAGCGTTGCCAAATATATGACCGATGACAACAACATCAAATACTTCGCTCAGGAATTGAAGGAGAACACCTACAACCTGACCCGGATGAATTTGGTTATGCGTGGCATCAAACCGGATAATATCGTCACTCGTAACGGCGATACTCTTGAGGAGGATTGGCCGTACTTTGACGAAAATGATCCGGTGAATACCTATAATCCTCTCTATGTGGATGCGGTCGTGTCCAATCCGCCGTATTCGCAGGCTTGGGACCCGTCCAACAAAGAGGGTGATCCTCGTTATGCTCGTTTTGGACTTGCTCCCAAAGGAAAAGCCGACTATGCTTTCCTCTTGCACGATCTGTTCCATATCAAGCCGGACGGCATTATGACAATCGTTCTTCCCCACGGCGTACTGTTCCGTGGCGGTGAGGAAGGTGAAATCAGAAAGAACCTGATTGAGAATAACCATATCGACGCCATTATCGGGCTGCCTGCAAATATCTTCTTCGGGACAGGAATTCCCACCATCATTATGGTGCTGCGCCAAAAGCGTGAGAATACCGATGTCCTTATCATCGATGCATCCAAGGGCTTTATCAAAGAGGGTAAAAATAACAAGCTCCGTGCGTCTGACATTAAACGCATAGCAGATACCTTTATTAAGCGTGAAAACATACCGAAGTTTTCACGAGTCGTCAGTCGTGAAGAAATTCGCAGCAATGATTATAACTTGAACATTCCTCGCTATGTTGATTCCTCTGAAGCTGCCGAGCATTGGGATGTCTATGCGTCTATGTTTGGCGGTATCCCGACAGCAGAAATTGACGAGATGAGCGAATTCTGGACGGCGTTCCCTGCGCTGAAAAAGGCGTTATTTACTGAGAGTGGCATTCCTTATGTGAATGTGTCTACCCCTGATATTAAGAGTGCCATCAAGAGCCACCCTGATGTGGTCGGGTTTGAGAAAGCTTTTAACGCCGCCTTTTCCACTTTCCCGGCATTCCTGAAAGAAGAACTTATCGACCGGATGGGAAGCATCGAAATCTCTAAGGCTGAAACCGTGCTGAGTGCTGATATTTTCGAGCGATTGAAAGAAATTCCACTTATCGACAAATATGCGGCGTTCCAGCTTCTTGACGACGATTGGACAGGTATTTCCATCGACCTCGAAATGTTGCAAACCGAAGGCTTTGCTGCAACAAAGAAGGTCGATCCGAACCTTGTCATCAAGAAAAAGGACGGTAAAGATCAGGAAGTTCAAGAGGGCTGGGTAGGTCATATTATCCCGTTCGACTTGGTACAGGCGACTTTACTCTCCGCAGAAACGGACGAGCTTCACGGTTTGGAAAGCCGTTTGGCGGAAATCCCTTCTGAGTATGAGTCTATCCTTGATGAAATGACAGAGGAGGATAAAGAGAGCTGCAACGATGTTCTCACCGAGGAAGGCGATGCTTTCGTTCCGAAAGAAGTATCCAAAAAGATTAAGGAACTGAAGAAAGACCGTTCTCCTGAAAGCGTTGCGCTTCGTACACTCTTAGAAAAGGTAGAGTCTTTGGTCAAGAGCGAGAAAGAAATCAAGGCGGAGATCAAGGCAAAGGGTGCTGCGTTGCAGGCAAAAACAAAGGATACGATTGAAAGTCTGAGCGATGAGCAGGCTTTGGATTTGCTCGAAAAGAAGTGGATTGCTCCTCTCATTGAGAGCATTCACAAACTGCCTGATACCGTAATCGACAGCTTGGTGAGCAAAATTCAAGCCCTTCAGAACAAGTATGCCACAACTTTCTTCGAGGTCGAACAGCAGATCAGCGAAACCGAAGCAACGCTTTCGGGAATGATTGATGACCTTGAGGGTAATGAGTATGATATGCTGGGACTTAATGAGTTGAAGAAATTGCTGGGAGGTAGTGCAGAATGACGAAAAAATCAGATGCTCCCGCAATTCGTTTCAAAGGATTCTCAGACGCTTGGGAACAGCGTAAGGTTCAAGATGTTGCTGACCGCTTTGATAATCTGCGTATCCCTGTTGCAGCAAATCTTCGAGTTCACGGAACAACGCCGTATTATGGTGCAAACGGAATTCAGGATTATGTGGAGGGATTTACACACGATGGAGAATTTGTCCTTGTTGCTGAAGATGGAGCGAATGACTTAAAAAACTACCCTGTAAAATGCGTAAACGGGCGTATTTGGGTCAATAATCACGCTCACATCCTTCAAGGAAAGGCGGGAATTGCCGATAATAGTTTTCTTGCCTTTGCCATAAGTCAATCAGATATTGAATCACTTTTGGTAGGTGGCGGTCGAGCAAAGTTGAATGCAGAAACCCTAATGAGCATTGAGTTTAGACTGCCCTGCTTGCAAGAACAGTATCGAATTGGAGAGTATTTGACACAGCTTGACCACCTTATCACCCTTCATCAGCGTAAGTTTGAAAAGTTGACGAATGTGAAAAAGTCGATGCTCGAAAAGATGTTCCCGCAAAATGGCAGCAGTTACCCCGAAATTCGCTTTAAGGGATTTACTGACCCTTGGGAACAGCGTAAGCTGGGTGATGTAGTCAAAGAAATAACCCGTAATGACCCCGAATCGGAAGCACCCATAATGATGATTACGGCAAACAATGGCTTCATTGAGCAATCTGAAAGATATGCTTTTAATAACGCCGGAGAAAGTTTGAAGAAGTATATTCTTCTCAAAAAAGGTGAGCTTGCTTACAATCACGGGGCTTCCAAGTTGCGTCCATACGGTTCTTGTTTTGCATTGACAACAGCAGAAAATGCCCGTATTCCCTTTGTTTATCACTGCTTTTCTGCTGAAAATCAAAATGCGGAGTTTATGTCAATAGAGTTAAATGGTGCTGAGATTGAAAACCAACTTCGCAAGATTGTATCATCCGGTGCAAGAATGGACGGCTTGCTAAACATCTCGTTTGATGAATACACTTCTGTGTCAGTCATATTGCCCGGTACTGAGGAACAAGACCGTATAGCCGACTTCTTTCGCCATCTTGACAACCTTATCACCCTTCATCAGCGTGAGTTGGAAAAGCTCCAAAATATCAAGAAATCTATGCTTGAAAAGATGTTCGTGTGACATCAATATCGCAGGAAGGAGGAAATCGAATGACATTCCAAAAAGAAGCGGACTTTGAGGAAGCCCTGATTAAAGTCTTGGCGGATAAAGGCTGGGAAAAAGAAGTTATCAAGAACCCGACCGAGCAAGACCTCATCCGAAATTGGGCAAGAATCCTGTATGATAACAACCGTGGTATTGACCGCTTGAATAACTATCCTCTTACGGATGGCGAAATGCAGCAGATTATTGAGCAGATCACGGAACTTAGAACCCCGTTAAAACTCAATGGCTTTATCAACGGAAAAACTGTGTCCATCAAGCGTGATAACCCTGACGACAAGCTCCATTTTGGCACTGAAATCAGCTTGAAAATATATGATCGCAGAGAAATCGCCGCTGGACAGAGCCGGTATCAGATCGTACAGCAACCAGTTTTTCCGAGCAAGTCAAAAATGCTAAATGACCGTCGTGGCGATTTGATGCTGCTCATCAATGGTATGCCTGTCATACATATCGAGCTGAAGCGCAGCGGTGTCCCCGTCAGTCAAGCATATAATCAGATTGAGAAATACTCATATGAGGGCGTTTTTACCGGATTGTTCTCGCTCGTTCAGGTGTTTGTTGCAATGAACCCTGAAGAAACTCGTTATTTTGCGAATCCCGGACCTGACGGAAAGTTCAATACGGATTACTATTTCCATTGGGCTGACTTCAATAATGAGCCTATCAACGATTGGAAAGCTATCGCCTCCTCGCTGTTGTCCATTCCTATGGCGCACCAGCTCATTGGGTTTTATACTGTTGCCGACAATGCTGACGGTGTTCTGAAGGTAATGCGAAGCTACCAGTATTACGCAGCCAGCGCAATTTCCGATGTTGTGTCTAAAACGAAGTGGGATAGCGGTAAGCAGCGTGGCGGCTACATTTGGCATACCACCGGCTCAGGCAAGACGATGACGAGCTTTAAGTCGGCTCAGTTGATTGCAAACTCCAATGATGCTGATAAGGTTATTTTCCTTACCGACCGTATTGAGTTAGGAACGCAGTCGCTCAAGGAGTATCGGGCATTTGCGGACGAGAACGAAACCGTGCAGGCAACAGAGAACACATATGTCCTTTTGACTAAGCTGAAAAGCAACGCAACGGCAGATACCCTAATTGTCACCTCTATTCAGAAGATGAGCAATATCCGAGATGAGGACGGAGGACTTAATGCAAGCGACATTGAAATAATCAACGGCAAACGGCTTGTTTTTATTGTTGACGAGGCTCATCGTTCAACTTTTGGAGATATGCTATCCATCATCAAGGAAACATTTCCCAATGCCATCTTCTTTGGCTTTACCGGCACACCGGTGTTTGAGGAGAATGCAAAGAAAAACAATGCCCAAACAGATGTTTTTGGCAATGAACTCCATAGATATAGCATTGCTGATGGTATCAGGGATAAGAATGTGCTTGGATTTGATCCTTATAAAGTCCTGACTTTCCGTGATAAGGATGTCCGCAAGGTGGTTGCTTTGGAAAAAGCAAAAGCAGCAACCGAAGAAGAAGCAATCAGCGATCCCAAAAAGGCAAAAATATTCTATGAGTATATGGACTCCTCCACCGTCAAGATGGCGGGCTTCTTGGGCGATGACGGAAAGTGGGTCAAGGGCATTGAAGATTATCTTCCAAAAACTCAGTACCTTTCCGCAGAGCATCAAAGCAAGGTTGTTGAGGATATTCAAGAAAACTGGCTTACTTTGAGTCACAACGGGAAATTCCACGCAATCTTTGCAACGAGCAGCATCCCCGAAGCAATAGACTACTATCGACTGTTGAAGGCTGCAATGCCGAAACTTAGGATCAGTTGCCTTTTTGACCCCAATATCAGCAATGAAGATGGTGACTACAAAGAATACAGAGGGCAGCCAATTGCTTTCTATAAAGAGCAAGGCTTAATCGAAATCCTTACTGACTATAATACGATGTTTGGTCAGGATTTTTCGATTGCTACACACGCTCGCTTCAAAAAAGACCTTTCTCTACGCCTTGCCCACAAAGAGCAATATAAGCGGGTCGAAAGAGAGCCTGAGAAGCAGCTCGACCTCCTGATTGTAGTGGATCAGATGCTTACCGGCTTTGACTCTAAGTGGGTCAACACGCTGTATATGGACAAGATACTGGAGTATGAGAACATCATTCAGGCATTTTCCAGAACCAACAGACTTTTCGGACCCGATAAGCCTTTTGGCATCATCAGATATTATCGCAAGCCGCATACGATGGAGCAGAATGTGAGCAAAGCTGTTAAGCTCTATTCCGGCGATAGACCGATAGGTCTGTTCGTTGAAAAACTGTCTTACAACCTCGGAAAGCTCAACGCTGTGTTTGATGATATTGCCTATTTGTTCAAGAATGCTGGTATCCCTGACTTTGAAAAGCTGCCTGCGGACGGAACCGTAAGAGCTAAGTTCGCCTCGCTGTTTAGAGATTTCAACGGATACCTTGAAGCTGCTAAAATCCAAGGATTTAGGTGGGACAAACACACCTACTCATTCAAGGACGAGGAAAGTGGAAATTCGATTGAAATTGCAATGGAGTTCGATGAGAACGCATTTTTGATTTTGGCACAGCGTTATAAAGAGCTTTCCGCTGCTTCTTCCGATGATCCTGGATCACAAGACATAGATATACCATACGATCTTGTTGGATACCTGACTGAAATTGACACAGGGGTTATCGATGCCGATTATATGAACAGTCGCTTCGATAAGTACCTCAAATTGATTCGACAGGAAGGTTCGTCCGAGGAATCTATTGAGCAAGCAAAGGCAGAACTTCACAAAACTTTTGCTGCCCTAACGCAAGAGGAGCAGAAATACGCAAATATCTTTCTGCACGACATTGAGCGAGGCGATGTCATTGCCGAGGACGGAAAAACGCTTCGTGACTACATCACGGAGTATCAGTTTAGAGCAAAAGATGACCAAATTCACCGTTTTGCGACTATCTTCGGTCTTGATGAGGATAAACTCAGGAATATGATGGGGCTTAACCTGAATGAAGCGACTATCAATGAGTTTGGCAGGTTTGACGAGCTGAAAAAGAGCGTCGATAAGACCAAAGCAAAAGCATTCTTTGAAGCATATGAACAAACCAAGTTGATTCCGCCCAAGGTCAATATGAAAACGGATCAGCTTTTGCGGCAGTTCATTCTTACCGGTGGATTTGAGGTTGATGTGCCGTAATGAGTGCCATCACCGCTAAAGCAAGCCGAAAAATGAAAAAATATGCGGTCTTAACAAGAGAGCCAAGGTGTTTCCTTGGCTCTTTTGATTTTTCTTGGGAACAGCGTAAGCTTGGTGAAATAGGCTCGGTTTCAATGTGCCGCCGCATTTTCAAGGAACAGACATCAGAAACTGGAGATATACCTTTTTATAAAATTGGAACATTTGGCGCTGATCCTGATGCGTTTATTTCCAGAGAGCTTTTTGAAGAATACAAATCAAAATATCCTTATCCCCAAAAGGGAGATATTTTGATTTCAGCGTCGGGCAGTATCGGCAGAACCGTTGAATTTGCCGGGAATAATGAGTATTTTCAGGATTCAAATATCGTGTGGCTTAACCACGATGAAAGGCTCTCAAATCCATTTTTGAAGTGTTTTTACTCAGTAGTAAAGTGGGCTGGTATTGAGGGTAGCACCATAAAAAGGCTTTATAACGATAACATACTAAACACTGTTATTTGTATGCCATCTGTTCCTGAGCAAAAGCGCATAGGGCTATTCTTTGAAAACCTCGACAACCTTATCACCCTTCATCAGCGTAAATGTGTATTTTTATTCGGCTTTTTTCAGGCTTTTATCTCTATGATCTTCACCGCTTCAACATTTTCTTGGGAACAGCGTAAGTTGGGTGAACTCGTTGATAGAGTAGTTCGCAAGAATACAAACAACGAATCTACGCTACCATTAACAATCTCAGCACAATATGGTTTGGTTGACCAAATCACATACTTTAATAACCGTGTTGCAAGCCGAGATGTGAGCAACTATTACTTAGTGCTGAACGGCGAATTTGCCTACAACAAAAGCACCTCTGATGGCTATCCATTTGGTGCGGTCAAAAGACTTGATCTGTACGAAAAAGGCGTGCTATCAACGCTTTACATCGTTTTTGCTCCCAAGAAAGAGCAGCAGATTGATTCGGATTATCTGACCGTTTTCTTCGATACAGATAGGTGGCACAAAGGTGTTGCTGAGAGAGCTGCCGAGGGTGCAAGGAATCACGGGCTTCTCAATATTTCTGCCGAGGATTTCTTTGATATAGACCTTTCTGTACCTAAAGATATTGTAGAGCAAAAGCAAATCGGGGCGTTTATTCGTCAGCTCGACAACCTTATCACCCTTCATCAGCGTGAGTGCATTTCTTTTACCGCAAGGGCGGGCAGGCGTATCCTGACCGCAAATAAAAAGCGAAATACTTCTTCTTGGGAACAGCGTAAGCTATCCGAAATTGCAGATAAAGTCACGGAGAAAAATGCCGGACTACAATATGTAGAAACATTTACAAACTCTGCTGAGTTCGGAATTATAAGTCAAAGAGATTTCTTTGACCACGATATAGCAAAGCTGGGCAGCTTGGATGGGTACTACATTGTAAAAAATGAGGACTTTGTTTACAACCCTCGTATCTCTACTTCCGCCCCAGTTGGACCGATAAACCGCAATAAACTTGGAAGAACGGGCGTAATGTCACCGTTATATACCGTCTTTCGTCCGCACGATGTTGACACGACTTATTTGGAGCATTTCTTTAAGTGCGCGTATTGGCATTCGTTTATGAATTTCAATGGTGACTCTGGTGCAAGGTCAGATAGGTTCTCAATTAAAGATGATGTGTTCTTCCAAATGCCTATACCTCTACCATATATAGATGAGCAGAGGAAAATAGGTGAGCTGCTAACTCGCCTTGACCACCTTATCACCCTTCATCAGCGTAAGCCATTTTTAATGAAATGGAGGACTTCTGATGCTAACAGAAACAAAACGAACAGACTTGTTCTGTGAATATTATGCAAAATGGATTACGGTGTATAAGAAGGGCGCAATCAGAAAGGTGACGATGGACAAGTACCTGATGACGCAGAAATGGCTCGTTAAGCTCGTCCCGAACCTGAGAGTATGTGATATGAACCGGATCGCTTATCAGCAGCTGTTGAACGACTATGCTGAGTTCCACGAGCGCCAAACCACGATGGATTTTCACCACCAGCTCAAGGGAGCTATTCTTGATGCTGTTGATGAGGGCTTGATTGAAAGAGATCCTACTCGCAAGGCAATCATCAAGGGAAAGCCACCGGTTGCTAAGAAAATCAAGTATCTCAATCAATTTGAGCTACACACGCTGCTGATCTCGCTTGACCTAAAGGATAAGGTGAATTGGGACTACTTTATCCTGTTGGTAGCAAAGACGGGGATGCGCTTTTCTGAAGCACTGGCTCTTACCCCGAAAGACTTCGACTTTGCCCATCAAACACTGTCCATAAGCAAGACTTGGGACTACAAGGGAAAGGGCGGCTTCCAGCCTACGAAGAACAAGTCGTCTGTGCGGAAAATTCAAATTGACTGGCAAACCGTCATTCAATTCTCTGAATTAGTAAAGCACCTTCCCGAAGATAAGCCCATCTTTGTCAACTCCACTGTCTATAATTCGACGGTGAACGACATTCTCGGCAGGCATTGCAAAGCCTGTAACATCCCTGTCATCTCTGTCCACGGACTGCGGCATACACACGCCTCTTTACTGTTGTTTACGGGCGTTTCCATCGCAAGCGTTGCCCGGCGTCTTGGACATTCGAGTATGACCACTACGCAAAAAACCTATCTGCACATCATTCAGGAACTTGAAAACAAAGACATCGACTTGGTGATGCGCTCTCTTTCAGGTTTGAGCTAAAAAAACGAAACCGGCTTGCGCTGATTAAAGGTGATAAAAAAGATGCCATCCGAAAGGGTGGCATCTTAGTTATTTGTCGTATCGTAGAAAATCGTTACAATGCTCCTGTTGGCGCAAACGGTAGCCTTGAGAAATCAGCGTATCGGCTTTTAGAGCGACAAGGTTAATATCTGAATTCAATGTCCGTGCGATCTGCTGTGTGTCGTATCCTCTTTCCGCAAGTTCAAGGAAGTCCTCATCTGATAGGGAAATCTGTGCGGCAAAGAGATTGGCTTCGTACTCCATACGGTTGTCACGCATATTGAAGATCTCAAACTCTTTGAAGCCCCCAACTTTCGTGGCTTCCTCCCGATGTAAAGCATCGTGCCCTAATTCGTGAAGTAGCACGATGTTCTCCATAACCGGATGCAGATCATTTTTGACAAAGATGAAGCGATTACGCATCAAGACTTTATATGCTCCACGCTGTTCATTGAACGGATAATACATTACCTCGATTCCTAAGTCCTTTGCTATTCTGAGAGGATCACGGGTTCCGCATTGAGCAACGATGGAGTTTGCTTTTTGTACGATTTCCGAAGTGCTTACATACATCGGCTTCACCCCTTTTCGGTTTGTTCCTGTTTCCATTCTAACACACAATGTGTCCCATAAATGGGACTCAATCCTGCTTGCCCTTAGAACGGTACTTCTTAGGGGTGTACTTTTTGTTTTTCTCTTTCGCAAGCCAATAGGCATCCATAATGGCTTGCATCATAACATCCATATCATCCTGTGCCAACTCACCGCCGGTAAACAAACCGGTTACTTCATCTGTGAGCTGTTGCGCTTGTTTGGCACCTCGTGCGCCGTACTGCTCCGCAGCCTGAGCAACGAGCATACCATCCGTACCGAGAAGCTGATCCACGGAAATATTAAGTGCCTTTGCCAGCTTCTCCGCTGCATCCAAGCGAGGACGAGAGGTTCCGCATTCGTATCTCTGTATGGTACGGGGGGAAACACCGGAAACCTTTGCAAGCTGCTCCTGCGTCATATCATTTTTTTCTCTCAGCCCTTTTAATCTGTCGCTGAACTTCATTATCAATTCCCTCCATAAGATTTCTATTTTTAGCAACACGACACTTTTTTCGTCACTTCTTATTGACACGACATTGGTGTCGTGCTATAATCTGAATCACAACAACGACACTTCTGTCGTGTTCATATGATACAACACGACACTTTGGTTTGTCAAGAGGTTTCGCAGAATTTCCAAGAAATAAGGTGATTTAGTTGAGCAGATCAATACTGCATTGCGATATGAACAACTTTTATGCGTCGGTTGAATGTATGCTCGACCCGGCTTTGAAGAAGTATCCTGTCGCAGTCTGTGGTTCGGTGGAAGAACGACACGGTATTGTTCTCGCCAAAAACTACGCCGCAAAAGACTTTGGGATAAAAACCGGCGATGCTGTATGGCAAGCGAAGCAGAAGTGCAGAAACCTTGTTGTAGTGCCTCCACACTTTGAGGAGTACATCAAATACTCTAAACTTGCAAGAAATGTCTACCAGCGCTACACAGATCAAGTTGAGCCGTATGGAATGGATGAGTGCTGGCTTGACATCAGCGGAACAGACTACACCTTTGGTTCCCCTGAAAAGGTGGCAAATGCCATAAGAGAAACTATCAAGTTTGAGCTGGGGTTGACCATCTCAGTCGGTGTGTCTTTCAATAAGATATTTGCCAAGCTCGGTTCGGATATGAAAAAGCCGGATGCTGTGACGGTCATACCGAAAGACACTTTCCGAGAAAAAATATGGGGACTCCCCGCAGCGGATTTGCTCGGTGTGGGACGGGCAACGCAGCGTGTATTAGATAGCTATTGCATTAGAACCATTGGCGATTTGGCTAAGACCGATCCTGACTTTCTGAACCGACGGCTCGGTAAAAACGGAATTGCCCTTTGGCAGTATGCAAACGGTAATGACCGATCCCGTGTTATGAACGCCGACTTTGTTTCTCCGGTTAAGAGCGTGGGACACGGAATTACTACCATCGAAGATTTGGAGAACGACGAGCAGGTGTGGCCCGTCTTTCTCGAATTGACGCAGGACATCGGACATAAACTCCGTGCCCACAAAAAGTGTGCGGATGGAGTCGCCATTCACATACGGGACAACACACTTTTTTCAAAGCAATGGCAAACGGCTTTGGATATGCCTACACAATCCCCAATGCTGATCGCAAAAGCGGCTTTTGCCCTCTTTGAAAAAAGATACGACTGGAGGAACCCGATTCGCTCAGTCACGATTCAGGCAATCAACTTGGTGCCACAGGACACGCCCCGACAAGTCGATTTGTTTATGAACATCGAAAAGATTGAGAAAGCAGAAAGGCTCGACCAGTGCATTGAAACCATTCGCCAGCGGTTCGGCAAGAACAGCATCCGCAACGGCATTCTTTTTCAAAATCTCCGGATGCCGAGTGAAAAGCCTGAGATTACTATGCCGACCGGGGTGCTTTGTTAAGGAGGTCAGTATGATTAGTACAAGCAGTAACAAGATTGATGAAATTGTTGTGCCTGATGAGATTGAAACCTATGTTTCGATGCCGTCCTGTTTGTTGCAGGGGTGCAGCAATGATCTGATTATTTTCCGTGCAGACGGAGGGAACCATTTCACCCACTACGGTATTTATGAGGGAATGTTTCTTATCTTCGATGTCAGCAAGGACTTCAAGGACGGACGCCTTTCCTGCTATCTGAACAATTCCGGCGATGATCGTCCTAAGTTCAAAGTTTCTGACAAGCCATTGGATGGCTATCGCCATTTTGGTAGGCTGGTTGCCAGTATGAAGAATTATGAGGTGTAAGGATGGAAGAAGAACGGCGCAAGGTATATGTGGAAGTCGATGTTACCCATAAGACGGATGGAACGGCTCGACCCCGAAAAATCAAATTTGAAGATGGTGAGGTCTACGAGATCGACCGTGTAAGGCACTGCTGTCGTGCGGCATCGACCAAGGTCGGTGGAACAGGGCTTCGTTATACGGTAATGATATGCGGTACGGAAACTTTCCTTTTCGATGAAGAAAACGGAAAGTGGTTTGTAGAAGGCAAGAAAAGAGCAGTTCTCTAAGGATGCCACCATTCATCAGCCCTGAAAGCGTCAAGGAACTTAATGAGGTGATGTGCGTGACAAAAGATAATTGGACACCTATACCGATGTATTGCTCCAACTGCGGAGCATTGCTTTACGGATATAGAAATGATGAGGGGAAAATCAAGTATGAATGCAAAAGGTGCGGAACCGTAGCGGTTCGAGTCCAAAAAGGACGCCGACACGACAAGATTGACCTTTATGCCCCGGAAGGGCAAATCCGATACTATTGATCGGCTAAAAACTGAATACGGCAAAACGACGGAATGGTTGAGGTGAAACAGACTGCGTAATTCCATCTCCAGGTCACTTGCTTTGAACACTTCGGTTGGTTAAACCAAACTTGCTATGCAGATATGAGAGGCCACCGACAAGACAGTAAGCCATAGGCTTAGTCTGTCTTGCCGGTGGCTTCTTTTTTTCGGCAAGAACAACCGACCAAGGGCTTCCGGCAGAGAAAACTCTGAAAGGAAGCCTTTTTTGATGCTGAACAAGTGGCTCTGCTATATCGCTGAATATCCGTGATCTCCGAATTTTGAACCCGAAAACCAAATTCAAAATTCAAAGGAGATTACGGTAATGAGAAAAATATACCTTGTCAAAAAGAACCCCGAACAGCCCGCTGACGGCAATAACTGGATCGTAATGAACAGCTTCGAGTTTATGAACTTCGTTAAGACCCCGGAGGGGCAGAAACGAAAAGCGTGCTTTGGGCAGTTAGATGCCTGCTCTGTTGACGATGTGATCATCATCGCAGAATGCGGAGCTGAAACCGCAAAACAGTGGCGATCCGAGAAAGATAGACACGATTATCTTGCGTCAATCGAGAAACAGTCCGGGATGACGGTATTTTCCTATAACACACAGACAGCCACAGAGAATGAAATGTCCGGCGAGGAATTGCTGGCAGATAATCAATGCGATGTTGTTGAGGAAGTCCTGCGCCGCTTTCAAAAAGCACATATCCAAGAAACGCTCGCTACACTACTCCCCGAAGAAAGAGATTTGATAGAGAGCTTAATCATATCAGATTTTCCTATGACGGAGAGAGAATATGCTAAAAAAGTCGGAAAAACACAAAGCACGATCCACTGTCAGAAAGCTGCTATTCTGAAGCGCCTAAAAAATATGCTCCGTTTCTAAAAGTTTTTTCGTTCAAATCGAAAATTTTTTCCCAGTTGGTTAGTAGAGAGCAAAAAACGCAAACAGATAGGAGCATAGATAATGAAACAGGTAATGATGGTCAAATTCGACTCCCCAAAATGGAGAAAGGTAGATGAGTATAAGGTCGCAAACCCGTTTGTTGATGTCGGTTTTCGGCAGGTCAAGGATGTCGTTGATTTGCGTGTATTCGACCTGCTGAACATTAGCCGCATCAATAATAACAGGGCTGAAGAAATGCTTCTTTGTATTTACCATCTTCTCC
>OKWR01001319.1_pt1 | contig 17386 bp, 8 predicted proteins | sample 1607101 | NCBI WGS metagenome assembly OKWR01 (sample SAMN04414076, study PRJEB24778) | human gut metagenome | material: faecal | host: Homo sapiens
CTGTGATCCACCGCCCACCCACATCAGGAAGAGATAAACCAATAATGTCTGCACACTCAATGATGCCAGGTCGACACTGCTGAAACCGGCTGTTCGCGGACAAGTGGCATTAAAGAAAGCTTGAGTCCATTTGTCTGCCACAGGCATACCGGCAAAGGAAGCATTCCACTCAAAAGCAGCAATAGCTAATGTACCGATTAATAAAAGCAAAAAAGTCATGATTAACACGATTTTCGTATTCAGGTTATAGAGATGCTGCATTTTATGCCGATCCAGTTTGCGGGTACGAATCAATTTCCAGAAACGACGGAGGTGATACAATACAATATCCTTGAAATTGACAAGGATGGGGAAACCGATACCACCAAAGATAATCAATAGAGAAACGGTAATAAACAACCAATTATGGTTAGTCATCACCATCGGATTTCCTAAATTGCCGGAAAGCGTAGAAAAACCCGCATTACAAAAAGCTGAAATAGAATGGAAAGCAGCAAAACCCAACTCTCCTTCCAGGGTCATTCCCAACGTTCCGTGAATACTAAACCAAATCGAAACCATGCCGATCCCTTCAATCACTAAGGTGAAGCCTAATATATATAATAAAGTAGACAGCAAAGAACCTAATGAATTGGAACTAACCATATCACGCACAACAAGCTGGTTGTAGATGGAAGTATTCCCCATGAAGAACATGGCGAAGAAACTGGTTAATGTCATCACTCCCAATCCGCCAATCTGAATCAACAGGATAATGACAACTAATCCCGAAGTGGTGAATGTAGTGGACACGTCTACCGGTACCAAGCCTGTAACGCATACGGCACTGGTAGCCGTAAATAAAGAGTCTACCCAGGTGATACCATTTACCGTGCAGCGCGGAAGCATCAACAAGCCTGCTCCAATCAGAATAATAGCCATAAAACTGACTGCCAATATCAGAGACGGATTGGTACGCCGTCCCAACAGACGCACCAGCCCATTGGACAGATTGAGGAAAGAAAGAACTAACAATAACAGAAGATGATAAAACTTCCCATGTAAGAATTCCCAAATATGCAAAATAGCTCCTTCTTCTTCCGGACGATGGAATATAACAGGTACTAAAGTGAGATATAACAACCCACTCAAGATCCAGGCTAATCGCCGGTATTGCTTTTTGGTATTCCGGTATTCCAGCGAGATATGTAAAGTTACATCAATCAGAAAGATGATCCAGACAGTTTTATACAATGTCTGTAAATTCGCCACTTCATCAATAGACAAGGGAAAGCCATGTTCATATACTACTCCGACAATCAATAATAATGACGCCAGATAGGTGAGTGCTTCTACCAGCCCTAACAAGATACGTACATAGGGTTTTAGGAGCTTATTCTGATACAATAAAAACTTATGATAAATCTTCATATCATCTTTTTTAACAGGGTCGTGCAAACTTAACTAAAATAACAATCAAACACGATTCTTTGTTGACAAAATTTTCTGAATATTAAAAATTTGAGTACTTTTGGCAACAGAAAACTAAAAAACTACAATATTATGAGTGAAAAAAGAAAACGGTATATTCTACCGGAAGAAGAAATTCCACATTACTGGTACAACATTCAGGCCGATATGGTGAACAAGCCTATGCCTCCGTTGCACCCGGGAACCAAACAACCGCTGAAAGCAGAAGATTTATATCCGATTTTCGCAAAAGAGCTGTGTCATCAGGAGCTGAATCAGACGGATGCATGGATCGAAATACCGGAAGAAGTGCGTGAAATGTACAAGTACTATCGCAGCACTCCGCTGGTTCGTGCTTATGGTTTGGAAAAAGCACTCGGCACTCCGGCTCATATCTATTTTAAGAACGAAAGCGTAAGCCCTATCGGTTCGCATAAGTTGAACTCTGCATTGGCACAAGCTTATTATTGTAAAGAAGAAGGAGTTACCAACATTACCACTGAAACTGGTGCCGGACAATGGGGAGCCGCTCTTTCTTACGCAGCCAAGGTTTTCGGTCTGGAAGCTGCCGTTTATCAGGTAAAAATCAGTTATGAACAAAAACCATACCGCCGCAGCATCATGCAAACTTTCGGAGCACAAGTCACTCCTTCTCCATCTATGTCTACCCGCGCCGGTAAAGATATTCTGACTAAACACCCCACTTATCAAGGTTCATTGGGAACTGCTATTTCGGAAGCTATCGAACTGGCACAAATGACTCCCAACTGTAAATATACGCTCGGTTCCGTACTTAGCCACGTGACTCTCCACCAGACTATTATCGGACTGGAAGCTGAAAAACAGATGGAAATGGCAGGCGAGTATCCGGATATCGTGATCGGTTGTTTCGGAGGTGGTTCCAACTTCGGAGGTATCTCTTTCCCGTTCATGCGCCACACCATACAGGAAGGAAAAAAGACTCGTTTCGTTGCTGCCGAACCTGCTTCTTGTCCGAAACTGACACGTGGTAAGTTCCAGTATGACTTCGGTGATGAAGCCGGGTATACTCCGTTGCTGCCGATGTTTACTTTGGGGCACAATTTTGCTCCTGCTCATATCCATGCCGGTGGACTTCGTTATCACGGCGCAGGTGTAATCGTTTCACAGTTGCTCAAAGATAATCTGATGGAAGCGGTAGATATACAGCAATTGGAGTCTTTCGAAGCCGGTTGTCTGTTTGCGCAGTCCGAAGGTATTATTCCGGCTCCCGAATCCAGCCACGCTATTGCAGCGGCTATCCGCGAAGCTAACAAATGTAAGGAGACAGGAGAAGAGAAAGTGATTCTGTTCAATCTTTCGGGACATGGTCTGATCGATATGGCTTCTTATGACAAGTATTTGGCCGGTGATCTGGTGAATTATACATTGAATGACGAAGATATTCAGAAGAATTTAGACGAGATAGGAGATTTAGCTAAATAAATTACCTACCAGTTTCAAGTTTCACCACCGATTACACAGATTAACACAGATTTAATTGTAATTCGAAGATTGTCGATATAAAAATCCGTGCTAATCTGTATAATTGGTGGTATTTTTTCATTCCCTATATTTACTTTCTCTCTATTGAATACCTCCATATAAAAGATTTTGCTATCTTTGATGCCATTATTAATCTTATGAACTAATAATGAACAGCCTTAAAAAAACAACAATCTGTCTACTCTTTCTATGTATAGGGGTTAATTGCGTTTTTTCTGAAGTTCCGGAGCAAATTAACTTCTCTTATATTTCTATTAACGAAGGATTGTCACAAAGCACCGTATTCTCTATCGATCAGGACCAAAGAGGTAATATGTGGTTCGCTACCTATGATGGAGTAAACAAGTATGACGGGTATTCATTTACAGTTTATCAACATAATGAAGAGGATCCGAACAGTATTGCTAATGACATTTCACGAATCGTAAAAACTGACAGTCAGGGACGTGTCTGGATTGGTACGCGGGATGGTTTGTCATATTATGACGAAGAAAAAGACAAATTCAGAAATTTCTTCTACGAGAAAAAGGGCAAACGGCAACAAATCAATGGTATTGCAGAAATCTCACCGGAACAGTTGCTTATAAGCACACAGGAAGGACTGACCATGTTCGATATTAAAGAATCCAAGTTTGTAGACGATTCTTTTAGTACCGCTATGCACAAGCTTATAGCTTCAGCTCTTTACAGACAGGGGGATATTATCTATATCGGTACCCCGGTTGACGGGCTTTACAGCTATTCCATTCCTCAAAAGAAACTGGAAAAGATTACTCCGATAACGGAAACGAAACAGATTCAGGCCATTTTGCAGCAATCTCCTACCCGTATATGGGTAGCTACCGAAGGAGCCGGTCTGCTTCTGCTCAACCCGAAAACGAAAGAGGTCAAGGCTTATCATCATTCTTCTTCCAATCCTAAAAGTATCAGTTCCAATTATATCCGCTCCCTGGCACTGGATTCGCAAAATCGCTTATGGATAGGAACGTTCAATGATCTAAACATTTATCATGAAGGAAGCGATTCTTTCGTTTCCTACAGTAGCAGTCCGGTAGAAAACGGCAGTTTGTCACAACGTTCGGTTCGCAGTATCTTTATGGATTCGCAAGGAGGTATGTGGCTTGGAACCTATTTCGGGGGATTGAACTATTACCATCCTATCCGCAACAGATTCAAGAATATCCAGCGTATTCCCTATAAGAATTCTCTAAGCGATAACGTAGTCAGCTGCATTACGGAAGATAAGGATAAGAATTTATGGATAGGAACGAATGATGGTGGTTTGAATCTGTATAATACAAAGACACAACAGTTTACGCACTATATCTTACAGGAAGACGAACGGGAAATCGGTATTGGTTCCAACAATATCAAAGCCGTATATGTAGATGAACAAAAATCACTTGTATATATAGGGACACATGCCGGCGGACTGACTGTCCTCCATCGAAACAGTGGAAAAATGGAAAGTTTCAATCAGCTGAACAGCCAGTTGGTGAATGAGAATGTATATGCAATTCTTCCTGACAAAGGGGGGAATCTCTTATTGGGGACATTAAGTGCTCTGGTTAGTTTTAACCCGGAAAAAAAGAGTTTTACCACCATTGATAAGGAAAAGGACGGTACTCCATTTACTTCACAACGAATCACAATCCTGTTCAGAGATTCCCATAAACGGCTTTGGGTCGGGGGTGAGGAAGGTATATCTGTCTTTCAGCAGGAAGGAATCGAGATAGAAAAGGTGCCTATTCTGCCGGAATCATCTGTAACAAAGACGTTTACCAATTGCATTTACGAGGCTGCCAACGGTATCATTTGGGTAGGTACGCGTGAAGGCTTCTACTGTTTTAATGAGAAAGAAAAGAAAATCAAACGATATACTACGGCTAACGGTTTGCCTAACAATGTGGTATATGGTATTCTGGAAGATACTTTCGGACGTCTTTGGGTAAGTACCAACCGTGGTATTTCCTGTTTCAATCCGGAAACAGAGAGGTTCCGTAATTTTACGGAATCCGACGGATTACAGAGTAATCAGTTTAATACTTCTTCGTTCTGTCGTACTTCAAGCGGTGAAATGTATTTCGGAGGTATCAACGGGATCACTACTTTCCGCCCGGAACTGTTGTTGGATAACCCTTATACGCCTCCGGTAGTTATCACTAAACTTCAACTGTTTAACAAGACAGTTCGCCCGGATGATGAAACCGGTATCCTGACTAAGAATATCAATGAGACAGAAAGTATCACCCTGAAATCATGGCAAACTGCTTTCACGATTGAATTTGTAGTATCCAATTATATTTCCGGACAACATAATACTTTCGCCTATAAACTGGAAGGATATGACAAAGAGTGGTATTATCTGACAGATAAACGTACTGTCTCCTACTCCAACCTACCACAAGGCACTTATCACTTTTTGGTAAAAGCTGCCAATAGTGACGGGAAATGGAACACCGTACCCACGATGTTGGAAATCATAGTTCTCCCTATCTGGTACAAGACCTGGTGGGCAATCATGATTTTCCTCGCCACTTTTATCGGGTTTATCACTTTCGTCTTCCGCTTCTTCTGGATGCGTAAGAGTATGGAAGCGGAACTGGAACTGGAACGCAGGGACAAGGAGCATCAAGAAGAAATCAACCAGATGAAGATGCGTTTCTTCATCAATATTTCGCACGAGCTTCGCACGCCATTAACTCTCATCTTAGCTCCTTTACAAGAAATAATCAATAAGATTAGTGATCGCTGGACTCGTAACCAACTGGAATATATCCAACGCAACGCCAATCGTCTGTTGCATCTTGTCAACCAGTTGATGGATTATCGCCGTGCCGAATTGGGAGTTTTCGAGCTGAAAGTGAAGAAAGAGAATGCGCATCAACTGATACAGGATAATTTCTTGTTCTACGATAAACTGGCACGCCACAAGAAGATTACTTATACTCTCCACTCCGAACTGGAAGAAAAAGAGGAACTTTTCGATCCGAATTATCTGGAACTGATCGTTAATAACCTGCTTTCAAATGCTTTCAAATATACAGAAAGCGGGCAAAGCATTACTGTTACGTTGAAAGAGGAAAACAATTGGCTGGTACTGCAAGTTAGTGATACCGGTATTGGTATTCCTATCAACAAGCAGGGGAAAATATTCGAACGTTTCTATCAGATAGAGAGTGAGCACGTAGGAAGTGGTATCGGGCTGTCACTGGTACAACGTTTGGTGGAACTGCATCACGGACGTATTGAGTTAGACAGTGAAGAAGGCAAAGGCAGTACTTTCTCTGTTTATCTGCCACAGGATATAAATATCTATAAATCTTCCGAATTAGCTTCTAATGACGCTAAAAATGAGGAGGACCAAGTTTATTCTACCAACTCGAAAGAGATGTATTTCATTGATACGGAAAAAGTAGAAAACGAAACGATCGAAACTGGTGACAAGAAACGTGGTACGATTCTTATCGTAGAAGACAATAATGAAATCCGCCATTATCTAAGTAGCGGACTTGCCGAACTTTTTAATACACTGGAAGCCAGAAATGGTGAAGAAGCCCTGGAAAAGCTGAAAGAGAATGAAGTGGACATTATTGTGACTGATGTCATGATGCCTGTGATGGATGGTATCAAGCTATGCAAGAATGTGAAGCAGAATATCCGTACCTGTCACATTCCTGTGATTATCCTGTCTGCCAAAAGCGAAACCAAAGATCAGATGGAAGGCCTGCAAATGGGCGCGGATGATTATATCCCGAAACCATTCTCGCTGGCTATCCTGACTACGAAGATACAGAATATGATGCGTACCCGCAGGCGTATGCTTGAACGGTATTCCAAATCTCTGGAAGTGGAACCGGAAAAGATTACGTTCAACGCCATGGATGAAGCTTTGTTGAAACGTGCTGTTGCCATCGTAGAAAAGAATATGGATAATATTGAATTCTCTACCGACGAGTTCGCCAGAGAAATGAATATGAGCCGTTCTAATCTGCACCTCAAATTGAAAGCTATCACAGGTGAATCGACTATCGACTTTATACGCAAGATTCGTTTCAATGAAGCGGCAAAACTACTGAAGGATGGCCGCTATACAATAGCAGAGGTCAGCACAATGGTAGGATTTAATACGCCGTCTTACTTTGCTACGAGTTTCAAAAAGTATTTCGGATGTTTGCCTACAGAGTATATTAAGAAGGCAAAGGGATAAACAACTAGAGAGGTAAATCCAAAAATATTATGATTTTTACGGAATCCAATCCATAAAAATCATAATATTTTTGGATTGGAAGAGAGTTTATACATAACAAACAACCCCAATGTATAAAACAGTACTTTTCTTTTTTCAGTAGGGTTTTGAGCTAAATTCATAGTTACAAGGATTAATCTAGCACAATAGTCTTTTTAATAAATCTTCTTGGAGCTATTATTTTCTTCGTTCCCTAATAAATTTGCGTTCCACTTAAGTGGAGCGATAGTTCAACTTAAGTGGTTCTATCGTTCTACTTAAGTGGAACGCAAACTAGAATGTAGAGCTAATTATTATTTATAGAAGATAGGAAACTAAACACAGTATTAAGACAGCTTATCTCTTATTGACAACTAGCGTTTAGTTCGTCTCCGTACCGTTTCCCTCCCGTATCAAAATGAATTAGTTCATTTCATAAAAGAATAGGATGAAAGTTACATTATGATGTATAAAAAGCTTAATATCAGCCTAAAAACCGTTTTTCTAAACATTATTAATATATGATTCAACAATATTAATATCAAAAAATCATTTTTTGAACAAAGTGTGAACAGGACAAATCATCATTTCTAAATAAACAGATTACATTTGCAAACAGTAAAATATAACTTTTAATAATTAAAACCTAATAAAGTATGAAGAACATCTTCTTTATTTGTATGTTCGGTCTGCTAGCATTTGCCGGATGCTCAGACAACGAGGAGGAAATATTGACCGGAGGCAATATAGACATAGATATGCTTCCTCCTAATCAACCTAATGATGTGATCGATGAAAAACTATTTGCAGTTATCAATCTTGATTATCCAGGACTGGAAAAAGCTAAAGAATTTTATAATTCAGGGAAATACTACTATGCAGTAAATGAATTATTAGAATATTACAGAAATCGGACAAGTGTCATCAACCCTAATATTCAACTGATGAACACACCAATTACGGCATCTGAACTAAATATAGCTGACCAAGCATTAGAAAACAGATTTTATGTTAGAGGATTTGCAGAGCGAGTTGAGGATGGAAAAGAGATCTATTATTCTTTTACCAAAGATAATAAAATAGACTGGTCGTTCATTCCCAGTAAAGTCACTGACCAAGAATTTAAATATCAGATTCATCGCCATCAATGGATGCTTCCACAAGCAAAAGCCTATCGCACAAGTCGTGATGAAAAATATGCAGAATCATGGATCAATGTTTACTCGGATTGGCTTAAGACTTTTCCTTATGAAGAAGGAACAACATTCCCCGAAGAAGGAGGAAAAGAGAATGATGTTGATTATCAATGGAAAGGTTTACAGGTAGCTGAAAGAGTTATCTCACAGATAGATATCATGACTTATTTCATTCAATCTAAAAATTTCACGCCAGAATGGCTCTCTGTCTTCTTGACAGCATTTGCCAAAGAAGTAGAATGTATTCGTTTGAATTATTATAAAGAAGGTAACATTCTGGTTACCCAAGCACAAGCTGTAGCAATGGCAGGCATACTTATGCCTGAGTTCAAGAATGCCAATGAATGGCTATCAGAAGGTTCTCAGAAACTAGGAGAACAAATAGATAAACAGTTCCTTGCAGATGGAGTACATTACGAATTTGACATTAGCTACCACGTTGGTGCCATCTCTGATTTTTATGAAACTTACAGAGTAGCTCAATTAAATAATAAAGCTGGCGGATTTCCGGCAGGATACCTTGAGAAGTTAAAATTACCAGCTCATTTTGTCATGGATATCACTTATCCTAATTACAGTGTAGAAAACTTTAATGATACCCGTTCCAGTCGTTTAGGAAAAAGTGTACTCATTAAAAATTTCAAAAAGTATGCAGAAATGTTCCCGGATGATCAAGAAATACAATGGATGGCTTCAGAAAGGCAAAGTGGATCCACACCTACTTATTTACAAAAAGCTTATACAAATGGAGGATATTATATTCTGCGTAATAAATGGGATGACCAATCTATGATGATGATCCTAAAAAACAACAATAATCCTAATAATAAATATCACTGTCAACCAGATAACGGTACATTTAGTTTATATAAAAAAGGACGTAATTTCTTCCCTGACGCAGGGTCATACGCATACAGTGGGAGCGATAGAGAGACCTATCGCGGAACAGCCAGACATAACACGTTAACCATAATGAGTAAAACAATACCTGATGATAGTATGAAAGGGAAATTGCTTCAATTAACAACAAAGACGGATGAAGCAACATCCTACGATGTCTTGGTTACTGAAAATCCGACATATACTGTTTCAGGTGAAAAACATCTGAATTTGACCCATCGCCGTTCTGTATTTTTTGTTAATCAAAAGTTCTTTGTGATAGTAGATGAAGGATATGATACCACAGCAGACCATAACAGTAACATCAATGTGAATTTTCATTTATGTCCTATTGAAAACGCATCGAGCGATGTCGTAATAGACGAAGGACAAAAAGACAGCCATATTTACGGTGCACATACGGCTTTTAGCGACAATAACAATATCATGCTTAGAACCTTTGTTGAAACAGCCAACGATTATAGCGCATCCGTAAAAACGACTAATACTTCTAATGATATAGGACAAAAAACCGAACGTAAAGGTTATCAAGTTACCATACGTAAACCTAAAATAGTAAATGGTGCTGCAAGATTCATTAGCATAATTTATCCAATTAATGATGGCGCGGAAGCAGCAAACATCAACATGACAGCCACATTTACAGATATAGCAGATGATGAAGCCGCTGGAACATTCCATGCAAATGGAACATCAGTAAAAGTAATTATTGATAATAAAGAATATAATTTATCATACACACTTAATTAATATATCTAAGAAATGAAACATGCATTATTAAAAACCAAATCAAGGCTTATAATGAGTCTGATGATAGTTATAATGAGTGTAGTTTATACATCTTGTGATGATACAGAAACTACCGATTCTACTAAATTCACAATATTCTACTCAGGTATGACTGATATAGGTCCTTCGATGAGTGGAAGAATTAGTAGCCCAACTTATAAAGGAAATACACCTTCTGATTTTGCTATAACCAAAGTAACTTTAAAAGGTGAAGCCTATTCCGGAGATTGTTTTACTATCGACCCAAATGATGGATTCATATCTATAAATAGCACCAAAGATATGCAAGTTGGCCTATATAAATTATCCATATCATGCATATCCGGAGGGAATTATTATGAATTTAAAGATATTGTAGAAATAAACTTCTTGAAGGCCGTCCCCGATGGAATTACAGTGGAACCCAACAAACTCCAAGTCAAATATAATGATATTATTGATGAAACAAGTGAAGTAGAACTACCAACAGCGCAAGTCAAGACAGATGGAGATCATGTAACCATTACCAACTATGAGATAGCCAAAAGTGACTATTCAAAATACTTCGACATCACTAAAAGTGGAAAAATAAGTATTATCAAAGGTAGCGCAGCACTTCTTCCCGGTATTTATAATATCTCATTAAAACTAACAACCGGAGCTTCTTCTGAAGATGAAGGAATATTTGAGAATGCACTAGAAATAAATGTCACGTCAGCACCTTTTGGTTTGGAGTACACTCCTAACGAAGATATGCTAGAAGCTGAAAACGACAAAAGTGGAAAGACCTCATTTCAGAGTAATGCGCCTGCACTTAAAGGTTCATTAGAAGGAATAGAATATTCTATAAAAAATATTACCCCTACAACAGATAAAATTAAAATAGATCCAACTACCGGAGTTCTTTCCGTTGACAAAGACCACGGATTGCAAAGTGGGAATAACTATGTCATCTCAATACATGTTAAAAACAATTTTGGAGAAGAAGATTTCAATAATGCATTTACACTACAAGTCGTAGAATACATTGAGCCAATTTCAGGATTCGAATATGAAACAAGTATTGATAAATATCAATATTCAAAGTTCACCATTAATCCTAAGGAAGGGTTGAAAGGAGATAATATCCAATTCAGCTTGATTAATGAACCGGATGCATTAAAGGGTCAGATAGAATTTGACGCCCAAACTGGAACAATCTCTGTAGAAAAAGGGAATACCATTCCACAAGGAAATTATTCACTTACCGTGAGAGCTACTAACTCTAAAAACGCAGAAAATCCTGCAGATGCAACATTTACTCTGAATATCATTGAGAATCCTAATTACTTCACTGATATTCGTTATGGAAACAACATTGATGTACCAGAAGAAAATAATGCTAATCAATTTAGAATTACAGAAGATAATGAAGCTAATGCGGATGCTACATTAAAAAGCTTCACTTTCCCAAGTCCACAAACAGGGCTTAAAGGGGATGTATCGGTCGCATGGAGCATCAAGAACGGAAATAATTGTGACAACTTAACAATCGATAGCAATACAGGAAAAATCAGTTTCAATCAAGAAGCTACATGGCCCGCAGATAACAATGGAGTCAAAGCAAATACAATAGGTTTTTGTTATGTTACAGCAACAGCCGGAACAGATAAAGATAGCCAAATATCTCAAACAACTCTTGTATTTATTCATTATGACTTAAAAGCAAATAATGGAGTACATATCCATTATAATCCTTTTGTCTTCCAAGCTGATCCGAAAAATGGTGGTAATTCAACAGTTCCGTTGGTTACAGTTAACGGAACAACTACAACTTCTAATTTCGCATTAGATTACCGCCGTTCATTTAACTACTATCCCACAGAAGGCACTTTAGTAAAAGGAGCACCCGGAACTGCCGGTTCATTCTTAAATGAACTATGGACTACATATTATAAAGCTATGGATATAAAACTATCAACCGGGTCTAGGAATCCGATGTCATATTACGGCAGCGTATACGACATGAGCCATAGTAAGAAATTACCTAATCAATCGGATAGACTATCCGTAGCATTAGCCTATGTAGTTCCTAATGACCTGACTATACATATCAGTCCGAATATCTGGAAAAATAGTAATGGAGAATATGCTAATGGAATTATGGTTGGAGAAATGACTTTCCTTACAAATGTCACCGTTGATACAACAGAAACCGGAGAATCATTAAAAAATGGAAAGAAAATAGCACCTATCATCATATGGTTTGACAAAAAATTTATTAAATAATGAGCAAAACATCATTAACTATGTATAATACAATCACTAAATCAATAAAACTAAGAGGGTATATCACCCTCTTAGCACTGATTTTCACAATCAGCCTACAAGCCCAGAATATAACTGTAAAAGGTGTTGTTGTAGATGAAACAGACACTCCGCTTATCGGAGCAACAGTTATGGTAAAAGGTGCATCTACTGGAGCTATTACTGACTTCGACGGAAACTTTACGTTAACAACTTCAAAAGGTTCAATAATATCTTTCTCATATATTGGATATAAAACCCAAGAGATTAAATATACCGGACAATCTCCTATGAATGTTAAAATGGTACCAGATAATAAAACTTTAGACGAAGTTGTTGTTGTCGGATATGGTTCCATGAAGCGAGGTGATTTGACAGGTTCTGTTGCATCCGTCGCTTCCAAAGACATTGAAGGCTATAAAAGCAGTTCTGTTATGGGGGCTTTAGGAGGACAAATTGCCGGAGTACAAATTACCCAAACTGACGGTACACCAGGAGCTGGATTTAATATCAACATCCGTGGTGTAGGTACTTTAACAGGAGATGCTTCTCCACTTTATATCGTAGATGGTTTTCAAGTAGATAATATCGATTATTTATCGAACTCCGATATTGAATCTATAGAAGTTTTAAAAGATGCCTCCTCTGCCGCTATCTACGGTGCGCGCGCAGCCAATGGGGTGGTTATGGTTTCCACCAAGTCAGGTAAAGTAGGACGCCCTGTAATTAACTACAACGGCTCTGCAAGTTATCGTAAGATTTCAAAAATGTTAGATGTACTTTCTCCTTATGAATTCGTTAAATTGCAAGGAGAAATAAAAACCGAATATGCAAATTCCTACTATAAATCAGGAAATGATGATAATGGAATTCCTTATCTTTATCAATCAGCGGAAGATTATATCGGAATGAAAGGAGTAGACTGGCAAGAAGAGACTTTCAATCCGACATGGTCACAAGACCATAATCTATCCATCTCAGGCGGTAGTGATAATACCAAATATACAGCTTCATTTTCCCGTTATATTGAAAATGGTATTTTTAAGAATAGTGGATTTGATAAAACGACAGGTAAAATTCGCTTTAATCAAAAGATAACAAAAAACATCACTTTTGATACAACTGTTAATTACGCACAAACGAACCGTAAAGGTGTGGGAACTTCCGCAGACTCCGGACGTTTTAATATGTTAGCACAAATTCTAAGTGCACGTCCAACAGGTGGTCTGAAGCTGACAGATGAAGAATTATTAAATTCTGCTATTGACCCTGAAATGCTAGAGACTGGAGAAAGCCTTGCTCAAGTCAATCCTGTCATGCAAACCGAATCCGTTACTAATAATAAACGTGGAGAAATGTGGTCAGCCAATGCATCTGTAACCTGGCAAATTATTAAAGGATTAACATTTAAGACAGCTGGTACCTATAATACAACTGACAGCAGAACTGACATTTTTTACAAAACAGGTTCTAAAGAAGCATATCGTAATGGAGAAAAACCGTATGGCCGAACTCAAATGGGACGCGACGTACGTTGGACTAATTATAATAACCTCACATGGAAACAAAAGATTAAAAAACATACTTATGATGTGATGTTAGGCCATGAAGTTTCATTCAAAAGCAGCGAATATCTATTAGGAGAAGCGATGGATTTCCCATTTGATAATCTGGGCAATGACAATTTAGGCATCGGAGCTACTCCTAGTAAAGTGAGCTCCAGCTATAATGACAAGATGCTACTATCCTTCTTCGCCCGTGGTAACTATAATTATGACAATCGCTATTTATTAACAGCGACAATACGTGCAGATGGTTCTACTGTATTCTCCCAAAAGAATAAATGGGGATACTTTCCCTCTTTCTCAGCTGCTTGGCGTGTTTCTGAAGAAGCATTCATGAAAGATATAAAATGGTTGTCAAACTTTAAAGTTCGCTTCGGTTGGGGTACTGTCGGTAATGACCGTATTTCAAACTATTTATCATTAGATTTATATGAAGCTAGTAAATATGGAGTAGGTAATAATACAGTAACGGTATTGACACCGAAACAACTCAAAAACGCTAACCTGAAATGGGAAGGTTCCAATACCGTGAACTTAGGTGTAGATCTTGGTTTCTTTGATAGTCGCCTAAATATTACAGCAGACTTCTTTATCAAAAATACAAAAGATCTCTTGCTAGCTCAATCACTTGCACACATTACAGGTTTTAACTCACAAATGCAGAACATTGGTAAGATCCAAAATAAAGGATTTGAATTAAATGTGAACAGTATTAACATACAAACAAGAGATTTTACTTGGAATACGAACTTTAATATATCATTTATCAAAAACACATTAAAGTCACTTGCTTCCGGTGTAGATGCGATGTATGCACGTTCCGGATTCGACAGCAACTTCACCGCATATGATTACATAGCCAAAGTTGGTGAATCTTTAGGATTGATCTACGGATATGAGTTTGATGGGATCTACCAAAGTTCTGATTTTTACACAAAGCCAGGCGATCCTACATTGTATTTAAAAGACGGAGTCGTTAATGACCCGCGCTATAGTACAAAAGAGCCTTTAAGACCGGGTGTAGTAAAATATAAAGATCAAGACGGAGATGGTAAAATTACAACCAAAGACCGTACTGTCATCGGTTCTGCAATCCCCAAATGGTATGGAGGTATCACCAATACACTAAATTATAAAGGGATTGACTTCAGTTTCATGCTACAATTCAATTACGGCAATGACGTTTATAATGCAACCCGTCTATATTCAACTCAATCAAGAAGCGGACGTAGAAATATGCTGGCTGAAGTAGCGGATCGCTGGAGTCCGACCAATGCATCCAATAAAGTACCTTTATATAATGGATACATTACCAATGATGTCTATTCACGTTTTGTAGAAGACGGTTCATTCCTTCGTTTGAAAAATATAACATTAGGTTATACTTTACCTAAAAAATGGACAAGTAAATTCTATGTATCCAGACTTCGTGTTTATGCTACAGGACAAAACTTATTCTGTGTTACAGGATATAGTGGTTATGATCCGGAAGTAAGTACAGCAGGGAGCAATCCGATGACTCCTGGACTAGATTGGGGTGCATATCCAAAGAGTAAAGTATTTACTTTTGGGCTTGATATTCAATTTTAATAATAAATTAAGTACAATGAAAAAGATTCTATACTATATAGCAATATCAGTAATATGTGCATTACCTTTTAATTCTTGCACATTAGACGAAGAAACCAGCACCGATGTAGAAAAGAAAAACTTTATGCGAGATGCTAAAGAGGCAGAGATTGTATTACAAGGTGTTTATCGTTCAACCATAGAAGATGGACAATATGGCTATCATTTATCTATATTGTTTAATTTAGGAACAGATATGGAGCAGGCAGAAGGAAATAGTACGGAGAACTATCGTATCATACCAGCCAATGCATTTCCTACCACTCAATCGGAAGTACAAACGACTTGGTCATCTTTGTATGCCGGTGTCTATAATGCGAATGATTTTCTAGAAAGAATCTCAAGCAAAATAAATACATACTCAGATACCGACCGTCAATTGGCCACTTTATATATAGCTGAAGCAAGAGCTTTAAGAGCTATGTTTTACTTTGAATTAGTGCGCAGATATGGTAATATTGCTCTTATGACCAATACAGAAATGTCGAAACAAGATCCAAGAACATTTGTTCAAGTAAAACCGGAAAAAGTGTATGAATTCATCGAAGATGACCTGCTTTACGCTAGTAGAATACTGCCCTATGCACAAGATGACCAATACCGCATCGATAACAGCTATCGTTTTTCCAGGGGGGCTGCTCTAGGCTTATTATCAAAAGTTTACGCCACATGGGCAGGATATCCTGTATATGATGAGTCAAAATGGGAAGAAGCCGCTAAAACCGCGCGTACTTTAATAGAATCCGGCAAACATGCTCTTCTATCTGATTACGAACAATTATGGAAAAACACTTGTAACGGGGTTTGGGACCCAACAGAAAGCTTGATCGAAATATCATTTTACTCCCCTACCGTTTCAGGAAACAGTGACCCTGTAGGCCGTATTGGAAAATGGAATGGAGTTAAAACCACATCAATCGCAGGACAGCGTGGAAGTTGCGCAGGAAATGTGAAAGTGGTGCATACTTTCGTAACAGAATGGCGTGAACATCCTCAAGACTTACGCTGCGATCTTTCCGTTGCCAATTATAAATACGATGATGATAAAGTACTTTGGACAAAAGGAAAAAATGATACCGATTATTCTGCTAAAGAAAAAGACAAAGACCCCACTAAAGGACAAAAAGAAAAACAAAATTATACACCTGCTAAATGGGACATTGAAAAATATGTAACCACCAGTAAATTAATCAATAACGATAAATCAAATGTTAATTGGTATTTCCTACGTTATGCAGATGTACTTTTACTTTACGCAGAGGCTTTGAATGAATGGAAACATGGACCTACTGATGAAGCTTATGAAGCGATCAATATGGTGCGCCGTCGTGGATTTGGTAATCCTAGTAAGACGAGTATTTGTGATTTAAAAGATTTAAATGAAGAAGATTTTCGTAAAGCAGTCTATCAAGAAAGAGCTTATGAGCTGGCTTTTGAAGGACACCGCCGCATGGATTTAATCCGCTGGGGAATATATTATGAAACTATTCAAAAAACATACAATGATTTGCTTAACTGGTGGACTGCGGAAACTGAATTTAATTATGTTGTTTACAGACATACTGTAAAAGGTAAGCATGAACTATTTCCCATTCCACAAAGAGACATGGACTTGATGATTAAATTTAATCAAAATCCGAATTGGGAATAGTCCTCATTCTCTCCAATATGCCCAATTAAAGGCATATTGGAGAAATTTAAAACCTTTTTCAACAAAATCAAAACTTAAAAAGCAGAGTTCAAACACCTTTTGGACAATCCTGCAACACAAAGTTAAGCCTTTCCACTACTTTTGCATCAGTTACAAAACTTCTAAAAACAATCACTTAAAATGAATAACA